>Ga0208767_1002354_pt1 | contig 14357 bp, 22 predicted proteins | sample VirMetDEL_Mar_21_FD_184514 | JGI IMG/M metagenome (GOLD analysis project Ga0208767, IMG submission 184514) | Aqueous microbial communities from the Delaware River and Bay under freshwater to marine salinity gradient to study organic matter... | ecosystem: Environmental > Aquatic > Marine >... | reverse complement strand
ACGCAAGTTCACGATCATCCTTGGCTTCGGAGATCAGGTCCTTCGCAATCTTCTGAATCCTGGTGGGGCTCAGGTGTGCGGTTTTGGGTACATAAGGTGAAGGCATATCAGCTTTCCTCCTTAGTATTTAGTAGGTAGCGATGAGGAAAATGCTTTTGTACATACCAATTAACTAAAGTATCCCACTCTCCTAGAGTTAGATCAAGGCCAAAGGGCTTCCACCCAAGGGGTTCGTTGCTTAAAATGTTCATGATAGCACCTCAATATCAGTTATACTTCCAGACTTAACTTCATTTCCATCAGGAAGAACAAACTGTAATTTAGAATCTAGAACTGTTGCGAACGCTGACAATCCAGTAGGATGCTCTAAGTCAATCTCAACTCTAACACCTATTCTAGTTACAGTTTTAGGTAGCTCTGTATTTACTGTCTCTACTTCTACTTTTTTTACGGGTGCTTTCTTTTCGCCCCAAACCCATGACCACGGCATAGTTATCTCCTTTTAGTAAACTTCTCAAAATTATCCTCTTCATCCCAATCGGTAGAGATGTCCGAATAATCTATTGATTGTTCTTTATTATAGGAGAATGTTTTTAGTTTTACTTTACTTTTCCTACGGTTGTTTCTACGAACATTTACTTGATCGTAAGTATCATCATCAAAATTACTTCTATAAGTATCAGCCATTTTTAAAAAATACCGAAAGGGTCTTCTTCCTCTTCATCGTCGCCGTCTAAATCATAAGCAAACGTAACTTCTGATAATTTTCTGGCGACCTTTCCCTCCATAGGAAAAGCCATCGCCACCTCTTCCTTCTTGGGATCCCAATACATGGTAGCACAGTCATGATCTTCTTCCATCATGTCATAGATCATATTATACAAGCAACAATTCTTGTAATAATCCATGAACTCAGGATCTCCTGTGGTGTAAGACTCTTCTCCACCATTCTGGTTAATCCAAAAAAGCATTTGCGCTTCAGTAATGTAAAGGCCGTTGCTATCTACGAGCAGCGGAACTCTGAACTCATCCATGACAAAAAAAGTGAGGAGGAAGGCGACGGGGGAAAAACCTTCCTCCTCTGGAAGTGAGGGACTAGCCCTCAGTTATATCTAGTGGGGCTGAGAGCTTGCCCCGTAAAGTTTTTATCAGTTGTTGGCGAAGTTAGCAGCAAGGTCCCACAGTTGGCTGTTAAGCTCAACGTCCCTGGAGATGCTGGTGATCTTACGAGCCTTACGGCGCGTCTTAGGATCAACCCAGCCAGCACGGGTGAGGTTCTCCTGAGCGATGTTGTAGGAGGACCAAAGGTCGATCTTGTCGTCCTCTACGCGGCGAGCGGTGCCCACCTGATTGATGGTAGCTTGATCCGGGTTCTCCCAACGAAGAGCAGCAGCCTCAGCGAAGAACCTGTTCTGCTCATGCAGGGCGAGGTGACGCCTGTTCCAGTTGTCACGGGTCTGGTAGATCTCGTTCGTAGAGGCAACCAGCTTCTGAGAAGCAGCGATAACATCATCAGGCGAGTAGCCGATGTGCTTGACCTTGACCTTACCGTAGTTCTCATCACCGATGATGAGGCCGTTGGAGCATACCATGCGGAAGATGCCAGCGTGCAGGTTGTAGGTCTGGAGGCCATTGTGGCTGTTGACAATCAGTAGCTCGACGAAGCTGTCGCCCACCTTGGTGCGCTCCTCAACCTTCTGACGGCGCATACGGACGATGTGCTTGGCGTGGATGTCTTCCCACTTGCGGGAACGGACCTGCTTGGCATCCCAAGCTTCCCAGCCATCCTCCTGAAGCGTCTCGATGACGCTAGTGGTGGGGATGAAGGTGTAGCGGTCAGAAGTCCGCTCCTCGCTGGGGCTGGTGGCGAACACGGCGGGAGCTTGGCGACGGAGCATGTCTTCGTTGATAATCATGGTTCTGTTTTTTGGTTGAATGTTGCGCCCAAAGTAGGCGTCGATGGAGCCAGTAACGAGTCGGCTCAGGTCTCTTTCGTATGCCATATTATACCTCTTCTGTGAATACTTGCAACGTCAAACACCGATTACTTTGCGAAGTTCGGCAAATTCCTCACCTAAGAAGCCTTCGTAAAAGGACTTACGTTGGAACTTCTTCTCACCAAAAGTAAACCATCCTCCACTCTGCTTCACGATTCCGTCCACTACAAGGAAATCTAGGAGCCCTTCGTAGGGGTCCAGGCCCTCGTCATACATCAGCTTGAACGTAGTCTCGCGGAATGGAATGGATACCTTGTTCTTGGTGTTCCTGAGCCTTCCTTGGATGCCGATGATCTGCTTGTTCTCGTCCTTGATGAGGTCAGAGGTCTTGTTCGAGATCGTCTTCATGTTGACGCCCAGGTAGTATTCAAGGCTCTTTCCTCCTGCTGCCTGGGTCTCTGGGTTTCCATACATGACGCCCACCTTGTTACGGATCTGGTTGATGACCACTAGGCCCACCTTGTGCTTGCGTAGCAGGGGATTGATCTTGCGTAGACAGGCACCCGTGCTCTTAGCCCTGACGGCTCCCTGCATGTTGTTGCCGTCGTAGTTCTCTGCCTCGAATTCTGCTTTACTTGGAGAGACCGCGATGCTATCATATGCGATCACGATAGGCGTGTCTGCGTCTGTCTCCCTGATGGCCTTGATCGTGTCCTCGATAACCTGAAAGCAATCTTCTAGCGTGTCAGGGGCAGCGTAAATCAACTTCTTGGGGTCTAGGCCCAGGCTCTCAGCAAACTCTGGGTTATAAGCGTTCTCAGAGTCCACAAGCATGGCGTAGTAGCCCTTCTGCTGCGCGTCCTTCAGGATGTGCGTAGCGAACACGGTCTTAGCTGTGGATGCCTCGCCCATGAACTGCGTGATCATGCCGATGGGTATGCCCTTGGTGTAGTCTCCACTGATGACACGGTTGAGGGCGTAGCTCCCTGTGGAGACGAAGCCCATGTCTGTAATCTGATCGGAAAGGAGGCCCGCGTTCTTGAGCCTGTCTAATACTGTTTTATCCATGCTATATTATAGACTTTTGACTTCTTGGGCATCTAGGTTTCCACTGTAAACCACATGCTTAATTCCATATTTGTTTATCAGTGCTTGGCAAGAAGAACAAGGCTTCGCAAGTAGATCGTTAGCACGATACACATAGATCGTGGCCCCCTTGATGTTGATCCCTTGACGAATAGCCTTGTATATTGCATGGCTCTCTGCGTGGAGTGTTGAAAAAGCACCGGAGCCATACTTAGGGTGAGTTTTTCGGCTATTGCAAGCAGCAATCAACACTTTGTTGCCTTTAGCTATAGCGGCTCCCACCCTGAAACGGTGCTCTGATTTCTCAGATTGCCTGATTGCCGCCCTCATCGGCGGCACGGACAGTCGATACTTCATTAAAAACTACCAGGTCGGTAAACGCCAACGCCAGAGATCTTGACCCTGGGGGTGACGTTGCCCATATATCGTTCAAGAGTGCTAGGCTTCTGTCGCTCAGGATCACAATCCAAGCAGCGAGCTTCCTTCTTGTCTTCTTCATAGTTCTCCATAGTCATAAAGACAGACCAAAAGGCGTCACACTCCGTACAGTAAAATTCGTAATCAGGCATCAGCGATCATCCCCTGAGCCACCAAGGACTCCTCTTTCTTTCCTGTCTCCTAGCTTCATGATGTTTACTTTGGCTACGGTCTCAAGGTCAGTGCCTAGCTCCGTTGCGATCTGTGCCACATACCATAACACATCACCTAGCTCCTTTGCAAGCTGATCAATATCATTTACATCAGCTTCGCCTCCTTTGTCTCGAAGAATCTTCTTGTACTTGTTGCAAAGCTCCCCAGCCTCACCAGCTAGACCTAGGATAGGGTAGTTTAGTCCTTCGGGGTAGATCGCCGTTTCGTTGGCTTGAATTTGGTAGTCGTTTAATTTCATATCTGTATTATATCTCGTTATCTTATTTTCTTCGCCGGAACTCCAGCATAAATCCCAGCGTCATAAATATTTTTTACCACGGCTGCGTTCATGCCTATAGTAACATCTTCGCAAACTCGAATCCCTTCTCGAATGGAAGCGTTTGTTCCTAAGTAAACTTTTTCTCCCAATGAGACGGAGCCAGAGCACTTGCCTCCAGGAGAAGATGTATAATAATCATCTATAATGGAATCATGCCCGACCGTGCTGCATAAATTTAAAATATTGTGTTTCCCTAGTGTGACATTTGTAGTAACTACCGCCTGAGGACAGATAATGCTTCCTTCCCCAATTTCCACATCTTTCCCGACGACAGCGGTGGGATGAACAAATGAAAAGAACTTAGTTTCCTTAGGCAAGCCGCTCACAATTTGCTTTCTGAGTGCGGGATCACCTACGCAGATAAGTAGTTGGTATTGCTGTGGGTCGAAAGAAGATATAGGTTCTGCCTCTTTTTCACAGTAAGCATCATCTACAAAAATTTCAACGGGCTCCTCTAGGTACGATAATACCTCACGGGCAAATCCCCCGAAGCCAAAAATTGCTTTTTTCATTGAGTATACACCTCGTATTTTGATAGGTCTGGGTATGGTATGGTAAGGTCGTCGTTTTTCTTTTTTGAGCCATCTAAATTGTAAAACTGATTCATTAATAACAACCCCCTAGCTGCTAACTCTGGCATCATATAGAAGTTCCATCCTAGCATATCTAAATTATCATCATGGTAGGAGCACTCTCTTCGCCCTGAGTATCTGGCTCTTTTAAACCATAAGTATGCTTGGTAATCATCTGTCAGTATTGCTCCACCCTTACTTAGTTTAAAATGTTTATACGGCCCAGTAAAGGATAAGCACATATGACTGCCTGAAATATACATGTCCCCGGTAAATCTTAAAGCTGAGTCCCAAATATTAGTTGGGGCAAGATTATAAGCACCCGTTATGGTCTCACCTTCAACGGGAACCCAGTTTACCTTAGCTCCCGCGTGAATAACTTCACACGGCACTGACGGGTAGGTTCTGCTTGGTAGGTTTATAACCTTACCTTTAACATCCTCGTACATCAAGCACAGAAATAAAGCATTGCTTGCATTATCCACAGTTACTGCGTAAGGAGACCCTGTGTATTTACACAACTCTCTCTCAAAATCTTCGGTTACTTTGTATACTCCGTTAGACATTTACTTCTTTTTAATTAAAATAGTCCGGTAAAGTGTGATTAATAAACTTTTTAACAGTTTGCTCAGATAGTTCCTGCTTTTCATTTAAAAATGCTATCAGTTTCTGCTTTTCTTTAAGTTTAGTGGCTTGATCTCTTCCGTAGGCCATACCGTATTTTAACCACGGGTTTTTACTAAAGAATTCTTCCTCGTTCATTCCTTCTTCAGGCATAAGAATCACTTCACAACCGCACAATACAGCAATAATAGCACTCCAAGAGGTAATATCATAGAAATAAACTTTTTTTATTCTGTTAAATACTCGTAATAATTCATTTCCTGGTAGATGCGGGGGAATTTCAAATAAACTTTTATGCTTCTCATCCAAAGAAAAAGATTTTTTCTCTCTTGCTTTATAAACAAATACAGCTTCCTCTATGTCTCTTTGTACACCTAAGTCCTTATAAGTGTCTAGACCAGCCTCAAAACAAAATAGTAACTCAGGTTCTGAGTCTTGTTTCCGGTCTTTCATCTCTGACCTATTATTGATTAAAGTTTTTTCACTAAACTTTTCCATAAAAAATACTTTAAGATCATTTTGTTTATACTTATCTTCGATATGCTTTTCTGGATAGTAGAGTATCCAGCGAACAACTTTTTTAAAGTTGAAAGGATTCCCTTCCGTACCCTCAGGATAAATGATTATATCTTCATCCAAATCTACTGTGCTCGTCATGGGGGTGTTGTAGTTTTTATTTAAAACTACTTGATTCGGATTTGTATCTTTTAGTGGTCCGTACTTTTTATAAAAATCTGGAGACAAGAACGCCGCCTGTCCCCCCAAAGTGTTTATGTCGTGACATAGTTTATGAAATACCATTGACCCTCCGCTATGATCACCGTAATTTATTGGATAAAAAAGTATCCTCATCTATGCACTCCAATTATGTTTTGAGAAAAAATGCACTTATACTTGCTGTATAACTGCTCTGCTAGAACTCCATCTGAAGTCTCATCTTTGTTGTACCATCCTCCAATGGATAGCCAAGCTTTTTTACTAGCGACCACTTGCATACAATCAATGTTATGCAGCCTTACAGGAAATCCATCCAACAAAGTCTTGTGCTGAGGATTTCTAGTTCTTGCCAAACTTCCAGCGGCAGAGCGAAGAACGCCCTCCATTAGAATAGGAGCCACTATTACTTCATAGCAATTATCGTAAACATCAGAAACGCCTTGTGTTTCGTTACATGCATCGTGCATATCTACTTCACGGGCTAAAAATAGTGCATAGGCTAGTCCGTAAAGGGCGTCAGGGAATAGTAGGTTGTCTGGATTAAAATGCACAATGTAATCACCTTTAGCCTCTCGAATGCCTAAATCCCTCAGAGTGTGGCCCCAGTCGTTATACCTAGTCTTGGTTTCTTTAATCTTGTAATCTATGTTGTGTTGATCATATTCTGACTTAAAACTTTTGGGGATGGGCCTTGAGGTGGGTCCATCGTGATAGACGAGCACCTCGAAATTCTTATATGTTGATTGTAAAATAGACCGCATACCCTCCAAAAATTTCTCATCCGATATTACACCATCATAATGAGGCACAATTATACTAAACTTTGGCTCTTTAAACTTCCGCTCTTTTAACTTCGGCGTTTTCATTTTTTAACTTAAGTAATTCGTTGTAAAGGGTAATCCTTTTATCCACCATCTTATTCATATTAAAGTTCTCTTCGGTAAGTTGATGAAGATTCTCACCCATACGTTTCACCATATCAGGCTTCTTAGCGCAAAGAGAAAGAATCCTAACCCACTCAGATATACCTTTCTTCGGATCAATCAGGAACCCTGTCTCCCCGTCTTTAATCCATTCATCATAACATCCTACATTACTGGCTACTAGAGGAATTTTATACCTTCCACACTCGGCCACTTTAATTTCAGATTTACTGTCATTAAACTCATTCATCTCAAGAGGAGCTAAAGCCACATCCATAGTAGAATAAAACTCCCCATACCTATCTGCTTGCTTGGCGTAATGAATATTCCAGTTCTTACCCCCCTTAAATCCTCGTAAGATGATCGACTGGTACTTCTTCCAAACGTCTGTCTGCCAGTCTGTGTTGCCTGGAGGTGGGTGCCCATAGAAATCCCACTGACAGTTCTCGCGGCCCACACGCTGGTTTACGAGGTGCGGTACGCCAGAGAAATACTTGAGGTCCTGTTCGTGGTGAATGCCTCCTACCCAGCCGAAGCGAACGTAGTTCTTCTTCTTAACTTTCGTCTTAGGCATGTTCCAGCAAGGAAGATTGTAGTCAATAGTATTTTTAACTACTGCTAAAGCATTTCCTTTTCCAATGAAGGGCTTAATCCTTTCTGCAAACTTTTCCTGAGTAACTGTAACTAGATCCGCGTGGCTGTAAATAAACTTTGCTATCTCCTCTAACCCCTGCTGTTTATACACATCATACAGTCGGTGCCCTGGATAAAGATTGGTAAGCAAATCATCCGTATCATAGTGGACTAAACACCCGTACTCTTTTGCTTTCCCTACGACCCTAGCAGTATAAGGACCACCAAAATTGGACAGGTTCTGGGTGAACACGATATCAGCCCACTTTAGGTTTTCGAACTCCCAATTCTCTTCCCACTGACCTGTCTTCTCATTTCTACCCAGCGGATTTTTGTCCCACCTAATCTCTACTTTATCTCCATGAAGCTCTTCCAGCTTTCTCATAGGACATATGATTCTATAGTACGAACACCCGCCCTCGTTAGCGGGAACACACAGTATTTTTAGCTTTTCTTCAGTCATAATAAAAAAGGAAGGCACCCCGTCAGTGCCCTCCTATTATAGTCTAATATCAATATAGTAAATTCAAAAGACAAATATTAGACTAGTTCTTCTTCCTCTTCCATAACGGCCATTTCACTGGCTTCTGAAGTGTGGGAAACTCCGATAGCAGCAGCTATACCGTGAATGGTGCCAGCGATATCGACATTGCTATCAGTCGGAACCATAGCCTTGATAGCCTTGGCATAGTTCTTACGCTTTCTGCGGCTGATTAGAGTCAGAACACCTTCCCAGGCAGCAAGGCCAGGAATGAAGGTAGAACCGAGACCGATCAGTGCATCAAGAATCCCTGGAACATCGCCCTCACCAGGAGAGAAGGGAACATACGCGCCCTCCTCAATCAGGTCATCACGATCAGCCAGGACAAGCTGGGTGCCCTCAGGAAGCTCACCAACCACGCTGGCGGGTAGAGTCTCAAGCGGGACTGGCTCCATCTCAGCGCCCTCTACGAGTTGGGATGGAGTGGTTACAACAGTGTCCTCACCGAAGAGGTCACTCAGGAGTTTGCAAGAGGTGAAACCCGTCATGATAACGAGCACCGCTGCAAAGGATAGAATAAGGTTTTTCATAATCAGCTTTGAAGTTTAGAGAGATAATCCCCGTCCGAAACATCTTCATCGGGACCGTTGGGGTTACTAAGTTCGGGAAGCCCAGTAAGAGCCGCCACCACTTTCTTGTACTCCTCGTAATCCTCTAGCTTAACGAGGGAGTGGATGTCATGAAGGCTGTCCATAGCAGAAGCAACCTCAGCTTTAGAGCCAGCAGGAGAAGACTTTGGACGCGGGGCCGACTGGTCGTACTTGGGCCACTGTCCTTCCATCTCCTTGATGATCTTGAAGTCGTGCCCGTCAGCAAGATCGGTAATGTCACCGAAGTCTTCGTCGAGCATGGCTGCAATAATCTTCTTGAACAGAATGACACCAACAGAGAGGATCTTGACATCCCCAGAGTTGCGGTCAAGAATGTTCATGTAGTAACGAGCGCGAGGCTTAATCTGCCGCGCAAGGTCTTCGTCTTCCTTCTTACCCGTCTTCCACAGACCGTAGTACAGGTCGCACAGAGGGCAAGCCTCACCATGCACCTTACGGCAGTGGTAGTTCTTGGTGTTCCCATCAGGACCCGTCACGCGGTGGATCTTAGTCTCCGCATAGAACTCATGGTCCTCATCCTTTCCAGGAAGAATACGGACAGCGTTGCTGCCCTCAGGGATTTGGTAGAACTTGTTAAGGAAGTCCGAGTTGTTGGAGGTAGTGCCTCCACCGTTAAGTTGTTCGTGTTTACGCCGTAGTGCTTCTAGATCAATAGCCATTGTAGTTTCCTCAGTTATAAAGTTTAGTTTCTGCGCGTCGGTTGCTTGACATTTGTACAATCATGTCTTTCTTGTGCTCAAGAGCCCGACACAAACCCTTGAGAACCTCGTACCTGAACGAAGCTTCGTTCAGATCCTTGCTCGCTGTAATGTAAGCTTCATCGCTCATGACCAGATCGTCTAGGTCTTTCGCTGTAAGCTTAACGGATGATGCATTCTTATGCCCTGCCCGCAACTTGGCGGTGAGGGCGTTTACATCTGTGTTCAAATCATTGTACTCATGCTTTGCAGATGCCATCAGTCCATGATAGTACGAATACATGGAAGCTTGATGTGACATTTCCGTTTCAATTTGGTTTTGGTTAACTTTTGAGATTGCCTCAGAAATCTCCTTGTAGTTGTCCCAGTTGAAGTTAGTAAGAAGGTCTTGTATTTGTTGGTCTTGCATTTGTAGGTACTCCAGTAGAAGTCGAATTACTTGTACTTCTATTAGAGCTTGGGGGAGGAGTTTGTTCAACAGGTTTCTTAGAATAATCTTCTGAAGTTAGAGGAGCATATCTTACCGTCTCATCAGGTATAGGAAATTTTCTTCTGTATTCCTCTGCCGTAACAAGAGTTAAGTTTCCCTGCGAGTCTCTAGAGATATAGTCTCCAGGTAAACCTCTAAAAGAAGTTTTTTTGGGGTTAGTTCTGTCGAACCTAACCAAGCCAAAGGGTTCATTAATTAGATAGAGTCTAGCACTTCTGGTTTCTCGGACAAACTTGTCCGCAGGAATGGAAGCAAATACCCAAGTCCCTTGCCTCCTAATTGATATTTTTCTGAGCACAGGTGAAGGCTTTCTATAAATATCATATGGTTTTATTCTCTTCATTTATAATCTCAAATAGTTTTTGGTTAAGGTTTATTAGCATTAGCCAACCTCTAGAAATTAGGGTTGTCATCTCCTCATTAGTATGAGTAGGGACTACCCCGGTTTCTTCATGGCCCCCTAATCCACAAAGTTCAAGAACGATATGAGTAAGCTCATGCACTAGTGTTTCTCTAGCAGTCTCATGGTCCATGTCTTTCTCTAAAGAAATAACTCCTTTATCGAAGTCTGCGGAACCGTAACACTTCTCACTAGCTTCCCTCAACCCTCTCTTGATATTTAGTGTGTAGGAACGATATCCCACCAAAACTTCTGTTATACCTTCCTCAACCAGTCTATCTAAAATGTTGTGCTGCTTAGTCGGCATCGAAACCTCCATCAATCTCAGTCATTCTAAGTGTACCATAATCAACACCCATATGCACAGAGAACCTCGGCCTTCCGTTACGGGACTTGATTACATAGGCACGCATGACCCCATTGTCAAACTCCTCTTCTGACTGGTTCAGCGACATAGCGAAATCGCAGGTGCGAATCTTTCCGTAGCTGTCGCCTAGCTCTGCGTCAGTGATGACCTGAACCATACGTCCCTGCCTGTTAGTCTGAGTGGCAGTCCAAACAAGGATATTAAACTCCATAGCCACGCCCCTAACCTCTTCAGCGATACGCTGCTGCGCGAGGTACTCCTTCTCAATCTCACGCACTGGGCGCATAAGCTCAAGGTAATCAATAATTACAAGATCGGGGCAGAAGTCGTCGTAGTTTTGTAGCTGAACCAGAAGGTTGCGGACGGTGTTTGAAGACGCCTGACCCGTAGGAAACTCCTTAATTACTAGGTCGCTGCCTGGGAACCGCTCCTTGAACATGTTGAGCCTCTCCTTGACCGTAAGCTGAGAGGACGGATCCTTTAGCTTGAACTGCGGGACAAGCGTAGTCACCGAGTCGAATCGCTGCGCGATCTTGTCCTCGCTCATCTCCAAGGAGACGTATAGAACCTTCTGTCCCTCCATCATCGCCTGTACGCCCTGGTTGACTAGGTAAAGCGACTTGCCCACGCCAGGAGGGGCTACGACCATAGCAAGCTCTTTCTTGCCTAGGCCCCCCTCCAAGGACCTGTCGATGGAAGGTAGAACAGTCTTGTACTTCTCCTTCTTCTCCTCGTTGAAGGTACGGTCCCACCGCATATGGATGTCCGTGAAGTAGTCCTGGCCCGTGTCCACATCTCGATGGACGAGGAGGGCCTCCTTTACCAGAGCCTCTACCTCTTCCATCCGGTCTTCTTTGACCAACGAGATGCTTTCCGCAATAGCAGACTTCATGGCCTCCTTCTTGGCGAAGGTCTCCACGATGTCCAGCATGTACTCCGAGTTACTAATTGTAGCCTCATCGAGGCCATTGATGTAGGTAAGCTCGTCGTCATAGTCTGACACGCTCTCTCTGGACCCAAGCTTGTCCTTCACATCCTGAAGGATAAACTCATCCGTAGGCAGCTTGCCATACTTTTCATAGTAGTTACGAACAGTTGTAAAGATTCGCGCATGAGACGGATACTCAAAGTGTTCCGGCTTTACGAGGTTGACGATTTGCAGGTAGAAGTCCTTGTTAGACTTGAGAAAGTAGAGGATTCCACGCTGAATGTTGTCAGAGAAATCGTAAGCCATTTTTACTATTGTTGCTTCTGTGGTTTTGTGATGTCTAGTTTAGTGCTTCCAATATCTTTGAAGCCTTTTTCGTTAGCTGTATCATAGGCTTCCTGAGTAAGATTTTTTGCTCTTTCCACCTTTTCTGAGGTCTCTTTGTCAGAAAGCTTTTTTACATGTCCGTCCCTGGCTAAAGCATCGAAATCAAACACAGCAGGTTTATAACGAAAGTCTTCATTATTCATAGCGTCTTTACTTGTCTGAATACTTCCAGTCAACCAGCGGTCAGCAGAAGTTTTGTCCCATCCCTTCTCCGCATGTTTTTTAAACCTTTGCCTTACGGTATGAAAATCTCTATCTTCACCCCAGCTATGCTGAAGGTTCTGATTAGCGTAGTATCTTTCCGAAAGCTTATTGCATTTCGGACACCTAGTCCTATCAGGAGCTTTACCTACCGGGAGATCTCTCTCCCAGTAGATATTGCAGTCCTGGCATATCCATTCAAATATTGCCATCAGTCTTCCCAGTATGGGTCGTCGTCCCTCGGAAGGGGCTCCAACTCAGGCTGTGCAGTCTCCTCCTGCGAGGGAGCAGACATCGGGTGACTGCACTGCGGCTTCGACGGGTTCTGGCTTTGACATGTATTTTCCAATGTTTTCCTCCGTTAGTGGAATAGCTTGTAGCGGTTCGTTACCCTTTGATCCTGCTCTGTAGACAGTAAGACCCTTCAGGTAAGGAGAGAAGTCTAGAGCCGCCTGTGAGAACTGCTCAGGAGTTGCCTCCGCAGGAAGGTTAATTGTCTTGGAGATACAAGAATCAATATACTTTTGAATAGTAGCTTGGACCTTGATGTGGTCCTCAGGTGCTACGTCATAAGCACCAACGAACGGGGAGAGGTCTTTACCTTTCTCGAAATACTCTTGGAAAAGTGGATCGACGACAAGAGACTCCTTCCAGACGTTAGCTTGACGGTAGCGCCTATTATACATAGCAGAGAAGATTGGTTCAATGCCACTAGAAAGACCGAAAAGCATGGACGTAGTGCCACAGGGTGGAATCGTAAGCATGACTGCATTACGGACACCGTGCTTCTTGATTAGCATTCGGATACGAGCGGGGAGAGTCTTAGCGAACTCCTCGTCAAGATACTTCTTGTAATCAAACTCAGGGAACGGAGCCTTGTCTCTAGCGAGGTACACCGACATCTTGTATGCCTCATCACGCATGGTACTAAATAGGCGCTCAAGGAACTCAAGGCACTTCTCAGAACCATAGCGTAGGCCAAGACGGATAAGCATGTAGTGAAGACCCGTTACACCAAGACCAACTCGACGCGAACGCTCTGCAACGGTCTTGCACTCCTCGGTCGGGAATGTGTTTACCGTAAGCACGTTGTCAAGGAATCGAACGCCCGTACGAACTGTCCTAGCGAAACGCTTCCAGTCAATATCTGAACCATCCTCAAGAACCATGTTGTCCAGGTTAATGTTACCTAGGCAGCAGTTACCGTAAGAAGGTAGAGAAATCTCACCGCAGGGGTTCGTACTGTCAAGATCCTCAAAGTACGATACGTTGGTGTAGCTGTTAGCTAAATCAATGTTATAGATACCAGGATCACCAGACTCTACAGAGTTCTTCCAGATGCGATCCCAAAGCTCACGCGCCTTCATATCTCTCTGCCCTTGCATCTCGAAGGTATCAGTCCAAGCAACCTTGTGGAAGTTCTCTGCTCTAGCGAGAGCGTCCTCTTCATCTAGGCCGATGATACGAAGAACCTCAGCATCGCTGCTGCGGACGACATCGTAGAGGTGATACTCCTTGTTGTTAAAGCTGAAGTACCAGTCCTCACCAAGCTCGACAGCCTCAAGGAATCGGTTGGTGATAGCAACGGAGATGTTGAAGTTGTTTAGCTGACCTTGATCGAGCTTAACAGAGAGGAACTCAAGGAGGTCTGGGTGGGTGACGTTAAGGATACCCATGAGCGCAGTGCGTCGGTTCTTACCAGCGCGAACGTGCTCACCAACCTCATTGATCATCTTAAGGACAGACACCGCACCAGGGGCCGAGTTAGCCACGCTGCCGATGTTGTCGCCCTTAGGACGAAGCTTGGATACGTTGAAGCCAACGCCACCACCAGCACAGGAGATACGATACATATCCTGCACCGTCTTGCCGATGGAGTCTACGTTGTCCTCAGGGATGATGACGTAGCAGTTAAGTAAGTTGTGACGACCACGGTTACGGCCCGCTCCGAAGATGATGCGGCCACCAGGGATCAGATCCCCAGAACCGATGGCGTCATAGAAAGCTTTCTCTACGCGCTCCTTATCCTCGTCTAGCTCTGCTGACGCGATAGTCTTTGCGATGACTCTGGCTCTTTCCGCCCACTTAGTTTCGCCTGGGTAGGCGTATCGAGATTCAAAAATTGATTGACCGAGAGGGTCGAGGTTTGCATTTGCCATAATTATTTTCCTATAGATAGTTTAGATGTTCCGTTGGACTTTATCATAGTCACGGTCTTCGCATTGTCCATTAAAGATTTGAGGTAATTATTGTGAGTAATTACATACAAAGT
>Ga0208767_1002348_pt1 | contig 14364 bp, 25 predicted proteins | sample VirMetDEL_Mar_21_FD_184514 | JGI IMG/M metagenome (GOLD analysis project Ga0208767, IMG submission 184514) | Aqueous microbial communities from the Delaware River and Bay under freshwater to marine salinity gradient to study organic matter... | ecosystem: Environmental > Aquatic > Marine >... | reverse complement strand
CGAATCATGTAGCTTTTGTTAAACAACTTTCCTGTATTCATGTTCACTCTCCTGTGAGTTTGGTAGTTTGAAAGCCCCACTGCTTCGAGGCCATTACAAGGTAACACGACTGCCGACTGCTGTCAAGCCCAATCACGCCCATGTTTTTTTCTATACAGCATCTCGAAGGCATCAAGATAGTCCAAATACTTATCTACTTCATCTTTGAAATATCTTTTATAATACATCTTCTCAACACCGATAGCTATCTGTTTGTCGTGAGAAAAGCTAAACTCCCACGCCTGTTTTAATAAACTTACTCTAAAATCTTTTCTCATGGCTCACCCCATTCCTTGCCTAATCTATCAACAGCATTTATAATTTTATCATGATCTTCATCAGTAAGAATTGGTAATACATTGCCTGCTTCAGGATATTCATCAAGCTTCACAGAATATAACTCAATGAACTTATCATCAGGGTAATAAATATAATCTACAGTTATATCTAAACTGACTTTAATATTTCTACTTTGCATCGGTGTCCTCCAAAATAAAATTATCGCAGGGTTCTACGTCAAGCGTGTGAACTTTAAGAAACTCATCCCAGTCTGCAAACTCATCAAACAATTCTTCGGCATGGTCTCGACTCTCGGCCCTCACTCGAACCTCGTAAACCTTCGTCATAAATATTTGATATGTTCTCATTCTACTAGCCCTCTATGGTATAAATCATTTGAAAGTGTTACCATCATTTTTTGTAAACGAATTACGTCTTCTTCTAAAGTATCTACTTCAAGATCATCTAACAAACAAGCAATCTCAAGTTCAATGTCATAAACTAAATCAGATAATGTTGTCATGTTACACCTCATTGTACTAAATAATTATAATGAGCTTCAGAGACTTCAAAGCCGTTGTTCCACGATTTGTCTCTATCTCCTAGAAAATTACACCAATTGTTCCAAAGTTGTTCGGTTCCAATACTGTGACAGATGTTTACATATTGATTTATTTTTGAGCGTCGAAGATCTTCAGACTTCAAAGTATTCGGAAGCTTCAAATGTTTTTCATCAATGCCATACATTCTAATATTATGAGTGTCGATACAACCGACCAGCCCCGCCGCCAACTGACAAACAAATCCAGCCTTAGCAAGTCCAAGCCCCGGCACCCTAAGAAATATTCGCATGAGCGTTGCAGCTTTATCGGCTTCGGATTTATTAGAGTTTACAACGGCCATAAACTGACCGTACATAAAATCTTTACGAGCCTGAAGATACTTGTATGTTTTCTTTTTATTGCCCCACAAGAATCGTGAGTCGCCGCCTTCGGCTTGAACATCTTTCATCTGATAACCTACGGTTGACCAATTTTGCTGAATGCTGAGAGCCACCATGAGTATCACATTTGATAAATTATTTGCAGACTCTTGAGCATATTGCTGGATTGCTGTGCCGTGAATGTTATACATTGCGTATCTCCTGTAAAAATTTACTTACACTTAAATTAGAACCTGTCACTGCTTCGTGGAACTCGTAGACATCGACCATCGTCCAAGATTGGTTGAGCCTCTTGCCCCACGCCTCTACTAAGATACCACAGAAATCGTCGTCGTCAAGGCAGTAACGCACCTTGCGTTCGTAATTTAATTTCTTGATTCTTTGAAGATTACCAACACTCTTCATCGGTCTTTCTCCCAAACAATTCTGTTAATCTTTCTTTGGACGGAGCTTCGTGAAGTTTTAATTCTCTAGCTGAATAAGTATATACAACCTTATCACTAACCTCTCGAACTCGATAACCTGCGTTTTCTTTTAGCGCCCTTCGGCCTGCTTCGACCTTGGCCTCTTCATAATATATTGTAGTTAACACTTCAGTCCAATTACCTTCACCGTTTTCTCTTTCAAGAATATATTCTTTCATTTTGAATAACTCCCTACAATAAAGCCAAAGCCTATTGACACCATGCTTACCAACACATGGGCTGCTAAAAATATTTCAAGTTGGAAACAAACCATATTACTGGCCTCCCATAACTTTAAAATTATATTTTAACATTGCCCACGCATGATGATCGTCGGAGCAAGCAGATATAAAACTTAGTAAATCATCAATAGTCATCATATTGGTATTCATAATATTATTCCTCATCCCAAGGTATCATTTTCTCCCAACAGGGAGGACAGTGATAAACGCCACTGTCAGCCCCAATAAGTATTTCACGATCATTCGCATCCAGCCAAGGAAATATATTTTGAACCAAGGCATTGCGGTCGGCTTTGTAATATTCCCAATATTTTCTGGGGACATCGACGGCCTGTAAAGATTTACACATGTTGCATTCAACCATAACAGCTGTGTGTTCCATTACATTAATTCCTCTAATTCTAAATATTGATCGTGAATTTCATCGTACCATTCATTTACGATATCAATGCAATCTTCTAAGCTTTCAGCTTCAGTCCAAACATCGCCCTTGTCATCCATGATGAGCCAAAAGAATTGTATATTCTTTAGGGTGAAGTAGCGATACTTGTAAAGTTTAGAATTTAATTTTTTTAATTCCATGATAATAATTCCTTAAAATTCAAAGCCAGCAAAACATTCTGTTTTACCTCTACGGTAAACAACCTTGTTAGCATCAACCCACGAAGTCAACTCATAAGCTTTACTGTATCTACAGTATTCACCTCGAATATAAACATTAGCTGTCGGCTGTCCTTTACGGACAAGTTTAACGAAGTCGCCTTGCTTAACATTTTTAATGTTAGTTTGCTGCATAATATTATCCTCAAGATTAATTAAAAGTTTATGAAACCCTGATTAAGCATCAGGGTCAGTTTCGAGGTAAGCCATAATAATATCAAGCTTCGCTTCGAAGGTAGCAAGTTTCTTGTCGGTTGCATCCTGTCGCTTTGTGATGGCATCAAACCGTGCTTGGAACTCAGAGAGTTCTGACGTATCCGCTTGAATCTTTTTAACGGTGGTTGTTTTCTCAGCCTTCGGCTTCGAAACCTTCGGAGTATCCTTGATGACAGCCTTAGTCTTCTTAGCCTTAACAGGCTTAGAAGTCATCATGTTGGTAAACTTCTTTGGAATCGTTTCAGCTTCGAAGAAGCGACTCACATCGGCATGAGTGATAGGAGTTTCAGTATTTTCATTCTGAAACTTTAAGAGGATAGCGCTGAAGATTTTGGAGAGTCTGTAAGACTCCGAAGGTGTTTTGCCACCGACCTTACCAAAGTGCTTGGCTACAGCATAAAGCTGTCGTGATGAGGCGGTGCGATTCCCATCGACGTTAACGAAAATCTCTGATTTTTGAAGGTTCGAAATGCTCATGTTCATTACTCCGTAATGGTTTTAGGTTTGAAGCAACGCTCTGTCGCTGTTGCCATTCCATTAAGGGCAGAGTTTCGAAATTTTTGCAACCTCTTTCCCTGCGCATTATGCGGTTGTGAAAGAGCGTGTGATGTGATCGGGTGAGAAAACTCAGCGGTGGATTTTTACTCAATATAGAATATATTGGAAGTTGTTGGAATCATTGGAGATTTTGGAATCGAGTTATAAATCTTTAAAGATTTCTAAAGGTTTCTGGAGCTGTCCACTAGAGAGTCTTTAAAAATTTTATAAATTTTCTATACGCCTCATGCGAGACTGAGAAAATCTTTAGAGATTTTTGAAGTCTTTAGGGGTACGCAGGTGCCCATGCCCCCTCCCCCGTATATATATACATGCTCAAACATTTTTGGAGATTTTTGGAGTGTCTACCAGTTGGCCCCACAGACCTTTAAAGCCCAGACATAAAAAAAGGCCCACCGGCCTTTAAAGAGACACCCACGATAGTGGGCGAGTAGATGTATATATATGCACCTCTGACGGGTACAAATATTATTATACACCTGTATTTCAATTTTGTCAATGAAATAATACCAAAAAAAGATAAATAAAGTTCTTGACAAAGATACAATATAGGTATATAATGTATAACATGGAAACTAAAAAAGAATTGACAGTAAAACAACAAGATTTTTTAGACAATCTTATATCGTGTGGAGGTAATGCCCGTCAAGCCGCTGAACTAGCAGGCTATGCAGCAGGAAGCTACACAGCAGTTGTAAAAGCTCTTAAGTCTGAGATACTAGATTTAGCTGAAGGCGTGTTGGCCGTAAACGCACCTAAAGCGGCTCTGAAGCTCGTTCAAGTTATGGAGAGCGATGAGCCTATCCCTCAAGCTAATATTCGTGTACAAGCCGCACAGACGCTCCTAGACCGTGTAGGAGTTGCAAAGAAAGAAAGGCTTGATGTTAAAGTTGAAACGCCAAGTGGTCTATTCATACTACCCGCTAAAGCGCCTACAGTTATTGAGGACGCAGAATATGAAGAGACGGACTAGCAGCACTATACCATTTGGCTATAAATTAATAGATAATGATCCTGAACACATCGAAGAAATCACAAGCGAACTTGAAGCCTTAAACAAGATACTACCGATGATTAAATCACGATCTTTGTCTCTACGCGAGGGTGCGTTGTGGTTGACCCATGAAACTGGTCGCTCTATATCCCATCAAGGTTTACAAAAGATAGTAAACAAAGATGGATAAAAACGATTGGGATTTAAACCCACAAAACTACTTACAAAATGAAGACGGTAGCTTTAAGCTAAAAGCTGATGGCACTCCCAAGAAAAAACCCGGCAGACCGAAAGGCTCAAAGGGCAGGGGATATAACTATCACTCAAAAACTAAAGCAAAACAAGAAGCTTCAAAAAAAGTAAGGACAAAAAAGAAAAAAATAGCGCAGGCACGTTCCGCTATCTCACGATATCAAAAATCTGTTGAGAATACCGAAAAAGCCCTAGACCTGCTAGAAGACAACAACAAAAGTAAAGTTGTCGAAGAGACGTTTGTAGAAGAAGCATCCTCATCGCTTAAAGCTGAGTTGAAAGAGAATGTTATATTTAGTCCTAATGAGGGACCACAAACTGATTTCTTGGCTGCGGGTGAAACAGATGTATTGTACGGCGGTGCGGCTGGTGGAGGCAAAAGCTATGCGATGTTGGTTGATCCACTTCGCTTTGCACATAGGGGAGCGCATAGAGCATTAATCCTGCGGCGTTCTATGCCAGAGTTACGCGAACTCATCGACAAATCTCGTGAACTCTACCCCAAAGCCTTCCCCGGTTGTAGATACCGTGAAGTAGAAAAGCTTTGGAATTTTCCAAGCGGTGCAAAAGTTGAATTCGGTTTCTTAGAACGAGATGCAGACGTATATCGTTATCAAGGACAAGCATATAGTTGGATAGGTTTTGACGAAATTACCCATCTCCCAACCGAATTTTCTTGGAACTACTTAGCTTCACGATTACGTACAACTGATTCAGAAATAGTACCTTATATGCGCTGCACAGCAAACCCCGGCGGTTCTGGAGCACAATGGGTTAAAAAGAGGTACATTTCACCATCACCACCCAACGAGTCTTTTATGGGTGATGATGGCATTACACGTAAGTTCATTCCAGCAAGATTGAACGACAACCCGTATTTGGCCCAAGACGGGCGATACGAACAAATGCTAAAAAGCTTGCCGCCTACCCAGCGCAAACAGTTGCTTGAAGGTAACTGGGAAATTGCAGAAGGCGCAGCATTTACAGAGTTTGACAGGCATCTCCATGTCGTTGAGCCGTTTGAAATCCCACTACACTGGGAACGAACCAAAGGGCTTGATTATGGTTATGCATCAGAATCAGCTTGCGTTTGGGCCGCACTTGACCCTAGCGACGGAACGCTGATTATATATAGAGAGTTATATAGAAAGGGTCTTTTAGCTACAGAGTTAGCAGAAATGCTTACTAACATGGAACTAAATGATCCAACTTCTGTCAGAGGCGTATTAGATACAGCGTGTTGGTCACGCACAGGAACTACTGGCCCGACAGTTGCAGAAACCCTAATACAAGGTGGACACAAATTACGTCCTGCAGATAAGAACCGTGTTGCAGGAAAAATACAGATACATGAACACTTAAAAGTTCAACCATCTGGCAGGCCACGAATGCAGATATTTAATACTTGTCCTAATCTGATTCGTGAACTACAAGGCATTCCGCTTGATAGAAATAATCCTGAGGATGTTGATACACACGCTTCGGATCACGCTTACGACGCACTACGATACTTAATTATGTCTAGGCCACGAATAAATGATCCGCTAAGTCAAATACGTAATTTACAGCGTGAACAACACTTTCAGCCTTTCGACTCGACGTTTGGTTACTAATATATGAATGAAGACATCTTAGACAGCGCAGACAATATTTATTTCACAGAAGTTGAAAATGAAGATGGTCTTAATGTTGAGTTAGACGAAAGCCTCAAATCTAATCTTGCAGGTCTTATCGAAGCGCGTTTTACTAGTGCAGAACAAGCGCGTGAACACGATGAAGATCGTTGGATTAATGCTTACCACAACTTTCGTGGCGTATATCCAAAAGGCATTCCCTTTCGTGAAAGCGAAAAGTCTAGAGTCTTTATTAAAATTACAAAAACTAAAGTATTAGCAGCATACGGACAACTGATTGATGTTATTTTTGGAACAGGGAAGTTCCCCATTGGCGTTAGTCCTACTGTTATTCCCGAAGGCATTGCAGAGTATATGCACCTTGCAAACCAATCAGTGCCGGGAATTGAAACAAGTGCAGCTACACCTACAGGCGCACAAAGTGCAGACGAAAACCCATTTGATGTAGGCTTTGATGGTGACGGTAAAGTTTTAAAACCGGGAGCTACATACAGAGCTTCCAAGTTTTTAGACGAAACTATTGAAGAAAACATTGATAATTTTGAGGATGGTCCTAGCCCAGACCCTCAAGTGCTAGAAATCTCTCCAGCTAAAAAATCAGCACGTAATATGGAGAAGTTAATTCACGATCAGATTGATGAGTCTAACGGCTCAAGCGAACTTCGCAATGCAATATTTGAGTCGTGTTTATTTGGTACAGGTATTATTAAAGGACCGTTTAATTATAATAAAACTTTACACCGCTGGGAAAACAGCGAAGAAACAGGAGAACGTGAATATAACCCGCTATTTGTTAGAGTACCTCGCATTGAGTTTGTGTCTATTTGGGATTTTTTCCCTGACCCTAGCGCCACTAGCCTAGATGAATGTGAATATGTTCTTCATCGTCATAAACTAAATAAGTCTCAAGTTCGAGGTTTAACCAAGCTACCTTATTTTAATGAAGACGCTATTCGTGAAGTGTTGGCTTTAGGGCCAAACTATACTGAACGTGATTACGAACATGAGCTAAAAGACGATCAACGCTCAGATGAGTATGGTAGTGGTCAGTATGAAGTACTAGAGTATTGGGGCGTAATGGATGCAGAATACGCTCGTGAAATAGGAATGGACGTTGGCGACGACGTTGATGACCTAGCTGAAATTCAAATTAATGCTTGGGTTTGTAATGGACTTGTGCTTCGTGCAGTAGTCAACCCATTTACACCTATGCGTATACCGTATCACGCTTTTCCGTATGAGAGAAACCCATACAGCTTCTTTGGTATCGGTATTGCAGAAAACATGAATGATAGTCAGCAGGTTATGAACGGTCACGCACGTATGGCTATTGACAACCTAGCTCTTAGTGGCTCTCTAGTCTTTGAAGTTGATGAGTCTATGCTTGCTGGTGGTCAAAGCATGGAAGTATATCCCGGCAAGATTTTTCGACGACAAGCAGGTGTTCCGGGCCAAAGTATTCATGGACTAAAGTTTCCAAACACATCACAAGAAAACATGATGATGTTTGATAAGTTCCGACAGCTTGCAGACGAGCAAACAGGCATTCCTAGCTACTCACACGGACAGACAGGTGTGCAGAGCATGACGCGAACAGCATCAGGAATGTCAATGTTGCTTGGCGCAGCGTCACTTAATATTAAAACGGTTGTAAAAAACTTAGATGATTTTTTACTTAAGCCGCTAGGACAATCATACTTCCAATGGAATATGCAGTTTTTTGAAGGCGATATTGATACCCAAGGCGATTTAGAAATTAAAGCTATGGGTACAAACAGCCTAATGCAAAAAGAAGTACGAAGTCAACGATTAACAATGTTCTTGCAAACAGCCCAAAACCCAGCGATTGCTCCATTTGTAAAAATGTCTAAGCTTATTTCTGAGTTAGCTTACTCACTGGATCTTGATCCTGATGAGATTCTCAACGACCCAGAAGAGGCTGCAATTGCTGCACAAATAATAGGAATGCAAAATAATGTTGGACAAGCAACTGGCAGCGAGGCTGTCCCCACTGACGAACAATCCGGAGTTATGGGAAGCCCTGAAGGAGTACCTCAACCACCGCAAGAACTTGGAGCTACAGGGACTGGTGGTGGCAACATCGGAACAGGAAATGTACCGCAAGCAGGGGAGAGTGAATTTTCTGGATAATTTCCTGACACTTCCAGCCCAAGTAAAAGCCGCAAAGGAATTCAAAGATGACAATGTATGACAAATCTTTAATGATGCCAGTAGAGCGACAGCCGTACAGCAAAGGTAAAATTGTTGTAGATCTGTTAGAGCGTGTATTAGGTAAAAAAGCAAAGACCACAAAGCTTGACATGGCTGAAAGGGGTAAAATTTCTGACGCCGTACAAGAAGAACTAGACATTAATCCAAACTTTTTTGATGAGCTAGAAGACGATGAGTTTTCAATGCTTATGGATCGTTTGCCTCAAGAAGATCAAGCCAAGTTAGGTTTCGCAGAAGCACCAGCAGATGACATGGTTGAAATGATGCGTGGCATGAATCCAAGAGAAGCTGCGCAACAATTAGAGCTTTTTGGTAGCGAAAAAAATATTTATGATTATGCAGGATCATTAAAGCCCCAAGAGCTACGTGAGTTTGTAGGCAATGTCAAGAAAGAAGACTATGAAATTTTTGGCAATTTCCAAAACTTTTTAGATCGTCTTGGACCACGAGAAATGAAGGCAGAAGGCGGAATGATGGGATTATTGATTCCCGCTGAAGGCATGAAGCCTGATGGAGAAATGGAAGACGATTACGTTTCATACGTTATGGATGAAACACTATCAGATGATGAAATAGAATATGTCAACAAAGCACTAGAGGCTGATAATAGACTTAGCGAACTGTTTGACAAAATTGTTTTATCGTCGGCAGAATTTACAGGTGCAGGTGAAGTTGATGGTCCCGGCACAGGCACATCAGACGACATTCCTGCACGACTTTCAGACGGTGAATTTGTATTTACCAAAAAAGCAGTAGATGTTATCGGCGTAGAAAAACTAGAAAAAATGATGAAAGACGCTGAAAAACAATCTGAACGACAGAACAAGGCAGTTGGTGGAATCATGAATGACCCAACACAAGATGAGAAAGCTGTACTGCCAGATGAAGCTATGAGTGATGATGAGATTGAAGAGCAGATGCTCGATTCTAATCGCATTCCTAGCTTAATGCGACGATAAGGCTACCTAGAACTTTTAGCCCCTTATCACAACAATAACCTTGAGGCCACCTTGTAATCTCAAGACCCTAGAATTACTTCTAGCCACCTTGAAAACAAACAAGCCCCGAAAAGGAGTAAGACATGACTGAAGTACACGAACCAGAAGCTAATCCATACAATGCAAAAAAATCTTGGCACGAGGAGCCAGAAGCATCTAATGGATCAGCAGAGAGTCTATTTTTTGAATCAGGAAGTTCTGATGAGGCTACCCAAGACACGGCCCCTCAAAAACAAAAAGGAACTAACTATAAAAAAAGGTATGACGATTTAAAACGACATTATGATGAAAGGATTTCAGAGTTTAAACAAAAAGAACAAGAACTGTTAGCGCAAGCTCAGTCTGTTCAACCAGCTTACCAGCCGCCAAAATCAGCTGAAGAGTTGGAGCAGTTTAGAACTGATTATCCTGATTTGTACGAAACTGTAGAGTCTGTTGCACATCTACGAAGTCAAAAAGAAGTACAGGCACTTCAACAAAAGATGCAAGCAATCGAAGAGCGAGAAGCAATGATCGCACGACGTGAAGCTGAAACTAAGTTGAGAGACCGTCATCCTGACTTTGAAGATATTCGTGGCGATGAAGAGTTTCATGATTGGGCTAAAGAACAACCTGAAGAAATTCAAGGTTGGATCTATAATAACCCAGACAATGTTAGTTTAGCTAGTCGTGCTATAGATATCTATAAAATGGAAAGGGGCATGAATGTAAAAAGCCCTAAAACTCAGTCAAGTCAAAAAGTGTCCAGAAAAGACGCTGCAAGTTTAGTATCCACTAAAACTACAACTGTAGACACTAAGCAGCCAAAAGTTTGGACAACTCGGGAAATCGCTGCCTTATCTATGGACGATTATGATCGACTTGAAAAAGAAATTGATCAAGCCGCCCAAGAAGGCAGAGTAATTAAATAACTTTGTTTTAAGGAGTCAATACAATGGCTAGTAATACATCGGACCAATATTTTGCTCAGTCGTCCGGGAGCAACTTCGCTGGCAATAACTTCATGCCAGAAATCTATTCCAAGAAGGTACTTAACTTCTTCCGCAAGGCATCTGTTGCAGAAGCCATCACAAATACTGATTATGCTGGTGAAATTTCAGCTTACGGTGATTCAGTTAAGATCATCAAAGAGCCAGTAATTTCTGTTGATCAGTACGAGCGTGGTGGTTCTATCACTGCAACTACACTGACTGACAACGAAGTAACTCTTGTTGTTGATACGGCGAACGCATTTAAGTTCATCGTTGACGACATCGAAACTTCAATGTCTCACGTCAACTTTAAGGAAGTTGCTTCATCTTCAGCTGCTTACGCACTTCGTGACGCATTTGACACGGGCGTAATTGCTAAGATGTTTGCAGGCGTCCCAGCGTCATCTCCAAACCACATCCTTGGTTCGGATAGCGCAACTGACCTTGCAGCTGGCACCTTCGACGGTACTGGTAACCTTGACATCGGCTACGCTTCTGGCGAGCATGATCCAATTGATGTTCTTTCACACATGGCACGTCTTCTTGACGAGCAGAATGTTCCTGAAGAAGGTCGTTGGTTCCTTGCTAACCCAGAGTTCTACGAGCAGCTTGTACAGTCTAGCTCTAAGCTTATGAGCGTTGATTTTAACGCTGGTCAGGGTTCAATCCGTAACGGTCTCGTATCTTCTGGTAAGTTGCGTGGCTTTGACATGTACAAGACTAACAACATTGCAGCTACTACTAACGCAGCTGGTAAGTGTATTGCTGGTCACATGTCTGCAGTTTGTACTGCACAGACTATTATCAACACTGAAGTAGTCCGTGACACTGCAAGCTTCGGCGATATTGTACGTGGTCTTCACGTCTACGGAGCCAAGGTACTTCGTCCTGAAGCACTTGTTTCTGCCTTCTACGGCATCGACTAAAAATAAAAAGGGGGATGAAATACTCCCCCAATTTTTAAGGTTTTATTATGCCACAAATTGGAAGTGAAGATAAGCCAATGATGCTAGGATCTAAAAAGCGTGGTAAGGTTCTAGGAATGACAGGTGGCTTTTACAGACCAGAAAACAAGAAAAAATACGACGACAACTATGATCGTATTTTTGGGAGGAAAAAGGATGCACTGCGGGACAAAGCGTAAAAAGAAAATGAGTGGTGGTCGAGTAGCTTATGGCATGGGCAAAAAAGTTCAAGGCGATAAAGGTAATCGTGCAGCACGACGAGAATACAAAGATGGCGGAAGCGTTATGAAAAATGCAATGCCAAAATGTATGCCTAATTAAAATGAAAGTCAAAGCACCTGAAGGCTATCACTGGATGAAAAAAGGATCAACATACAAGTTGATGAAAGATCCTAAAGATGGCTATAAACCCCACAAAGGAGCCTCGAAAGAAGCTAACTTTGAAATTCAAAAGGTTCATAAGAAATAATGGCTGCTACTTATCTTGAAATTACAAACGAGTTGTTGCGAGAGTTGAATGAAGTAGCTCTCACATCTTCGACGTTTGCTGGGGCTATTGGTGTTCAGCAACATATTAAGGATTGTGTAAACAGAGCATACCTTGATATTGTTAATGAAGAACCTCAATGGCCTTTTCTTGCTGTAGATACAAGCGGTTCTACAGATCCTTTTTATGGTAATACTTATGTAGAAACTGTAGCAGGCACTCGTTGGTATTTGTTGAAGCCTACATCGTCTAGTTTGACAACAGACTATGGCTACATTGATTGGGATAATTTTTACTTGACAACAATTGGTGTGACAGACGAAACAGCGCCTTATGTAAGTAAAAACCTTAAGTTTACAACTACAGAAGAATGGAAAGACTTTGTACGCACAGCAGAAAACCAAGATGATGCAGATACGCAAAATCATGGTGAGCCTAGTAAAGTTATTATTAGCCCAGATAATCGTAAGTTTGGACTAAGCCCTATTCCAGATAAAGTTTATCGCGTTTATTTCTTTGCGTACAATCTGCCAACAGAACTAAGCGCACACGGAGATGAAATCGTATTCCCAAATATTTACAAGCCTGTATTGCTTGCTAGAGCTAGATACTATATTCATCAGTTTAAAGAAAGCTCGCAAGCTGCAGCATTTGCATTAGAAGATTATAAGCGTGGCCTAAAGCTTATGAAAGGAAACCTCATGAGTCCAACGCCTAACTATATGAAAACAGATCGTGTGAGGTTTGTATAAATGTCTCAGCCCTTTGGCGTTTCATGTAGAGGTGGCTTAAACACCAACCTCAACCAGCTTGAAATGCTTCGACAGCCCGGACTAGCTACACGCCTTAGAAACTTTGAGGTAGATCCTGATGGCGGCTATCGACGTATTAATGGCTTTACGCAATATGGTGATACACGTCCCAATAGTGATAATGACATTCTTGGGATTTTTGTGTATGGCGATGGTGTGGTTGTTTGCTCAGGTACTGATATACATTTTAGTATTGATGGCTCAACGTGGATACAAATTAATAAAGACAGTGTGGCTAATGGTGGTGATGACTATACCACTTTTACAGGTCGCAGTGCCTTAACACGTACAGGTCAAGGTCAATGCTCGTTTGCACTTTTTGAAGGTGCGACATTTGATTATGGCGAGTTGATCATTGCAGACGGTGCTAACAAGCTTTATTCGTTCCGCATGGAAGGCTCTGGCGCACTAACAACTCGTACATTCTTTGCGTTTGAAATTACAGTAGATGGTACTAATGGCGTTAAGTACATAGCCAACCACGACCATCACCTTATTGCAGCAGGCGTAGAAAATAATTTAAATACAGTTTACTACAGTGTTTACAATGACCCTGATAACTTTACAGGTACTGGTGCTGGCTCAGTAGTCATATCAGATCAGATTCAAGGTATTCGTGGATTCCGTACTGATTTGATTGTGTTTGCTAAGAATAGCATTCATAAACTTATAAACATTAACGATGCTGCAAATATACGTATAGATCCTATTACAGAAAACGTAGGATGCTTGTCAGGCTATAGCATTCAAGAAATTGGTGGTGACCTTTTGTTCTTGAGTCCTGACGGTATTCGTACTATTGCTGGTACAGCCCGTATTGGTGACGTTGAGTTGAGTTCAGTATCTCGACAGATTCAAAGTGTTATCGGAGACATAGCAGACTCAATCAACACGTTTACTATTGATAGCTGTGTATTGCGTTCTAAGTCTCAGTATCGTTTATTTTATACGGATAAAGCTTTAGGTTCAAATGTTTCTAAAGGAATTATTGGTACGTTTACTGCTAATGGCTTTGAATGGGCTGAAACGCTTGGCATTCAAGCTATGGGACTCACAACAGGATTTGATAACAACGGAGTTGAAAAAGCTTTTCATGGTGATAAAGATGGATATATCTATAATCATGATGCAGGCAATGCTTTTAATCCCGCTGGCGTTGCTTCAAACATAGAAGCTATTTATCAAACACCAAACTTTGACTTTGGTGATATTGGTACACGTAAAACAGTTAAGTATGCACGGCTGTCTCTTAGCCCAGAGGGTGAGATTCAGCCAACACTTCGTATGCGATTTGACTACGAAGACACAGATATTCCACAGCCTCCAGATTATACGCTGAACTCTGTGCCGCTTCCTGCGATCTTTGGTAGTGCTATTTTTGGTACAGCAACCTTTGGCGCTAGTAACGACCCAATGGTTCGACAGCCTGTAGAAGGCAGCGGAAACACAGTAAGTTTTAGAATTACAAGTACAGATACTAAAGCGCCATATGCAGTCAATGGCCTTTACATAGATTATATGCCATCAGGTAGGAGATAAACATGGCCCAGAATTACACTCGACAAAGTACGTTAAGTGATGGCGATACTATTACGGCCTCATTGTTTAATGATGAGTA
>Ga0208767_1002347_pt1 | contig 14368 bp, 19 predicted proteins | sample VirMetDEL_Mar_21_FD_184514 | JGI IMG/M metagenome (GOLD analysis project Ga0208767, IMG submission 184514) | Aqueous microbial communities from the Delaware River and Bay under freshwater to marine salinity gradient to study organic matter... | ecosystem: Environmental > Aquatic > Marine >... | reverse complement strand
AAATATCTTAACAAAGGTCCTAAACATAAAAGTGATGTAGTAGATCTTTCTGAATTTGGATTGTAATGTTTATAGGGTACATCATATTGGTGTACCCTACCATTTTACTTTGTTAGCCCAGTAAGCTGCAGACATTTTACCTTTAGCAATATTCTTACCATGCCTAGCTTTAAATGAAGCTCTTTTCTTCTTCATCCTATCTGACTCTCCAGACTTAGGTTTACCAGCTGTCTTTGCTCCTTGCTCTCCAAACCTTATAGTCTTAACTTTGTTTCCTTCTTTTGCCACAACAACATGTGACTTCTTAGGATGATTAGGTGTACGCTTAGGTTTATTGTATCCTGATACACCTGCTCTTGCTAACCTGGGATCTTTCTTTCTTCCAGTTGTTTTCTTTTTTGGTGGCATAACTATTTCTTTTTAGTTTTTCTCTTGACAGTTTTCTTTGCACCAGTTCTATTAGTGCCTTTATGCAAGCCATGACTAGCATGCTGCTTGCCCTTCTTTGTTGCTTCTCTTTTCTTCTTGTTAGCCGCAGCTAACTTCTTCCTGCCAGATGCAGTGCTCTTAAGCTTCTGTATAGTCTTAGTAGGTGCGTAGACCTCTCCAGTCTCTGAAGATTTCTTTCCTGAAGCAGTTCTCCATTTTTGTTTAGTCCATCTATCAAGACTCTTTTGTTGTTTCTTCTTTGCCATATCTAACTCTTATAACCTCCACCTTTAGCCTTGTATTGCTTTGCAAGCATCTGTGCCTTTCTAGCAGACCACTGTCCAGGTTTCCCACCTTTGCTACCAGCTTTAATTCTTTCAAATAAAGCTTTTCTCATACCAGGCTTTGTATAATTACCTGCTGAGTTTACAGAGCTTTTCTTTTTAGCCGCAGGTTTTCTTGCAGTTGTCTTTTTACGTGTTACTTTCTTGGCCATTATTTCAGAAGTTTAAGTTTCTTAAATGCATTCATCTGTGCTTTCTTCCCAAGCTCATTTATATGATATAAGTAAACACTGTTCTTTCCATGATTCTTACCACTCATAAGCTTACCCTTAGCATCCTTATGCATATGCTTCCCCCTATAAATGCTTCCATCCTTTTTAAAATGCGGTACACCTTTCATAGCTATTTCTTTTTTGTTGTTCTCTTTCTTGTTGTTTTCTTAGCTGTACTCTTCTTTGCAGTTGACTTCTTCTTTCTTGCACCTTCTCCTACTCTACCCCTATTCACACTTGGCTTAACAAACCGTTTTGTCTTGTGGTCATAGTCTTTGTTCACTATGTCCTTGCCATCTGCTTTTGCTTTGTTTCTTATCCTTTTAAGTTCTGCACGTTTCTTTAGCCCTTCCTTACTTGTGCTACGTTTTACATCTTCTTTAAGTTTCTTTTTATAAGAGGCTTTCCCTTTTGCAGACTTGTAGTATTTCATAGTCCTTTTCATACACTACTTCTTTTTGTCACAAGATTTTTTTTCCTGACACTTTTGTTTAAGCTTTTCTATTCTTTTTTTCTGCTTTTGGATAAACAAATCAATTATTTCCATGTGCTCATTTTTTTCCTGTACAGTCATAACATATGATTTTATTCAAGTAATCTAAGTTTATTATTCAGTATATGATGTATAGATTCAATTGCACCTACAGCACCATTAAGACTTTCTTGTGTTTCAAGGTCACGTTCACGGGTGTACTGGTTTAGTTCTTTTAGCTCCTGAGTATGTTTATCTATGAGCTCTCTTATCTCTTGCTGTCTTTCTAATCTTTCTGTTCTAAGCATTGCTTTTTCCTCCTTATACATTTTTAGTAGCTGCCAAATGACAACACCACTTCCTATTACAAGAGGAGATTGCTCTGCAAATCTTTGTAATAAAATACTTGCATCCATTTTAATATGTTTTATATAAAGTAGTCATATCTGAAAATATAATATCTTGAGTTTTTGCTTGGTTCCATTCTGCTGTGACCATTAATGTGCTTGCTACTGTGGTATCTATTGTTTGTACATCAGAAAATACAAAGCCTTCTAATGATCCTGTATTCCTATTGTAAGCAAAGTTGCCATTGGTAAATATCTGCCCTGCAGCTCCTATTGTTCTAATTGTGAAATCTATCTCAATCTCCCAAGCTAAAGCAGTTACAGCCGATAGAGAAATTAGACCGGTAGATGCTAAAACTGTTGCACCATCTTTTATCCTAATAGTAATTTCATCGCCATTTTGTGCGGATATTGTTCCTCCAACTTTTGCATGATAAGAATCTCCAACTTGAAAAGCATTAGCAGGTACACTTAATGTACCTACTCCTGTACCAAGTAAATCAGTTTCTGTAGTTGTATTAGTAACTGTTAGTCCTTGAGCTGTCTGAGAAAATAAACCAAATAACCCAAAGCCTTGCGCACTGTAATTAGGGTGTAGAGTAATTGTTTTTGCCCCTGTTGATGAACTTACTAACAAAATATCTTCAGATGTAGTATCATCTCTAAGCTTCCAACTTGTAGCATTATTTGTTTGAGTATTCCATATAAAACTACCACCTGTAGAATCTATCTCAGGATTAATAGTTTGGTCAAACTGTATCTCACTGTCTACTTTAAAGATTAAACCTTTTAGCCAATGTCCGGCTGTTTTTATAACTGTTCTTAAAACCATATCTTTTTATTCAGGGAATGGTATTCTCCATTCATTGTTATCTAATGCTATTAATATTTCTTCGTGGTTATATTCTTGATAACCCACAAGTTCAGAATGATCTTCATGATCTTCTTCATGTAGTTTTATTACAATCTTTGTTTCTGCAAGATTACATCTTTGCTTTTGCCCTGTCTGTACTACATACTGCATAATAGCATCTTTGTTCGGGTCATCAGCATTTATTATAAAGTATCTATTGTGTGCCATATCTAAGGACAGTTTGTTGTTAAATCATCAGACTCCATGTTTCTACTGATAACAGTATTTCTACCTGTTTGATCAGGCACTTCCCACTCACTACCATTAAATTTGCTTCTACCAATATCTAAATCTAAAATTAAATTAGTGCCTTGTGGAACTGATGTTTTATTTGTAAGCTCTAAAATTTCAGCAGGTGTTAATACTAAATTCCATACTCTCATACCCTGCAAGTAATCTACTGCATAATTACCTAAATCAGGAAAGCTATTTATTGTCACAGGTTCAGAATTTATTATTGTTCCTGATGTTATAGGACCACCTCCTAAAGCTGGTGTAAAATTTGGTTTAGATGTAGCAACACCATTTATATAAAAAGTAACACCTGCATTTGTACCACTACCATCATAGGTTACAGCTACATGATTCCATTGGTCAAATACTACACCTGTATTAGAATAGGCATCCAAATATCCCGAAGCTGCCTGCCTTAACTGAAGTCTCAAACTACCATTAAGAGGACTAGATGGGTTAAATCCTAAGAACATAAAAAACCATCCTCTAGGAATACTACCATTCCATTTAGATATCCCACCATTTAAACCTACTGTAGCACTCTGAGGAAATACCCAAGCATCTATACTCCAACTGTCTGTCCACTCAAAGCTAAAATTAGAGGAAGGTGTAACTAACAAGTCTTCATTTACTCCATCAAAGAGTAATGAGTTGCAATTTGACTTAACAAAGCTTAGTTCCTGTATTTTAACTAATTGCTTAATTATCATAATGAATTATTATTAAATACACTTATAGCTTTCCAATAAATTGTTTTATTAAGTTCTCCTGTGACTTTAATATCTATAGTTCCTGTTCCAGGTTCAATAGAAACACTATACCCAGAAGCACCTGTATCTTCTGCTATAAGTTCATCAGTTACTGTATCTACTAAAGTTGTAACTCCCCCTAGTTGTTTTATAGCTCCTCTAAACTCATGTACCCAAACATCACCAATAGTGCCTGCAGAACCACCTGTTTGCATAGCTGAAATTCTTGTAACAAAAGATTCTACACTATCATTATCTACAGTTTTTGAAGTAGAAAGTGTTAGCTGTGTTGCATCAGTAGTTCTTTGTTGTTGTACATATCCACTAAATATAGTAATATTAGTACTACTAGATGTTATATTTAAACCTTCTCCAACCGATAAACTTTTAAACTGTAAGTCTGTACCTACTTTAGCTCTAAAAATGCCTTCTCCAGAACCTACATTTGATGCTGTGTTTACTTCTCCACTACCTCCTCCTCCGCTATTGACATATGATTTTAAGTCTTGCATGCTTATTATTCCAGCCTGATATTTAGGATCCGGTTTAACACTTGGTTTTTTAAAATCAGTAAGAGTTGTTAAAGGTATGTAGTCCTTGTTATTTGGATTTTTAACAATTTTTTTCCTTTTTAGAAGCCCTAGTATGTCAATTAGTATATTACTCATTTCTATTAATTAAATTGTGCTAAATATTCATTAATCATTGTTATGTATTTATCTTTTCTCTCTTGTGTAAATACATCATCTGTTGGTATCAATGGTAAGTAGTTTTGTATTGATGTAATAGCTCCAGTCTGAGCAAATGCTAGTATATCTCTAAACTTTACTAATACTGCTTCACTTTGCTCTGGTGTTATATCCATAACTCTATTATCTTCAACAAAAATATAAATAATGTGGCTTCCAAAATCCATATCCATGTCTAATCTTTGCTGTATTGTAGGAGGAGTATAAGCTTTGTAAAACTCTGCAGTATATCCTACACCTAATGTATCAGCAAAAGCTTGTGCATCATCTAAGTTTGCAAATTGTTTTACTAAAGACCATTGATCTTTATATATTTTATAATAGTCCATTAGAATTTGATTTGAAAAAATTCGTGATAATTATTTTCTAAGAAGTTTGCTGAAGGAAAAGTAATCTGATCAGGCATAGTTGGAGAATAACTTATTGTAGCTGACTCCATTAAATTGTAAAATCCTGTCATATCTGTAAAATCACCACTAAACTTATTAGTGCTCCTGTGTTTAAAAAGACCCGTCAATTGCCCTGTTGAATTACTATCTCTAAACGCTACACAATATAATCCTGGATCTAAAGATTGAGGTGCAGTATAATTTTGTGATATAACACCTGTAGCTGTTATGTTAATATCTAACTGTTCTGTAGCTTTATCCCAAATATCATTAGCATAATCATATTTGTATAATGCCAAATGCAATGTAGCTGTACTTGTATTTTGCACCTGTAATACAATACCTGTAGTATCAACATTACCTTTTATAGGAAAAGGAATACCTCTAAATTTAGTAGATGTTTGTGCAACTCCTGCTGTTAATGCTGAATTTCCGTATGCTAAAAAATTATATGATGAATTTTTTATTTGTGGAATATCTGAACCTCCACCTCCACCACCACCTGAAGTTGTTTCTTGAAACCCTAATTTTAATAAAGGGTTATATTTTTGTGTAGCCATATTATGATAATTCTATCTTTGTTACATAATAATCTCCTGCTGAACCAGCATAAGTAAAAGTTTCAACTACAGTAATACCTAATTTTGCACTACTATAAGTAATTGTAGAAACTCTTCTGTCTGTAGAAGAACTAGGATCTAAATAAACAAAATCTTGTACTAAATCATTTGCTTGATTTAATAACTCTTGTTGTGCACTAAGTTTACTATAATTTCTAGCAAATCTAGTATTTCTTTCTATTTCTGTTAATTTATTAAAACTCATAATTGTTATTTTTAATATATTCCGTTTTCTACAATTTGTGTGTAAATGTTCTCTAAATCAACTGTGTAATAAGACTTTGCTAAAAAACCATCAGCAGAATGCATCCATGATGTTAATGCTGCATCATTAGCATTAATATATGAGTCTATCATAAGTTGTATAGAACCAAATAAATCTACTCTATTAGCCACAGATAACTCATAACCCATAGATATCTTTGCCGTTGATATTCTAATCTCTCTTGTATTTATAGATATTTCCGCATGCTGCATAAAATTGTTAGCGTCTTCTTTCTCTGTAAATACTTGTTGTCTCAGTAAAGAATCATTTATAATCATTCTTTTTGATAAACACTTTTTCTCCTGCTCTGTACAGTTGTTCCATTTGTCTGTTTCTGTCTCCCCTAGCTTTGCTTCAAACAGTATAGCCATTTCTTTAGTAGCTCTGACATAGTCTGCTGCATAACCTCCATACAAATCATTGTTAACTATGCTAGTAATATCAAACCAATCTACTAGAGGGATGTCGCTATATTGATACGGATATACACCGCTTACTGTTTCATTAACAAAAGGAACGCCAATATCTTTTCTGTATAAGTCCATGTTTAAGGTTTTTCATCAGATAATGTTCTCCATTTACTTACTGTTGAATCATAGTAAATAATTGCCGAACTATTTTGACGCAGGTTAAAAGTTGTAAGCTCAGATGGTAATATTCTATTATCCGCTAAACTACTAGAGTTGTTATTTAATAAACCTAAATTAAAAGCTGAGTTATTGAACAACACTTTAAAATCACCATGATAGGTTTTTTGGAATCCGCTAATAAATCTTGCAGTTGTATCGGGTTGAATATAAATCAATTTGGCATTTATCCATCCTGTTGGGTTGTAATTATTTTGTGTTGAACTTATTGCCGGAGGCTGTATGATTGTGTATACATGCCCATATAAAGGCACAAGAGTCTGTATAACGCCATCAAACTCATCTTTGGCAGATATGCTACCATTCTGAAGTAACGTCTCTAATTCATGATTGTCGGCAATGTCAGACATAGCAAAGTTGCCATTAGTGGCATCAAACATATCAACATCAACAGCACCAACAGCCAATACAAAATTATCTAAACTACTGATAGTTATTGGTGATCCTGTAAGATTACTTATTTTAAATTCTGCAAACTGTATCATACTTTAGTTATTTGTACATTTGCTTCAAAAATTCTAGCTGTGCCACTACCATCATTTGACAATTGTATTTCAATAGTATTGTTGCCTGCTGACAATGTTACCTGTTTACTTATATGCCCATAAAATATTTCACTTGAGCTTATTGGTTGTTTTTTAAATTCTTGACTAAAAACATTGGTAGAGTTAATTTGTGGATTTACAACAACACGACCGCTTGTTGATGTATTAAAACAAATATAACTTAGCTCTAACCAATAATCCCCTCCTGTTGCACTTACAATATTACTTATCTCTGTACCTCCCTGCACAAAGGTAAAGTATTCTATATCTACAGCAGTAGCATTGTCTATTGTTTCTGTACGCTCTAGGTAGAACTGCTCAACAGTAGCACCACCACTAGCATCTATTGTAATCTCATCTGCTGATCCGGTTAGGGTAATATTAGTGCCCGCAACTAAGCTTTTAAACTCTAGGTCAACACCTGTCTTCTGTGCAAATACTCCTTCACCTGCACCTAAGTTAGAAGCTGTATTAGCTTCACCTGATCCTCCGGGAATACTTGGTGCTGTCAGATATGCTATAGAATCTACTTTAGATTGTAAAACACCATCAATCTTAACTAAAACCTTATCATTATTTACTGCATCTAGTATAGATACAGCAAAAGCAGAGTTGACTTGTTGATACTGAAATTGCTCAGTAATAAACACCTCCTCATTAGGAAGTATGTTCAGCGTCAACTCTTTTATAAATATAGTTTCTGATGGACTAGAAACATTAACTAATGTGACTATAGCAATACTCATTTAATATTATTTCATATATTTAGCACCACGTTGACCTCTTTTAGGATATTCTGTACCTTTTTTAGCCATACTCATTTTTTTCTTCATTTCCATACCACCCATAGCTTTATCAAGCTTTCCTGTCATAGTAGCTTTAGTCATCATTTTTTCTGCACCATACTTCATTTGTTGCATAGCATTCATTGACTTGTCTTCACCACCCATTTGCTTATAACCTGCTGCTTTTAGCTTGTCAAACAAAGCTTGTCCACTTTTTTTCATGCCTCCTTTCATCATCTTCTTCATTCCCATTTTTTTCATGTTTTTCATTTCTTTGATTTTTTCATTTTAGATAATGTGATTGCTAGTCTGGCACGTTGACCAGTCTTAGTGTTTTTCTTAGCTTGTTGGTTTAGCCAGGTTTTTTTGATTGTGCCGTCAGATTTAAGCGCACCTGCTCTTTTAGCTGTAGCTTTTAGAGAACCAGGTTTCTTTATTGCACCTTTTATCCATTTCTTTTTTTTCATGGCATCAACCATTTGAAAAACATCTTAATGTATCCCCATGTCTTACATAATGAGAATGTCCATATTTCCCAAAGAATCTTTCCTATTATCTCTTTTGCTTTCATAATTGTTTTTTTTAAAGATACAAAAAAATAAAAAACTTATCAATTGTTCTGTATGTATAATGTTATTTGATATAATAATTACTAACAGTATCAAAGCTAACCCATTTTTGAGCTGCATATAAATAAGGGAATATATCATAAAACTCTTTTTTAAGTTTTGACTCCCCTGCTTTAGTGCCCCTTTGGTATGTATAATAAGGATCAGCTTTAATTTCTTCTTCTGTCATATACAACATAGACAAAGGTGTCCACATTAAATGCTCTAAGAAATCTCCTACTTCACCAATAGTTTTTGTTGTTGCAATTGGTGTTTTAAATAATTGATAAATCTGCTGAAATGATTGTGCTGGATCAACAAATGGTAAAAATGTTGCTAAATCTTTATATGTTCTATCAGCTTGATAGAGCAAGAAGTTTAAGAATCTACGTATTATATAGCTCTCTTTTGTTTTTTTGCCAGTTGATACATAAGTAAATTTCTTTTCTTTTTCTTCCTCATCATCTATTCCCATACCTTCCTTAAGCGCAAATCCTGCACCAAATACAAATATTGCAAAAAGTATTTCACCTACAGTCTTTTTGAAACCATAAAACTGATTTTCTAACCTTTCTAGTTCTTGCTCTGTAATAGTAAGATCAGCATCTAAAAGGTCATCACCTGTATACTTTTTAAAGAATTTATTTTTGTAGGAACCAAACATTAAGTTACCTTTAATAAGTTCTTTGGTTGAAAAATGTGTAAACTTAGCCCATGATCTAATCCTACCTTCCATCCAACCTAAGTTCTCATCATAATATTCCTTACCAATTCTAGTAGTAATTGCTGGAGCTACCCATTTATGAAACTGCGCAAACAACTTACCCAAAGTATACTTTTGAATAACCATTCTATCATCTCTAGCATAGTTACCATGTACAATCTTATTAACCTCTCTAATTTTACTTCTCAGGTTAAATCTAAACTTATCTGTAAACTCTCCTTTTTCTATCCAGTTGCCATTTACTTTGCTTTTACTAACAATCATTGTGTAACCCTCTTTTAATTTAGGAGATTGTGTAGTAGTGTCATATTCAAAAGCATCATACAGATTCATAATGTCACCTGTATCTTGGTTTTTAATATATGTACTCATAAGCATAGCCATACCTATCTTAGTCTGTACATTATATTCTGTAGCATCTTGTAAGATATATGAAAAGTTTGCAAACCTAGAAAATAAAGATTGATCAGAAAATTCAGCTGCTGTCTCACGCAAGTCACCTTCAGGATCCATCATTCTAAAAAACCCTACCAGTGCTTCATATTTATTACCAGGTTTTTCTGGATCATAGAAGTTGCCCCCTTTTATTCTTTTTGTAGCTGCAGATAACCTATATAATAAAGCAGGTATTGCTTGCTTATTATATTCATACTCTGCTCTCAAATATGCTTTTCTATCAAAAAATCTACCACCTGCTACTTCTATATAGTTACTTATTCTACCAAATAAATAGTTATTAAAAGAACCAAATGGGTTAGCTGATACTAAATTCAAAGATGTATATGAAATTGCAGTATCAACAAATTTTTCTGTCATGCCCTTAGCATATTTTTCACTGTCATAGAATATCATTGACATAAATTCTTTTGCTTTCTTAAGAGTATTAGAATCAGAACCTTTAATTACAGCTTTTTCAATAAACTTACCATCTTTATATATACCATTTTTAGTTTTAGTACTAGATGGTAGATAAGCTCTATTTTCTATTACCTTAACCATTGCCTGAAGAGTATCTTCTGTTTGTGTCAAAGTCTTATATCTTTCAGCATATGACATAAACTGCAGTAAAGATGTTGCTAAATCTCTACTAATCTCATTTGTGGCAGGTCTGCTTACAAGTTTATCTCTTTCACCATTAAGGTCTTTTATTTTTTTATCATATTCTAATGTTGAAATTTGATCGTTCTTATATTTTTGTTTAAGTAATCTTATCTGCTCTTTTACTTCTGCTAATCTTGCTTCATCTCTAGGTTTACCAATATACATCATAGGTAATCTTTCTTGTATATTACCTTGCTCATCTAATAATACATTCTTAAACTTTGTGCCATTTGATGTAAATGATTCATACTTACGTGCCATTCCAGCATACATCTTACTAAAAAAAGAACCTTTTTGTGCTAACTTTTGATTCACACGGCTAGGTATGACTGGTATTCTAGTTTGCATCATCTTAAATACTCCAGGTCCATATGAATTTAACTCTTCTTCATATATGTCTTTATATATAAGATAGAACTCTTTTTGTGTTCTTTCTAAAGCAGTTGTAGGGTTCATAATCTTTTTATACCTTTCATTTTCCATAGACTGCATCTCACCAGAATTGCTTTTAAAGTAGGTATCTAATCTTACTTCTTTATATTCTTTTTTAACAAACCTACCATACACCTTTTCTATTTGCCCTGTATATTCACCATTTACCCTTACAGCTTTAAAATACTCAACTTCATTATAAAATTTTGTATAGTAGGCTACTTTAGTTCTTTCATTGTAACCATCTTTAAAAACCCATATACCATCAATAAACTCTTCATATTTATCCCTATACTTTTTAAATTCATCTGTATACCTATAGTATTCACCGTCTTCATAACCATTTTCATCAATTATTTCTGCAGATAAAGCTTCAGCTCTCTTACGTTTTTTTTCTGCAAGATCCCTATTGTATTGTAAATCTTCTTCAGAAGCATCCATTTCATCATATATCTCTTTATATTTTAGCGGGTTGCCATTAGGATCCATTACAGCATCATGTAGCTTTGCTAACATGCTTACAAACTCTGGGTTCAATGCTTCTACTGTTGTAGCATCAGGGTTAAGCATGTACAAAAATATTTTTTGTCTATCATTTGTAGGTGACAACTTTAAAAGTTTTGCTGCTACTTGTTTAATTCTTTCTTCTTTCAGACTTATATCTTCATGGAATTTCATTTTGTCGTTATGAAATATTTTATTCATAACACGCAAAATAACATCTGTAGATGTAGCCCAGTCTCTTGTTAAGTATTCACCCAATCCAATATCTCTAGCATACTTCATTAGACCATCAATATCATCTTCAGACAAATCTTGAGATGTAGTGCTCTCAATTGTATTTGCTACAAAATTGCTTATTGCTTCATCTGTAAGATTGCTTTTTTCAGAAAAGTTTCCTGTAAGCTCATTCAAACCTGTCTGCAAATTAAATAGTAGCTGTTTGATATTTGGATTTAATTCAATAGCATTTTTAATTGAATAAAGACCCTGAAAAGTTGCAGCAAACCTCTTAGCGTTTAACGCATAGGTAATATATTCTTTTTTAGAAAAGTTTCTTGGATTCTTCAAATACTCTATAAAAGCATCTACTTCTTTGATAGCATCCCTAACAAGTCTTGTAAACAATGCTCTTTTATCTTTAGGTTTTCCGGCATTAAGTATTAAAGATATAAGACTTAAAGAATGCTGTATGTATTCTTTTTGATCATCAGGTGATCTAAAACTATAAATAGAACTTCTAATATTTCTAATTGCATCTTTTTTAGTTAACAAAGCAGTTCTATAGTTTTCTAAAGCTTCATCAATAACAAACATATCTTTATTAAGCTCTAAACTATCTTCATCTAAGATGTCTTCATATTCATCATCATAATCCTCCTCTACATCCTCTTCAATATCTTCTTCTACTTGTTCATCTATATCTTTTTGTTCAAGAATAGTAAAGCCTGATATCAAATCATTAGTCTTGGAAAGATCATGTATTTTTTGTGAATTTAAATCCAGTGATTCTAAAGTATTATTTTTGATTTTTGTAAATAGATGTAGTGTTTTTAATGAGTCCTTTTCATAACTAATTTCATATCCCATATTGTTTAAAATAATCTGCTGAATAGATATCTTTAGATTATCCTGAACACTTTGTGATAATTTTTCTTGTTCAATAAACATAGAACTAGGACCAAGTTCAAACTTTTTATTGGTGTATTTGCTTTTGTTTTTCTTTACAGTTAAGTCAATCTCAGTTGGTAGAATATTTATAATTTTTAATTTACCATCTGTAGTAATTTCTATTAAATCAATTTTATCTGCTATTGGTTTTCCATTATGTTGATTCTCTATATCATAGATAACTACATTAGGTAATAAGACAGAATTATTATCAGAAGCTTGCTTTCTTATATCATAAAGCTTTTCTGAAAATCCTTCTATAAAGCTGTCATATTTTTCATCATGTAACTCTAACAAACCTTCCCTAATGTCTGATATGTCAATATTGGTCAGCTTTGCTTCTAATATAGCACTCAAGTCTTTTGATATTTTATACTGTATTGTATTTGTATCATAAACAGCTCCTGATATTAATGTTTTAACTGACTCATACTGTTGATTAGTAATAGGATTTATAAACTTATCTTGTTCATTTTGTATAACTAAGTTATCTTTAAATCTTCTATCCGTTACAACAAATTCATCTGTATCTAATTCACTTATAATTTTGTTGCCTGAGAGTGCATCAACAAGATCCTTTTGTATTTTTGTTTTAGCACGACTCTTAATAAACTCTACCTGCTTTTTCTTTTGGTCAGATAATGAAAACTGCAACTTAGTATCTAACCTTTTAGAAACATCAATAGTTATATCAGATGTATTTAAAAGTTTTGCTACATCTGAAAGTGTTGCTGTAGATGATAAATCTTCTATATTTACCACTTGTGTTTCTTCAACCACATCTTCTGACTTTGCATCTAAAATACCATCTACTATTAATTTGGCAACTTGAAAATTTTCATCTTTAGTTGATTTTGTTAACAATTCTCCCTCTTTTAAAAGGTTGTATTCAGGAAATAATTTATCAGGTGTTCTTTGAGGTACTTCAAAAAACAACATACTATTTAACATGTCTAAATCAACATTTTTATTTTGTAATAATTTTGATAAATTTTCTTTTAGTATTTTAGTAATGTCTGCTTTAAGCATCATAATATCTTGTATAAGTCTCATTTTATCTAAACCTAATCTAGCAGGATAATTTTCATATAAAAAAGAACGCTCTTCAACACTACCATTGTATTTTTCTAACCAGTCTCTAAGTTTATTTACAGCTTTTAAATCTGATAATAAATCATCAGGAATTTCTACATCTATAATTTCTCCCTGATTTGCATCTTGAATATTTTCCATTATTTCTAATGTTTTAAATAAGTCTTTGACTGTATTTATTAATTCTGATTCTTCAATACCTGTTTCAGATTTTTCTTTTTTAAGTTTATGATAATGTTCAGCAATATGTTTTGCACCAGCAGCATCAGAAAATGTAGGATTTGGGTTTAATTGAGTTGCCCAATCATTAAAACTTTTACTTAATGCTATTGCAGTTTTTTGTGCTTCTTCATAATTTTCACTTTTATATTCCTTTTCTAATTTTGACAATATATCATCAATTTCTTTTGGTGCAACAAAAGCGTCAATTACTTGTTTAAATTCATTAATTCCTTCTAATGCATTCTTTTTACTTATATCATATATTTCCTTTTCTTTGTATTTAGGTATATTAAGAATACTTAAACTATCTCTCAAAGGCGCAGATATGTTTCTAAAAACATTATATATATCATTAGGTGTAAATCCATATTTTATAGCTTTTTCATATAATGCATTATATGTACTATCAAAATCTATTAAATCTTCCGCACTTAAACTTTCTTCAACTTTATTTAGAAACCCATTTACATCTTTAATAGTTGTTTCTAATTTGATATCTTCAGCAACATCTACCTCTTTTTTTGATATAAAATTGCCACTAATAAGCCTATGCATTTTCTCTACAAACGTATTGAAAAACCACTTGACAAACTCTTTAGCTTTTTCTAAAAAAGATTTTGTTGGTTTAGTTTCATACTCTCTAGCAAAATGTCTAGTCAAAGCTTGTGTTATAAGCTCTCTTTCTCTATCTAATGCTGTAAAACCTCTACGGTTTGTATACTTTTTAGATATGTCTTTAAATAACTCTGGAAAGTTTTGTTGCGCCTCCTGATGTAAAGAATCAAATAATTCTTTGTTATCTACATAAAGACTATCAA
>Ga0208767_1002344_pt1 | contig 14381 bp, 30 predicted proteins | sample VirMetDEL_Mar_21_FD_184514 | JGI IMG/M metagenome (GOLD analysis project Ga0208767, IMG submission 184514) | Aqueous microbial communities from the Delaware River and Bay under freshwater to marine salinity gradient to study organic matter... | ecosystem: Environmental > Aquatic > Marine >... | reverse complement strand
GAATACATCCACCCATTCCCAGCCGTCATCCAGGTCATAGATGCGATTGAAGTCACTCAGCATGGAAGATGGCAACCCTACCGTTTTTGCTTTTCTCTGGGGTATCAGGCAGTGGTTGCCAGGGGTGATCGTCATTACCGGGAACATGTCCTGCAGATCCTGCATGTAACGCTTTGCCAGCTCGTATTCCTCTTCAGGGCCGTAAGCATCAGGCTCCGACTCATGGTAGCTGCCGCTGTGATTGTCAACAATGTCCCCAACATTCAACACATACTGGCACTTGTATGCCTTGTAGACCTTGTACAGAAAGTCAAATGCTTTGGGGTGGTGGTATGGGATATGCAGGTCAGAGATCACCAAGAAGTTGCCCTTGTTGCCGACAATCACGCCACAACCCAAGACTGGCCGCTTCAGGACAGCCATCTTGCCGTATCGGGCTGCGGGTGAGTGCTGGTCAAGCAGGCATCCAACCGACATATGCCAGCGGATATTGTTCATGTCCGTGTTGTAGGCGATGCCAAAGACTGAATGATGGTGGCCCTGGATGCTGTTGTGGCTGTATCTGGCCGCATTGGTGATTGGGTTTGCGCCCACTGAGTGCGTCATAAGCGTATCGAGAGCCCTAGCCATGTATGTGTCTCCATGTTTTTCCGTTAAAAATTCTGACAACCTGTGAGCGAGAAATACCATACACTTCCGCTATGTGCTTCTGGTACATCCTGCCTCGCAGTTGGCGTATTGCCAAAACATCAACTAGGGACAGCTTTGAAACGCCGCTCCTCTCGCCGCGAGCTGGATTCGCCCTGCCCTTTGCAACCATGTCCTGCATGTTCTCCTGGCGAGTCCCTATCCAAAGGTGGTCTGGGTTGACACAAGCCCTGTTGTCACACGAATGACAAACATCCATTCCCTCGGGGATCGGTCTGGAAGAAGGACCGCCGCTCACATAGGCAAACCTGTGCGCAGATACGGGGCTGCCAAGAAACATAAATGTACCGTATCCCCTGTTATTCAGACTACCTGTCCACCAATGGCAAGTAGAGAACGGTATTAGCTCCACGCGCTCATCAAATATTTCTTGTTGCGATTTCACGGAACCTCCAGTTCAGCCAATTTGTCAATCATCTTTTTGGGTATGGCGACTGCCCCCTGCACATCCCCCTCGTCCGCAAACTGGTGTCCAGCTACCAGTATCCAGTCTTCGTCCTCATCTAGCACAAAGCCGCAGCTGTAGGCGTTCCCATTGTACTCACTGAGCTTTCTGTCATCGCTCCAGCCAGCGGCACATCCCACTGCATCCGTCCATGTGATGAATACGATTCTCACGGCCACCCACTATGGTCATCATCATCATCCCAGAGACACATATCAGGTGTCCCCGCCCATGTCCATAAGGTGACCATGATAGCCGCAATGCAGCCCACCACAAAGAATGCCTGCGGGGACATGAACAGCTGGGTCCAGAAAGTGTACAGTATCCACAGAATGGCCCACCACACCACAATGCTTGTCAGGTAGTTCCTCATCACGCCCTCCTCTTGGGTTGCAGCTCAATGTGCATGTGAGTCGACTCCAGCACCACATCAATGTCACCTGGTTCCAGCATGGGGTGGCGTCTGCAGAAAGCATTAGCCACATCCATTGCCCAGCGGTACTGCAGCTGGTCTGTCACCAGCTGGGAGTCAAACTCCCACTCCCATGTCCGAATGTCAACAGCGCAGCCAGCATAGTGCAAAGACTTCCAGCCATGCCTTGCGTCATGCTCGCTGCCAGACGTAATAACCAGGGTGCCGAAATTCTCAAAGTAAACATCATCCAACTCAAACAGCATCTGCGTCAGATATGGATGGATTGCCAACTCAACTGTGTCGTCTTTGCGCCTCAATGCACATCTCCCTTGTCATTGCCCACCAGACGCACCACAGGGGCCGCTGAGGGCTTTTCTGATTCCATTGGATGGTCAGCATGGTATTGGTTGACTTCCTCCACAACAGCGTCTGTGGCGGCCCTGAGATGCGGCAAGCGTGTATCATGCAGCACTTCAGAGCAGGGTGGGCAGAACACCATGTCCATCAGGCTGTAATACGCCATCATGGCGGCCTGCATGGTCAGCGGGTCGCTGAATTCCTGCAATTCCCTGCAGCGGGTGCAGCGAACGGTATAGACTGGCGCTTTTTCTTTGACTTCTGGCCGTGTTTCATCCATTGCTCGCCGCCCCCGCCGACTCACCTCGGCAGTAATATTCTGTGTAGTATCCCACATAGACAGGCACATTGGCAGCATCACAAATCACAATAGGATCTGGGGTGCGCCTCAGCAGGTTGCAGAGAGTCTGCGGGGAGCGGTTAATCTCCCTGCAGAACTGGCTCTGCGTCTTGCCTGTGCGTGCCAAGTGGGCCCTGTAGGTTTCAGTGATCACAGGACAGACCTCAGAAAGGAATGTCCTCGTCAAAGTCCTGACCTACAGGTGTCGGTGCAGCAGCGGCAGCATACTCCTGAGCCTGCTGTGCTTCCGGCACCAATGGGGCCGTCACATCAATGCCCGGCACGGTCTGGCCTTTAAACTTCTTCATGCTGCCAGTGATCAGGACATCCTTACCCGTCCAGTTGCTGTAGTCGATGCCGTAGCGGCTGCCCAAATTGGCTGCATTGGTCTGGTTCAGCACGACAGACTTGTCCTTGCCTACCAGGTTTAGTACCAGCTTGTGCTGCGGCTTTGGGTCATCGTCTTTGGCAAAGTTGACCACTTCAATGCTCTCGATTGTGGCCTGCACCACTCGAAAGCTCCCGTCCGGTGCTCGCAGATCGTCCGCTTTGAGGCGGTCACTGTCGCTGCCGTAGATATCGTTAATTGAAGGCATATGCTTCTCCCGTTGGTTAAATTTACTTTTCAATGAAAGCTGTCCGACATTATACAGGACAGCATAGGTGGCTGTCAAGCCCTATTTAGTACATGGTTGGTACAGATTCCAGATCCTCCGTAGTTCGTGGGTTAAACGCAGCAATGACATCGTGGCGGCTTGCACCAAAGGTGTCATTTCCAATGGTGTGGCATGGGGCCTGCACATCACCATCACCGTCATGCACTGGCTTCCGCAGCCTGCTGTTACCTCTGGACAGCCTCAGGCCGTCCATGTTGTTGCTCCTCCCGTGCATGTCCACAGTGGTGAATGGCTTAGTTCGTTGGCACAAGGCCAGTAGTGCTTTACTCATTGCTGCGCTCCTTTAGATACCTGACGTCCATTGGTACACACACGCCCGAATAGAACGTGTCGGCAAACTTTTTGGCGATGAAACGGTTGACCTCCTCGCAGACCTCCATTGTCTTATACGCTTGGTAGTCTATGCACCCGACGTAGGGCATACAGGCGAAAAGGATGTAGATAACGGTCGGGTTCATTCACGGAGCCCCCTCTCGGCCATGAGCCTGTTCTTGCTCTCCTCCAGCACCATCTGCAGCGTCTCAATACGCTTGACAGTCTCGAGCAGGACGTTGCCCAGCTCCCGCCGCATGGCAGTAGCACTGACATTGTCATTGTAACCTGGCTTGTGTTGCTTACTGATTCGGGCATGGGCCAGCTGCCACATAGCGTCTGCCGATACTGATTGTGCCTGAATGGCCTTGCGTATGGTGCTGGGGCGTGCCAGCATAGTGGGTTTGTTGTTGCTCATTTCTTGCCTCCGTCAAGCACGGTGAATGGGGCGTGCTGTCCCCCTTGGTCATTCGGGTCGTCCATTGCCATAAAGAATTCACCCAGCACCTCCATGATGCTCAATGTCTCAGCCGCTTCCTCGGGCACCACCATCAGGTGACTGCCGTGCTGCAGGAACACTGCCTGCTGTTCTGCACACACCGTCAGCACAAAGGCTGGCAGGGGGTAATCGTAGTCTGTAGGGTCACTCATTTCCTTTTCACCTCCCTCGGTGTATCCTGGTGCTTGTTGATATCTCGCTTTCGGGCATCCGACATAAGCAGCCGCAATCGGTATAGCTCATCGTCGCTGCACCTGCCCAGCCCGTTATCAATGAATGCTTGGGCTAGTTGTTTGGCTATGTCTTTCATTTCTGCTCCTTTGCTGCATCCATGTACTGGATTACACCACGGCGGCCAGTGGGGTCTGATCGGCTGGGCACGCCGCTGCTCAATGCCCGCCAGTAGACCTCTCCGGTCACCTTGTCCTTTACTTCAAACACTTTCAGTCCTGTTGTCATGGCAATCTCCCCTCCTTTCGGGCTTTTCGATACAGCAGCAGCTGCAGGTATTGCATAGGATGCTGCTGCGAGTAATGCTCCAGCCGCTCATAGTACTGGCGGCGTCGGTCTGTGGTGGTGATTAGGCTAGTCATTGATGTTACCCCATTGCGTTAACATGGCCTCTGCAAGCCCATTTTTTGTCTCTGAGCGAATGCGCTTCCTTAGCGGACCAGGGGAACAGTAGTGTACCTTGGCTCTCTCGCCATAGGGAAGCGCCATTGTCTCTGCCTTTACGTCATTAGTAGGGGTCAGCGGCGGCAGATTCTTTAGCCAAAGCCCCGTTTTCTTGGTTTCCATGTGCCCGAAATCGTATGGCTGCACGTATTGGGTTGGCCTGCCGATGATCTCTCTAGCGTATTTGTGCGGCACTGGGTTTTCAGCGCATATATACTTAACCGGAAGATCCAGCACTCGTTTGAATCGCTCTGCACCGTCCCGCATCTTGTCCCAGCGCCCATCTTCAGTGTGCAGCCAGCGAACACCCGCATTTGTCAGATAGTCGCATGGCGGGAAGGCTATCACCATGTCGACATGTCCCAACATGCCAGACCCAATCCAGCCCATAACCTCATCGGCATTCTTCTGCAGGTGTTTGTCAGGATTCTTTCCCCTTGTCGGCAGCAAGTCAACGGAATAGGCATCATGCCCAGCCCCAACAAAGGCATCAGTGACGGTGCCCGACTCTTCAAACAATACCAGGATTTTCATAAAAGCATTCCTTCGCATCGCTCACAGTGACCCAAGACACCCTCAGCATTAAGGCTCATACTGATTCCCTCCTTTGCGTATACCTCACGGATCGGTCGCTGGCGTCGCGCAACTGGCGAAGTATTGGTTTACCGTCCTTCCAGCCAGTGAGGGCATATTGGGGATTGGGCGACGACTGGTAGACTCCTTCCGTCATGCGTCCCTGCCAGCCCTTGTTGAGGTATGACTGCAGGCACTCTAGCGCATCCTCTTGGCGAGAAAATATGAAACGGTCGCCCTTGTAGATGTTGCCGCTATGTGTCCAGACACTAACCCCGAGTTTATCAGGGTCAAACCAGGTATCCTGGCTTTTCGTGTGATACAGGGTGCCGTGTGTTGCCACTTCTGGAGATGCGTCCTGATGCTCTCTTAGATTGCGCCGCGGACCCCTTAACCTGAATCGGCCAGTTGCGCCAGTTGCCGCCTTGAATCGTTCGAGTTCGCCGTCTGTTTTGATGTTCTTAATGATTGTCATGATCGCTCCTTACAATGTCCTCGCAAACAGTGCAGTATCCTATTGCTTCGCTCATCCTGTTACCCTCCTCCCTTAACTATTGAATCCGATTATACTGGGCATTTCGGAGATAGCAACCACTAACATGCAACCTCCATTGTATTTCCATTGTTGGTATTTAGTCAAATCATTTGACAATACTTGACAGCCCCCTATTTGATTTGCTAGAATGCCAAGGTCTGAGAGAGATCTGTCCCAGCATTGTGGATAGCATGTAAGACTGACACTCACCGGCTCAGATGTTGTAAATGGTGCAAGAAGATTGCGTGGCACCGGCGCGGATGAACTGGCAAGCGTAGCAGGGGAATGCATACAGCGCATTCCGGTACTGATATCGGTATCGTTGCCAGCACGGACAAGCAGCTGTGAATTGATACACAAGTTATCCCTCATCAATTTCCGAAACATGAGATTGGTCATATAACACCTATCATTGTTTGTCCTGTAAACTGTGGCTGTGACGGCTCTATCGTTGCATACCAGGTTTTCAGAATCCTTAACCTTGTGATTGAGTTCACAGGGGGATTCTGTATCCAATGACTGCTCAAGATATCGTTGCATGAGCTGCCCAGTTGCTATAGTAGCCACATAGTAGCCAGCATCAGCCAAGTACTTGCCACAATAACAAGTGACATGGCAATCATGGTAAGCAGCTGCAGGCAGGCAGTTAATGCCAGCATTAGGTTATACTTCACCCCCCAATCCCCCTACCTGTTGGTGAACCGCTTTTTGCTGACAGAGCACCACTTGCTAGGGTCATCAATCCTGCGCTCGTACACTTCCCAGTCCGTGCCGCTTGAGAAGCCGCCGCCATAGTAGCTATTACTGACCCAACTAACAAACCTGACAAACTGTACCACCGGCTCGCCGTGCTCGCTTTCCAGCCTCCGGGCAATAGCGTTTTTCTTGGCATTGGTAAACCGCCCAGAAACAGCCAGCGCACCGCCCATGGGCATTCGCCTACCGTCCCCCTGCCTAGTGGTATAGGCGCGGTAAACTGGTTCTTTGTAGGTATATACTCGGCTCACTCTCCCATCCCCCTGATAATATCCTCAAGCTCTGCATCTGTGGGCTGCTCATATTCAAGCCAATATTCGTCTGGTGTTGTGTCCATTGTTATTCCCCTGTTAGGTCAAGTCCGGGCAGAATAGCACAGGAATCGAGACAATGCTACCCGCTGTTGTGATCAAAATCAGTGCCGATGGCGCGCCTGTTGCGTACAGCCCCATAACCAGGATGGGGAACATTAGCGCCAAGCATACGCGGAGTGCTAGTTGTGTGCTGTTCATATTAGTTCACCCTAAAAACGTAATAGTCGTGGCCGCCTAGCGTTATTTCTTCCTCGCTGCCGTCGTAGTGGCTGAAGTGATGCCCGTATCCGTCATGGTCGACATAGGATGCCTGCAATTCAGCCAGTTTGCCAGTACCGATAATAAGCTGCCCGATTGCCTCATATCCGTCTGCATCCTGCATGCGCTGTACAGTGTCGGTGTCAATGCCGAGAATATCAGCGAGAAACCATGCGTTAAAGCAGCCGAGTACATATTCGTCGCCGGATAGCTCATCCTGCATGATCTGATCAATGGCTGGTGCTGCTATCAGCCTCCAATCGCTGCAGCCATTCCCGTTTACGTCATCAAGAGCAAAGCCAGATAGCTCTGTAGCAACGTCCCGCCATTCATCCCCCACGATATCCCGCAGGGCTTTCAGTTCACTGAATTTGATTGTGTTCATTTGTCTACACCTCCTCTGGGCAGAAAAAATAGTAGTCTGCGCCGTAATCGTAATAAATCTCAATGCCGTCCACAGTATCAACATATCGGCCATATTTAATGCTGCTCTCTCTGGTTTCTGCCTCACACCAAACCATGCCCCTAGCGTAATCTCTGGCTGTGTCTGGCGTGTTGTCGTAGCCTTCTAATATCGCGTCGAATGTGTTGTAAATCATGTGTCTATACCTCTTTTGCTGTGATGATGATCAGACCAGTGTAATAGTGTACAGTCAATTCCTGACCCGTGGCAAACTCGCCTATCTGCTTTGCGCTGATATCGATTATGGGCTTGGCCTTACCAGATACCTTTTTCTTACCATCTGGATTCAGAACCATGGTGATTCTGCCGCCAGTGATGGTGCGGTCGTATCGTGCACCCTTTACGAATGCTGCGCGGGTAAGTCTGTCGCCTTCCAGCCATACGCGAACACCGCGCGCTGTTGGCCTGACTGTGATTGTCTGGGTTTCTGTGATTGCTTGGTTCATGTTGTGCACTCCTGTTGTGCTGGTTTTGTTACCCAAAAAGCCCCCGTATAGGAGGCTGCTGGTTAATATGTCTGGCGCTGGGCTACAGGTATTCTACCTCGTGCTTCTGGACTGAGATAGACCATGAGCAATCAGGACCCTCGCTCTCTGGCCAGACAAATATGAGCTGGTCGCGTTCCCAGTTCGGCAGGTTTGTGGCATCGAGGATGTACACTTTCTCGCCTAACTCAATCATTTTGCTAGTACCCAGAAGAAACATGTCTGTGTTTGCTGATCCTACTCTTAACATTGGTTGCACTCCTGTTGTGCTGTGTTGTTACCCAAAAAGCCCGCGTTAAGCAGGCTGCTGGTTAGTATGTCTGTGCTGGGTTAGCCTATCACGGCCTGCAGATCATATACAATAGTTTTGACCGTCTTATCATTGCCATCGTTGATATGCACTGTTACGGGCAAATCGGCAATGCTGAGCGTGTGCACGTAGTCGCCAGCCGCAATCTCTGCCATGCTGACCGTTCTGTGACCCTTTGATACCGTGAACCCATCTTCTACTAGTTGATACATGTTGCGTTGCCTCTTGTTGCGTTGTGTTGATGTGTTCATATTGCCACACCCAGCGACCATTGCAAGTGAAACATTTTCATGTTGCTCCAGGTGTGCATGAAAAGTATTCATGTGACAATATGCGCGGAATATGCTAGGACAATGGCGATTATTCGTACATTAGGATATTCTCATATACGCATGTCCTAACATAAATCAATGACTTAGGTGGTAAAATGTGGCGAATGGGGTGAAAAAAGCTGCGAATCCAGCCCCACATCCGCACAGACGCAATCTGGGCGCATCTCAGCGTGATTCGGCCTGCCCCATGCCATAGCATTGCCCCCATGGCGAACGGGGCTTGTGCGGCATCTGGTGCAATAACCATATGGCAGCTGGCAGCCCGATTGTTATGCCGAAATGATCTAAGCGTTGGCACGGCGTGTGCATGTCATGCGGCGGTCATGCCCCTAGCAAATCCCATGCCACAATGCGCACCATCAATGGGGCTGATGATGGGCCATGGCATAGGCAAGCCCCGTGCCAACTATGCGGGCATCAGCGTGGTGAATGGTGCATCACAGCACAAGCAAGGCCCATGCCACATAAACAGCATGAATGGCAGGCATAGGGACCCATAAGCGTGGTGAATGGGGCCAGGGGGGAGCGGGAATGCGGATGCTGATACCAGTGCCCCTCCGCCCCATGGAAATTTTTATGCAAAACGGCCGATGCACCCTACCCCCACGGAAATTTTTATGCAAAATGGGCTATCCGCCTGCACTCAGCCGCAAAATCCCCACACCCCAGGCCCCATGCGGGCTGTAGCTGCGTCCAAGATCCGCCAGCCACCTGCATTTCAGGCGATGTCACCTAAATTTCAGGCAAAAGGGACCCAATATGTTGACAGGGGCTACATTCATGTGTATGATAGGGACCCATTTACAGGATCAATCCCAATGATGAATGTAATTCGGAGTCCCAATACAATTCGGGCATCCCTAATAGGATTCGGGCTACTACTGCTCCCAGGCTGCATGGGCCTGTCCCCGGAGGATAAGACCAAGCTGGTGGATGCCAGCATTGAGGAGGGTAAGACTGAGTGGTGCCTGGATCTGGCTATACTCGAGCCCTTGTGTATCACCAAGAATAAGGAGAAGCCCTAGTGCCCCGTAGCCAGCGTAAGCCCATACACTACACGCTCACATCGGGCTCTGGTGACAAGAAGTATGTCCTGACCAAGCTCTACAGCCATGCTACGGGCATTACTGGGTGTCGATTCAGAATGGGCACAGAGTCTGGGGCAGAGCTGTCTATGACCGCCAATGGGCTTATGGTTGCCCATGCTGGCGTGACATGGGATGGCCCCAGCGGGCCTGCCGTGGATACAGTCAGCTTCATGCGGGCATCATTTGTGCATGACATGCTCTACCTGGCAATTCGGGAGGGCTATGTCGACAAGAAGTACCGCAAGGTGGCTGATAAACTCATGCGGCAGATAGCCAGAGAGGACGGTATGGGCTGGTTTAGGTCATGGTACGCATGGGCAGGGGTCAGATTGGCTGGATGGCAGTATGTATAAGGGCTGTGGGGCGGGCGACTTCCCTGTGGGAAGTGAGCTTCTTGGAGAAGATTGAACTTTTCTGACCATTATCACTCAAAATGATGGTTGAGGGGTTGACAGACCCTATTTGGTTATGATAGACTCCCTTACTATTCACCAAACTTATGATTAACCATAGGCATCATATCCTTGAGTGACCAACAAGACAAAGACAATTTCGTAACGGACGAGAACGGCAAGGTAGTCCTCAACAAGGACGGCAGCCCACGCAAGAAGGCTGGCCGACCCAAGGGTTCACGCAATATGGGCGTGTTCCGTGGCAAGATCAACGCCAAGTATTTGAGGAACCTGAAGCGACACTTTGACCAACACGGGGAAAAGGCTATCGAGCGCGTGTTCGAGGAAAAGCCCGATGTTTACCTGAAGTTGATGGCCGAACTCATGCCGAAACAGACAGAGGCAACAGTAGAGGATGTCACAGACAACAAGCGGCAGCTCAGTGAACTTGAACTCGCTAATGCGCTTGCTTCAATCCTTGCCAGAGGACACGCGGCAGGAATTGGAGAGCCTGGTAACGGAGAACGTCCCGATATGGACGCCGACACCGGGGCCTCAGACAGAGGCATACCTCACTAACGCCGACATCACTTTTTATGGTGGTGCTGCTGGGGGCGGTAAGACCGACCTGGCCTTGGGCCTTGCTCTGACGCGCCATACGGAAAGCATCATATTCCGTAGGGAGGCTGTCCAGCTCGAGGGCATCTACAATCGCCTGACATCCATACTGGGTGACCGCAAGGGGTTTAATAGCACAACCCGCATCTGGCGGCTCCCAGAGCGCACCATAGAGTTTGGTGCTGTGAAGGATGTAGGGGATGAGATGAAATACCAGGGCCGCCCCCACAGCTTGAAAGTATTTGATGAGATCACCCACTTTCAGGAAGCCCAGTTTAGGTTTCTATGCGGGTGGCTCAGGAGTGTTAAAGAGGGGGAGCCCCAACGCATCCTTGCAACGGGGAACCCTCCAACCGATTCTGATGGTGAATGGGTTATGCGATACTGGGGACCATGGTTGGACCCAAAGCATCCCAATCCAGCAGAACCAGGCGAACTCAGATGGTATGTGACCTTTGAGAATGGCCTAGAACAACCTGTTGACTCAGGGGACCCAGTGGTAGATCCCACGACAGGAGAATGGGTCAGACCAAGGAGCAGGACGTTCATCCCCTCCCGCGTGGAGGACAATCCGTTTCTTATGGCGACGGATTACAAAGCAACCCTTCAGGCCATGCCTGAGCCGTTGCGCTCACAGATGTTGAAAGGTGACTTCCAGGCAGGAGTCGAAAGCGACCCCTGGCAGGCCATACCAACAGAATGGGTAGAAGCAGCGCAGGACAGATGGATTGAAGACTACAACGCCCCCATGGATTCTATGGGGGTGGATGTAGCAAGGGGTGGCAGGGACTACACCGTGGTTTGCTGCAGGCATGGAGGCTGGTTTTCTAAGCCAGTGAAAGTGCCGGGCAGCGCAACCCCAAACGGACAAACGGGCGCTGCATTGGTTGTTCAGCACCGTAGAGACAAGGCTCCTGTCCATGTTGATGTTATCGGGGTGGGCGGGTCTGTATATGACCACCTTGAAGAAAACGGCGTACAGGCAATCCCTGTCAATGTGTCGAAGAAGTCACACGCAAGGGCAGAGTACGGCGGGCTTGGCTTTAGAAACATGCGGGCCCAAATGTACTGGGAAATGAGGGAGGCATTAGATCCTCGCTCAAAGTCCAACATAGCATTGCCGCCAGACCCTGAAATCAAGTCGGACCTGTGTTCTGCAAGATTCAAGATGACACCTGGCGGGATACAAGTTGAAAGCAAAGATGAAATATTCAAGCGTATAGGCCGCAGTCCAGACGTAGGCGATGCGATACTTCTAGCTCACATGGTCACAGAAAAGAACAGAGAAGATGAGTTTGATGACGATAGATACGGCATACCTCTTCGAGATGGAACAACAGGATACTAGCATGAGAGAAAGCCTGAAGTGGCTCAACAAGCACGCAGAGCCCCAGACGGAGCTTGTCATGTTTGACCCAGCACTGCCCACCAATACGGTGTTGCTGTCGGTGCTGGAACGGTACGCGAATACCGAAGGATTTGAAAACACCATTGCAAGAGTGTTGATTGAAAGAAAGAGGGCGCAGCAAGCATGATACCAACTCCCGTGATGCCGAGGAGTCAAGCTCTGCAGCTGGGCGCGACCAGATATTTTACCGGGCGGCCATGTGTTCACGGGCACATTGCTCAACGCATGACATCAAGCAAGTCGTGTTTGACATGTTTGCGAGCCAGAAAAGCAGGATACCAAGCGAAGAATCGAGAAAAAATCAATGCCCATGATCGGGCACGCTATGCTACCGACGAGAAGGCTAGGGACAGAAAGAAGGCGGCCACAGCGGCCTGGGTCAAGCGCAACAAAGAAGCGGTTGTGTCACACAAGAAAAATTACGTTGACCGCAATCGCGCGAAGGTCAGGGCCGCAAATAGGCGGTGGTCCAGCAAAAACACAGCAAAAAAAGCGGCATATGCTGCGAACCGCCGGGCGGCAAAAGCTCATCGCACCCCGCTCTGGCTGACAGACGAGGACTTCTGGATTATGGATGAGGTGTATGACCTCGCTGCTGCCAGGTCCAAGGCTACCGGAGTTCCGCACCAAGTTGATCATATTATACCCCTGCAGGGCAGAATCGTATCAGGATTGCACGTTCCAAGCAACCTCCAGATACTGACCGCCCACGAAAACGCGACAAAGCACAACCAGTACGCCGCATAGGCGGCCACGGAGAACAAAATGGCAGACACCGTAGACACCATTACAATGGAAGACGGACCCAGAAACCACATAGTAAGGCTTACGAATGTCTCTGACGGCACCGGAGAGTCTGATGTTGTCAAGGTAGACGCATCGGCATTGGTCGGTCCAGACGGGATCAATGCACCCGGCTCTTTTGCTGTTGTTTACGCAAGCTGGGCGATTCAGGGGTTTACCAGCGTCAGAATTGAATTCGACGCAACCACGGACGACGAGGGATTGGTCCTGACCGGCGTCGGGGAAAGGTTTTTCGATCCGCCCCTGCAAGACCCAAAAAGCACCGGGTACACTGGTGACATTTTGCTCACGACGGCTGGTAATGCGTCTGGGGCTACATATGATATTGTGTTGCATCTCAAGAAGAAGCAGTAAGCCATGTCCTTGCAGACAGCAAGAGCTAGACGGTACAAGAGAACCAGGGGCCACGGCAAGGGCGCAGGAACTGGTGGCGACAGCACTATTAGCTCACCGAATTTCCGTGCTGACCTCAGCTACACCCTCAACCCTGAGCTGGGCCTGTCCCCCACCTTCACCCGCGCCACTACAGCCACCTTCACTGATTACCAAGGCAAGAACACTGATGCCCTGTCGAATCAGGCAAGGATTGAGGGGAATCGGGTAGTCACCAATCTGATCACTGCATCAGAGGACATGACGAATGGGGCTTATGTTCTTGCGGGAAACGGCGAAACCGTAAACAGCGCCACTGAAATTGACTTTAACGGCACTGCAAACGGAAGGATTACGCAGCCTGTAACAATAACGGATGACGGTTCAGGTGCTGGCGGCAGAACATTTACCTTTTCAGTCGAGGTTAAGCTGAACGGCGGCACAACGGTTTCTTCTGGTGACTCTGGAGTTCAGGTTCAAATTGCTGGTGATGCAATAACATCAATCGCACAGAACATAGGCAATAGTCTTACAAGTGACTGGCAGAGGTTCAGCGTTACTGCATCAACCGATGCTGCCGGAACCTCAGTAGAAATACAGGTCAGAAGCAACGACGATCTCACGCTGGGCGTTCGCAAATTCCAACTCGAAGAAGTCACAGGCAACATCACCCACGCCCCCTCTGAGTATGTGAGTACAGGGGTTGGGACAGGGAGTGAGCTTTATACCACTTCCAATGCTGCTGGTGACGACACTGACGCAACCACAGGATTCACATCTGTCACCAATGGAACCATCACATCTGTTGCTGACGGTAACGGCTCAACTTATGCGGTAGAAGTAGAATCAAACACTAACAATGGCGCAGGTGGCGGCGCTTATCAGGAGGTTGGCTCTGCATTTTCTCTTGTGACGGGAAAAGACTACGTTCTTGAGTTTGATGCAAAACACGTAGGTACGGGCGGCGATTACATTATTGGCCTGAACGATGACTCAACTATCTTTTTTGCAGGGATGGATGATGGCTACATCACCCTCACAAACTCTGACACAACTTATCAGACATATCGCATACCGTTTACTTATTCGTCAGCAGACAATGACTTCTTGGCTATCAGGGAGTTAAATGCTGGAAATGATGGTGGCGTTAGAGTAGACAACATCTCCATCAAAGAAGCCGACCACGGCCTCAATCGAGATGGGGTCAAGGCTTTCCCATACCACAATGGTAATACCGTAGCCTCC
>Ga0208767_1002342_pt1 | contig 14387 bp, 13 predicted proteins | sample VirMetDEL_Mar_21_FD_184514 | JGI IMG/M metagenome (GOLD analysis project Ga0208767, IMG submission 184514) | Aqueous microbial communities from the Delaware River and Bay under freshwater to marine salinity gradient to study organic matter... | ecosystem: Environmental > Aquatic > Marine >... | reverse complement strand
AACCACTAACTGCTGCACAGATGGAAGCAGCACAGATTACAGAAGCTCCTGAAGTTGCTGTAGCTGAAGGTGAAGTAAGACCTGAAGCATTAGCTGAAGCTGCAGAAGTAGAACGTGTAGCTCCTATTGAAGCTGCTGAAGTAGAGATTATTCCCGGTGCTTTAACTGAAAGAATTGTAGGAACAATAAGCCCTAATGCTATGGCAGAAGCTGCTCAAGTAGCAGGTACAACTCTAGCACGTGTTACAAGGGCTAAGAAACAGTTAGCTAACGCTGGTGTTAGTGCTGAAGATATAGCTACATTAGGTAACGACCCTGAAGACCTAGAAGCTAGGTTGATGGATTTAACAGAAGCTGAACGTGGAGTTATTGCTGGTCTACCTGAAGAAGCTTTAGTCTCTAATCAGTTAGACAGTTTATTAAGTGGCATTGAAGAAGGTGAAGTTCCTGCATGGGCTAGACCTGCTGTAGCTAGTGTTGAAGCTATGTTAGCTCAACGTGGCATGTCAGCATCCACTGTAGGTAGAGATGCCTTGCTCAATGCTATTATACAATCTGCTGTACCTTTAGCACAAGCTAACGCACAAGCAATCCAGCAAAGTGTTGGACAGCAAAAATCAATTGAAGCTCAAGCAGAGTTACAAAATGCTCAGTTTAGACAACAGACAGCACTCGATAACGCTGGTAAAGTTTTTCAAATGGATATGGCTCAGTTCAGTGCTGACCAACAAACAGCATTATCTAACAGTAAGTTCTTACAAACTGTAGGTTTAACTGAAGCAAGTAACAGACAACAAGCTACAATTCAAAATGCTGTACTAATGTCTCAAGCTAATCTAGCTGAAGCAGACTTCTATCAGAAAGCTCAAATAAACAATGCTAATGCTTTCTTACAAACAGATTTAACCAATCTTAATAACGAGCAACAGGCTAATGTATTAAAAGCTCAACAAGCTCAACAAACGTTATTAAGTAATCAAGCAGCTCAAAATGCTGCAAGACAATTCAATGCTGCTAGTGAGAATCAAACACAGCAGTTTATGACAAGTTTAGCTACACAAGTAGACCAGTTTAATGCACAACAAGCTAATGCTATGTCTCAGTTTAATACACAACAAATTAATGCTAGACAAGCTTTAGAGTTTCAAACAGAAGCTGATTTAAATAAAGCTAATGCTGCAATGGTAAATCAGATTAATCAGTTTAATGAGCAAATAGAATTTGATAGAGATAAGTTTAATGTTGCTAATGCACAAGCTATTGAGCAATCTAACTTAGCTTGGAGAAGACAAGTCAACACCTTAAACACTGCTGCTGCTAATCAGGTAGCTATGCAAAACTCTCAAAACGCTTTTAACATGTCATCACAAGCACAGGCTTTCTTATGGCAGGAGTTAAGAGATCAAGCAGACTTTGATTTTAGAGCTGCTGAAGGAAAAGAAAATAGAGAAACACAGCTTTATGCTACAGCGTTAGCAAATGAAACAAGTACTGCAGAGAATTTTAATTCATCTATTAGTGCAGTTGCTAATTTAATTAAAGCATTTAAAGGTTAGTAGGAGAAACTATGGGACTATTTAGTAAAATAAAAAAAGGCTTCAAAAAGATTGTAAAGAAAGTTGGAAGAGGTATAAAAAAAGTAGCGAAAGGTATTGGTAAAGTCTTAGGTAAGATTGCTAAACCGTTTCAAAAACTTGGTATCCTTGGACAAATTGCTTTAAGCTTTATAATGCCTTGGGCAGTCGGTGGGATAATGAAAGGCATGGGCTATCTTGCTTCTAGTTCTTTTGGAACTTTTGCAAGTGGGTTAGCTGCTGACGGTAATTTATTTATTAAAGCTGCAGGTAAACTTGCACAAGGTATTAACTTTGGAGCTGCTAAAATTAATCAAGCTTATACATTTATTAGTGATGGTATTTCTAAAGGTCTTGACTGGGTTGGAGAACAAGGAGCCAAACTTAAAAAAGGTATTACAAACAAGTTTGATGCTGCAAAAGAATGGGTAACCGGTACTCCTACTTATAGTGATGATGGTATACTTTTAGCAACAGAGCAGAAAGAACTTTTTGCAGGAGACGATATTTTCGCAAATGTGAAACAGACGGTTCTGGATGACGAAGCTTTGAAAAAGCAAGGATTGGACAGAGCTACTATGTCAAAAGAGGTCTTTGATTTAATAGATAAAGCACCTGAAGGAACTTCTTTTCAGAATTTAAAACTGGACCCTAAACTTTCTAAAACAATAACATCAAAAGGTACTAATTTAGTAGGTGATGAATTAGTAAGCGAAATGGCTAGAGATAAAGTTACTACAAATTTATTAACAGCTCAAGGAGACCGACTAATAGGTGCAGGAAACAAAGCTGCTGCTGCAGTATTCACAATGGATACAGCAAAAAGTGAAATAATTAAAGCTGCTGAGCAACAAAAAGAAGAAGGATATAGACCATCTTATGAAGAAGGACCAACCGTATCTTACTTAGAAGTTACACCTGAAAAAGTGACACGAGATATTGATTTCTCTGTAAAATCTCAAGGTGGGCAATATATGAGTCCGTTAGATTCTGCTGTTATAGTAAATCACTATGAAAAATTTTTTCCACAACTTAGTTTATAAAACATGATGAAACCAAAACAATACGATCAAGAAGGTCTAGAATTTCTAGGTCAAATGCAAAGACCTATCCCGGGACAGAGTTTAACTAACAGTCCTGATAGTCCTTATCCTTGGGAACAGCCACCTGAGTTTACAGAAACACAACCAGCTATTGAATCTCTTTATGTTAGTTTAACAGAAGATGATGCATATGAAGCTATTGTAGATTTAATTGATGCAGATAATACCATTGCTGATGCAGCCCAAGTTGTATTGTATGCAGGTTTTGAAGAAGGTTTATGGAATCCTGATCTAATGACATTACTCATTGAACCAACTATGTATTTAATTATGGGATTGGTTGAACGAGCAGGAAGATTAGAATATAAAATAGATAGAGAACCTGAGGTAGAAGACGAAGAAGATAAGCTACAACAAGTTACAGCTATGGAACAACTTCTTAGTAAAGCTGCAGTACAGGCTGAAGAAGATAAAGTTAGTGGTGTACAAAAAGGTGTACTACCTAAAGAGATTGAAACAAAATTAAAAGAGATTAAAGTGCCTGAAAGTTTATTGGCACCTGATAACACAGAGGAAGTATAATGGCAATTAAAGCATTAGGAGAATCTTTACTATCTTCAGCTAAGAAGAAATCTAAACGTGGACAGAAGCTTGGACAACTAGCAGGTCTTGCTATGGTTGGTATGAGTATAGCTAATTCTAATATACGTAAAAAAGCTATACAACGAGCTAATGAATGGAATAATAGTTTTACTCCAATTAAAAAAGCAGCAGATGGGTTTTTTAATAACATGGGAAAGTTTACAAAAATACATGATGATGTTGTACAAAGAGGAGGAGATTACGGTTGGGAACAAGGATATGTTGAACGAGAGCTTGAAACTTTAAGAAACAATTTAGATTTAAAAGGACAACAAGTTAATGATAAAGAGCTTTTACTACTAGCTAATGAACGAGCTGCTCCGTTAATTAAAAATCATCAAGCAGAATTAGAATTTTACACTCCTTACATGAATACTACAAGTGATGAATTTAAAACTCAATTAGGTTTAATAGCTTCAAAAGGTGAAAAAATTATTAAAGATGATAACTTAGCTAAAGTGTTAGGGAGAAAATATTTTAATAGTGAAAAGGGTACAACAACAGCTCATAGAATTAAACTAAGTGCTAACAACGATGTTACGCTAGATGTACCTACAGAAATGTTAAACTCGATAGATTTAGAAATGTTGACAATGCTAGACAATATTGAAACTAGAACCATGAAACTAGAAGAGTTTAAACAACTTCAAAAAGAAGCAATAAAATTAAATACAATAGACGGTAGTGATAAAATTCAAGCTATTTATGATAGAGTAATACTTCCTAAAACTCCTAAAAAATTAGTTTTAGATGAAGGATTAGAAAAAGCTTTTAGTCAAATTACTGCAGGTCCTAAAACAGGTGTAGAAGGATATGCACAATTACAAAACAGTATGATACGTGAAATCCAAGTAACCGATAAAAAAGGAAGTATTTTAGCTAGTCCTTCTTTATTACAGATAAAAACAGACTTAGAGAAAACATTAAATAATGAAGAAATAAAAGACCCTTCTAAGTTTCAAATAAATGATTGGGCTTTACTTACACAAGCAGCTCAACAACAAGCTCAATTAGAATTATTAAAAGCCGAGAAAACAGGACAAATAATTACTCCGGCATTTAAAAGGCAACTGGCTGCAAATGCTATATATGACGTTACTAAAAAAGGCTTGTCTGTAAAAATTACTGGTGGAGCTTGGTTTGATTGGAAGCTAAAACAAACAGATTATATATACAATAAAACTACTCCGACTTTAACTCCTGTTGATGTTGAAGGACAAGAAGAAGGACAAATAGAAATACCTGCACCTGTAATTACAATGAGAAATAGAATTGCTGAGTATCAAAATAATCCTATAGGTATGCCTAAAACAATGATTTCAGATTTAAAACAAATGGCAGAAGAGTTTCCGGAATACAAAGATGAGTTCTTACTATATGTGCCTGAAGAGGATGACATGACACGTGTAGATGGCACTAAAAAATCAGATACAGGTTTTAAAGGTCCTATTAAAAATAATGTTACTGGACAAACAATGACGGAAGTGTCTATTAGTTTTGATGATTTTGAAAATCCTTATTCTGATAAAAACATAATTCCTTTAATTGTGCCTACTCTTACAGATAAGGAAATATCTATGTTACAAGACATGGAAATAGAAGGTAACGCTAAAAACATTCCTCAAGCTATAAAAACTAAAGCAATTGACCACGCTAAACTACGTATCAAAGCAGGGTTAAATCCTTTTTACCAAGATGGAGAAGAGGATACTCCTCCTCCTAGCCCTACTCCAGCCCCTACTCCAGCCCCTACTCCGGCACCTGATGATTCTTTACTTTCTCCTAACATACCAACACAAGCAGAACTTGTAAAAGATTTTGAAATCTTAGGAGCTGAGAAAATGTCTTCAGAAGAGATTGACATACGTTTAAACGAGATGATAAATCAGAAAGATGATTTTACAACTGACGAATATATTAAGCTTATTACTTATTTAAACTCTAAACAGGGAATAATGCCACGAGCAACAAGTTTATTAGAGCCTACTCCTGAACTGACAGATTCAGAGATTATTGCAAATGCTTTGAAAGGTTCAGGTACAGGTAGAAATCCTTTAGAAGTTCTTAACGATATGAATATTTCAAACTTTGAAAAAGCATTAGAGAATGTTAAAAACAATAAATCAACTCTTGGAGTAACTACCACATCTAAAAAGTTTAGAGAATATGTAAGTGAAAACTACAATGATAAATCTTTCACATCGCTTTCTAAATCAGATAAAATAAAAGCAATAGAAGAGTATATTAAAACTTTACAATCTTAGGAAACTAAATGCTACAAGATGAGTACGTAAGTATTTTTGATTCTACTGAGTATAAAGATTATGTTGCAGCAAGAGATGCTGAACTACCTGAAGAAACAGAAGAAGAAAAAAGACGTAGATTAGAACGAGAAAGACTGGCTGCTATTCAAGCAGAACAACCAGTTGCTCCACCACAGCCTCAAGAAGTTATTGAAGAAGAGCCTCCTGTTGTGGAAGAAGAAGAAGTTGTAGATGATAGTTATGTAAGTATTTTTGAAACTCCTGAATATTTAGAATATGCTAAAGCTGAAAAGGTTGAGAGACCTTTAGAAGCTCAAAAAATTGAGATACCTTTAGAAGAGTTAGGAGATGATATAGCTTTTGCTCGTAAAGTAAATTACGGTATGGCTCAAGAACCTACAGCAGTAGGTAGTGCTTATCGTTTAATCAAAGCAGGTATTCAAGCTGGTCTTGACCCTGACGAAGATTATAAAGAAGCAAGAGAACGAATTGAAAACGAAAGACAAGAAAGAATTTTAGAAGAGTTTCCTGAGTTTAGAGGTAAACAAGAAGATGCAGGAGTTCTTTTAGGTAGAGGCTCAATGGCTTTAATTGACCCTGTAACTTTTTTAATACCTTGGACTAAGATTGCAAAAGCTGGTAAAATTGCTAGTATTAGTTCAGGTGCTGGTGTAGCTGCTGCTGATTTATCTTTACGTGAAGAAGCTTTGTATGGTAAAATACAACCAGAAACTGTTTTACTTGGGCTGGGATTAGGTGCTGCAGGTGCTACTGTTGGTGAAGTTGTAATGGCTTACGCTAAACGAGGAGTGAATGAAACCGTAACAGTAACAACTGAAACAGGTAAGAAAGTTAAAAAGAAAGTAGAAATACCTCCTTCTAAAGAACAGCCTCCTATAAATAAAAAAGATATACCAGCAGTTCAAAAAGCTGAAGCAGCTACAGCAAAAGCTGCAGAAGAAACAATAGAAAGTCAAGGTATTTTATATGCTAGGCTAAGAGAGATTGCAGCTAAAAGAGAAGCAATAAAAGAAAAAGTTAAAAAAATAAAAGAAGGTAAACCTCTTACTCCATCGCAAATTGACAAAGCTTCTAAAGATACAAAAACTTTTAAAACTGCACCAACAGTTAGATTAAATAGACAACTTAAAAAGTTAGAAAAAGAAGAAGGTTTATTAATTAAAGAAATACAAAGAATTACTGGAGAACAAGTTCCTGAAAATATACTAGATATATTAACTAAAGGAATGGTAGCAGGTTTTAAAGAGAATGTATTAACTGAAGGAATGGCTAGAGCTTTAGTTCAAGAAGCAGTTAGACCTTTATTTGGTGGTGTTATTGGGGCAGGTATAGGAGCATCTTTTACTGATAAGAACGATACTAACTCTACAATGGCTACAATGGCTGCTATGGGATTCTTAGCAGGTGCGTTTCAGCGTAAGATTCAAACTGCTCCGTATAAACTTGTAGTAGCTAAAAATCCTTTTGCTTTTAAAGCTGCACAAAAAGAGTTAGATGTAATGTACAGACGTAGTATGTTTACTTATTTAAAAAGTTTGACAGCCGGTTCACACGTACAAGAGCTAATGGCTTTTTCAAAACCAGTCGTTAATTATGCTGCTAGAATGTTTAAGATGCAAGGTGGTGGCGTTGCTTTAGGTAAGTCTACAAAAGGTTTATCTGTAGAAGAAGAGGCACTTAGACAGGCTGCTGCTTGGAGAGGCGAACTAATTGATATGATTAGTGAAGTAGATACTGAAGTAATGATACTTGCTGGTAAAATTGTTAATGAACGTGGGTTAAATAAAAGTGTAAAAACTAGATTCTTGAAGCCAGAAGATTTAAAAAATCCTAAATTTTCAGAAGCTAAAGAACTAGCTGTTAAAGTAGATGATTATACTTTAAGATTTAAAGAGTACGCAAAATCTACAGGATTAGATTTTACTGACGAAGCACGTTATGGTTTAACACAAATCTTAGACGATAAAGCTATTAGTAAAATGTCACAAGCCCGTTTACAAGATAAATTAAGTGCTGCATTTATTCTTCAAAGTAAAAATGAAGTAGCAAGAGGAGCTAGAAAAAAAGCTCTTACAGACCAAGAAGCTTTAGATATAGCAGAAAATTATTTATTAGCTAGTAGAACACCTAGAAATAATTCTATATGGTCTAAAGAAGGAGACGGTTGGCAGGGCAATGATGTGGGTCAGTGGGTAGATAAGAAAGGAAGACCTACAGACGAAGACTTTGTGCTAACTGCAGCTCGACATTTTAATAAAGAAAGAACACTGTATGACCAAGAAGCAAGAGCATTGGTTTCTGATTTATTTGAACAAAATCCTTTACTAACTTTAAAACAGCTAACAGAAAATACTATACCTGTTGCAGAGTTTTCTAGAGTGTTTGGTGCTAGAGGAGAAGGCATTAAAACTTTATTTAAAGATATAGATAATGAAATGTTAAAAATTGCTAGTAAAGAAACTAAAAAAGTTTTTAAAGATTCTAAAGAACTATATCAGCTCATGCCCGGATTTGCTCATCGTGCATCAGCAGAAAAACAAAAGATTAAAGATTCACTAGAGGCTTATTTTAAAGTTTATGGTGCTGCTTCATTACCAACAACTGAGGCAGGGAGAGCAACAGCAGTACTTTTACAATCAGTTTTAGCTACGACAAGACTTACAAAAGTAGCGATACCAAGTATGGGAGACTGGATGCAGACTATTACTAATAGTGGATATAAAGCTGCATGGAAATCTGCTATTAATCAGATTAAACAAACAGGTAAAGGTGCAGAAACACTAGCTTTAAAAGGCGGTGTAAAACAAATAGATGGTAAAGATGTAACATTTTTAGATAAGTTTTTAGGTAATAATAGATATGATAACATTATTGAAAGAGAGCTGCAAGATGTCTTTTTAATGGGTTCTGGACCGGCTGCTTTAGTTCAAAAACGAGCAGCAGATTTTACTAGAAAATTTTTTGAAGTAGTTCAGCTTGGTAGAATAACAAGGATTGCTCGTGGATTTGCGTTTGATGCAGGTCTTCATAGAGCTATGGATATATCTAGAAAAGTTGGAAAAGGAAAAAAAGTTTCTAATGCTTTACAAAAAGAATTAGATACACTTGGTTTAAACGTAGACAATGTAATTTATTTAAGTAAGTTTAAAAACGTTGATGATGCTTTTGCAGATGCAACAGGCAAACAATACCTTACTAAAGCCGGTATAAAATCTGCAGATAGAGATGCTATTATTCCTACAGTTGGTAACAGAAGATTATTTTCTCAAAGTAAAAATCCTTATGTTAAATTTTTAGGAAGTTTCTTATCGTGGGCACAAGCTAAAACTTCTCAAACTAATGCAATTGTAGCACGTATGGAGCAAGGAGATGGAGCATTAGCTATGCGTATAGCTGCTGCTTTACCATTATATTACTCTATTATGTCAGCTCAAATAGCATTATCAAGTAATCAAGAATATAAAAAAGAAAGAAACGAGGAAGAGTGGTGGCAAAAATTTGGAGAAACATTATCTTTCTCAGGTTTAAACACTGTGTGGGTAGATAAAGTACGAAATGCCGTGAAGTTTTCTGGGTATGGAACTAATGTTCCTGAACAAATAGCTCCTGTTTTGGGTCTTATAGACGATTTAGCTCAAATACCTTTAAGTGTAACTGATGAAAGAAGTACCATTGAACAAGCTGCTAAACTTGTACCTTTTGGTAAAGACATATATAGTGGTATAGAACAAACTTTAGAACCTTCACAAGAAGCACTAATAGAATTTTCAAAAGGAGGACTAGTCGGTGAAGAAACTATTGAAGGTCCTCAAGTACCTTTTACACAGGATAATGCTGCTGATAGAATCAACCCCATCACAGGATTACCCTACAATCAACCCCTTATTAAGTACCAATAATATGAATATAGAACAATGTAAAGACGAAATAAAACGACACGAAGGCGAAGTCCTAGAGATTTATATGGATAGTTTAGGCTATAAGACTCTAGGAGTTGGTCATCTATGTCAACCCCATGACCCTGAATATGATTGGGAGGTTGGTACACCTGTACCACAAGCAGTAGTAGATAGATACTATACAATAGACTTTGATAAGCATTATGCAGAAGCCATACATGTGTTTGGAGACAAAGAAGCTTTTTATAAACTACCTGAAAAGATACAGCACGTGTTAGTCAATATGTGTTTTAACTTAGGTGGTACAAGACTTTCAAAGTTTCGTAACATGTTGAAAGCTTGTAGAGAACACAACTGGAAAGAAATGTCTGCTCAAATGCAAGACAGTCGTTGGTTTACTCAAGTGGGTAGACGTAGCATTGAACTACAACAGATTGTTCTCGATCAAATATAATGCTACTCTATACAGAGAAACAATTAGACAAAGCTTACAGAATAGATTGTAAAGCTCGTACAATTTGTAACGAGCCTTGGATACAACGAGAAGATTTTAGACCACTGTATGAAGACCTTATAGAGTCTTATATGATTGCATACAACGAAGATGATATACTTGGTGCAGATGTACCAGAGTATCTATTAGATTCTATAAATGATTTATTAGAATCAACAATAACACTAGGAGACTAAGATGAAAGGACTATTAAAAAATATAGTAGGTGCAGTAGCACCAACACTAGGTACTGCATTGGGTGGACCAATGGGCGGCATGGCTGCAAATATGATAGCAGATGTACTAGGCTGTCCTAATAATCCTAAGTCCATAGAAAAAGCTGTGGCTGAAGCTACACCGGAACAGATGTTAGAACTTAAAAAAGCTGAACAAGCTTTTGAAGTTCAGATGAAAGAGCTTGATGTGGATGTGTTTAAACTAGAAGTGGCTGATGGACAAGATGCTCGTAATAAGTTTAGTAAAGACTGGACTGCACGTATTATGGGTATAGCTGTGGTTGGTGGATTTATGGGATACATATTCTTAGTTACATTACAACCACCCGAGCAAAACTCTGAAGCACTTATTAACTTAGTGCTTGGTTATCTTGGTGGTCTAGCAAGTGCAGTCATATCATTTTACTTTGGAGCTTCTAACAGCCCAGACAAATGAACGATTTCGTAAGCCTTATAAATGAAGTAGGCTTTCCCATTGCAGCAGCTTTAGGGTTAGGTTTGTTCATTTGGAAGCTTATCAATAGAATCATTGACGGTATGGAAACTAAGCTTGAAACTTTAGATGATAAAGTTCAAACAAGTTTAGACACTATGGAAGAACGAGTATCCACAAAACTTGATAGTCAGTATGGTATTATTGTAGCTTTGATTGATAGAGTCAGAGCTTTAGATAATCAAAGTATTAGACAAGATGTATTACTTAAAACTTTATTAGGTGTTCCTAACTTAATAGATATAGACAAATTAGCAAAGGCAGAGAGAGACGATCAGAGAAAAGATTAATGAAACTTAAACCAACATTTAGCAGCGAAAAATCTACAAGGAATTGTTATTTCTGTATTACCTTTTGGTCTTTGTTATGTGTATTTTATTCTACACAAAGCATTTCTGATGAGATGGTACACAAGTTTAAAAGTCCTAGCTTTAGCGGTATCAATACATCTAGTCATTACTTAACCATTGAGAACCAAGAAGCTAGTAGAAAAGAAGCTATTAAAGCAGAAGTAAAAGCTTATCAAGAAGAGTTAGAAAGAGAAGCAAACAATACAACTCTTGCACGGTTTATACGAAATTTAGAATCAAGAATTTATGCCCAGCTATCAAGACAGCTCGTAGATAATTTATTCGGTGAGACACCAGCCACAAGTGGAGTCGTAGAATTAGAAGGAAATACTATTGAATACGAAACAGACGGTGAGTTTGTTACTTTAAAAATTACAGATGCAGATGGGAATACTACAGAAATTACTTTACCTATCGGTTCTTTTACTTTCTAGTTGTACGTTTAAATACGATGGGTTGCTCACCTCTGGAGGTGCACCTAACATTGTAATTAAAGATTCTAAAATTTTACAATTACAATCAACAGAACTTAAAAACTTACCGGCAGCTCTGACACAGCCGACAGTGGCTGTCTATCCTAATAGTTTTAAAGACTTGACAGGGCAGCGTAAGAGCAACAGTACGTTTGCTTTATTTAGTACAGCAGTAACACAAGCTCCGGAAGCATATCTTATCAGAGCTTTAAAACATGCAGCAAATGGAAAGTTTTTTAAAGTTGTAGAACGTGTAGGCTTAGATGATTTAACAAAAGAACGTCAGCTTATACGTAGTACAAGACAAGAGTTTGAAGAAGAACAGAAGCTAAAACCTCTGCTATTTGCAGGGTTATTAATTCAAGGTGGTGTTGTTAGTTATGATACTAATATAACAAGTGGTGGTGTTGGAGCTAGATACTTGGGTATTGGTAGTAACAAACAATACAGAGAAGATACAGTCAATGTATCGTTAAGGTTGGTATCTGTATCAACAGGTGAAGTTTTAATGGAGGTGTTAGTCTCTAAGAATATTTTATCTGCTGGTATTTCACAAGATGTATTTAGATTTATTGAAATGGGTACAGAGCTTGTAGAGATTGAAGGTGGCTTCACAGAGAACGAGAGTGTATCTATTGCTTTACAAAGAGCTATAGAGACGGGGGTATTAAATATAATTAAAATAGGTATCGAGAGGGGATATTGGAAATATGAAAAGATTAATTAGTTTAACTGCATTATTGGCTATGGTGGCTGTAGCTGATAATGAGATTTATATAAATCAGAGTGGAGCCACAGCAAATCTTGATTTAGAACAACTAGGTTCAAGTAATATTATAGGTGGTACTTCAGCGACTTCAGGGTCAATGACACCACTTGATTTAGATGGTGGAACTATGACACTAGACATCAATCAGATTGGTGATAGTAATAAGTTTTTAGGGGACATCACAGCCGATAACTTCACAGGTTTATTTGAGTTTGATGGTAGTAGTAATACTTTTAACATACAAGTAGACCCTACCAATACTTATGGTGCTGATGGAAGTAATCTTAATATTGATGTAACAGGTAGTAGTAATACATTTAATTATGACCAAGCTACTGCTGACTTGGCAAGTACTTTAGACTTAGACTGGATTATTCAAGGAGATAGTAATACGTTTACTATTGATATTGATTATGATTTAGCAACTAACTACATTGATGTTGATGGTGATAGTAATACTTTAACCTTAGATGCTGATGGAGCTGATGGTGGTTATTTTTATCTAGACCAAACAGGAAATTCAAGAACATTTAACATTCAACAACAGAGTACATTAGCAAATGATTGGTTACGCATCGATTCGACAGGCAACGGTGGTACTGTTTGTGTCATTCAAAATGATGGTGGCACCTCTTTGGGCTGCTGATAACATAGGAAATATCACAGAGCTAAAAGGCTCTGCTAGGGTAGTTAGAGATACACCACAGGAAGCTGCCCTAGAAGCTCCTATACTCTCGTATGACAACGTAGAAACATCTAATGGTCGTATGGCTATCACTTTCATAGATGATACGCTGATAAGGCTCACAGAACATTCCCAAGTTTTAATAGATGAGTTTGTATTTGACCCTGACCCAGAGAAATCTAAGATGGCTCTTAACTTTGCAAAGGGTACAGCTAGGTTTGTCACTGGAAAGCTTAACAAAGTTTCAAAAAAGAATATAAAAATTAGAACCAACAGTGCAATTGTTGGTATAAGAGGAACAGACTTTACCATTACTGTAGATGAACTCGGTAGGTCTTTGGTTATACTTCTACCTAATCCTGATGGTACTTCAAGTGGAGAGATAACAGTCGAAACTGCAATGGGTTTGGTTGTTCTTAATAAACCATTTGAATCTACGGTGACTAATGTCTTTGAACAAGCACCAACAAAACCTGTCATACTTGATTTAACTCTAGACTTAATCGACAACATGTTGATTGTCAATCCTCCTGAAAGAACTCAAGCATTATCTGACGATACATCAACTCAAGCAAGTAATGTTTTAGATGTAGATTTGTTAGAGTTTGATGAGCTTGAAAAAGATTATCTAGCTGAAGATGATTTAGAGTTTACTGAGTTAGATGTAAACTTTTTAGATGTAAACTTTTTTGAAGATATGCTCAAGGTTGTAGATGAGCTAGATAAATTAAATGATGATGAATTGAATCAACAAAAGACTGTGACTCGTGTAGTAGGTACAGCTTATGGTCAAGATACTACTACTCAAATTATTACGTTGGTACAGGGTGAATTGATAAGCTTGACCCGAAGCGTAGAACAATCAGTAAAGGTTGATCTAGACTCCGGTCAAGGCTATACCGTTATCTTTATTCAGAATGGTATCTCTAACACAGTTAAGATAAATGGTGGTGGAGATTCTGTTATAAAGATTACTCAAGGAAGTTAATTACTTAAGTACGTTTAACTCTCTTTGAAAATAATTATGTAAGTCTCCCATCTTTAACTTACCATTACGTAGGATAGTTTTTATAACATCTCTTTCATCAGGTGGAAATATTTCATCCACCATATCCTCTGGTAACATACTAAACTCTGTAACGATATCATTGTTACGTGTAAGAAGCACTTTAAAACTTACTAAGTTCGCTTCACTTTTATTAACCATTATCACTCTCCAAGTTTGCAAAGGTTATTTTATCCTGTCTACCACGTAGTCCTGCTTTCATATAAGAAGTAGCACGACCTTCAAAGAAGTTCTGATGTTCAACACCCATCACTTCATCCAACCAACCTAGAGGATTCTCACGTTGGTCATAGTTTGTTTTTAATCCTAACTGTAGTAATCTTCTATCGGCTATGTATCTATTGTAAGCATACATATCTTTCTTGGTAAGACCTTCAAG
>Ga0208767_1002341_pt1 | contig 14392 bp, 39 predicted proteins | sample VirMetDEL_Mar_21_FD_184514 | JGI IMG/M metagenome (GOLD analysis project Ga0208767, IMG submission 184514) | Aqueous microbial communities from the Delaware River and Bay under freshwater to marine salinity gradient to study organic matter... | ecosystem: Environmental > Aquatic > Marine >... | reverse complement strand
TATATATACGCACACGCAGAGTTTTTGTGGTAGGGTGCTGTCTTTTTAGTTTATGTGTGACTATTTAGAAATTAAAAGATACCTTTAAACAATTAAGCCAGATAAAAAAATGATTATGATTAGATAGACTAGTTATATACCTGTCATTACTTCTTTTAATATTCTTTTTACTTCTAAACTACTGTTTTAATTACTACTACTATATTGCTACTACTTATTTTAAATTACTTTTAATTATCTTACTTAATACTAATGATTATAATTACGCATACTGTGCGTAAAATATAGTTATAAAAAAAAACTTGCAATACTTGTACAGTTTGATATTTTAATAATACATGGACTGCAAAAACGTTTAATGAAAAACACGTTAGCACAAGGTTAAAGCCACCTTGGATTGTAAAGCAAAGCAATTCGCCTTAAAGATAAAAAAACTTAAATCATTTTTAAACTTAACTTTTATAAAGGAATAACTAATGAAAAAATTAGATATTAAAAAAACTGAAAAGACTTTTAACGACTTAATAATAAGTAGTAATAAAAATGACAATTCAAAATTCGATTTGTGTTGTTATATTATTGAGATTGTATTTATTAACAGTTTAACTTCTAAGCAATTAGAAACGCATTTAAACGACGCTCTTTTTAATGTTACCAAGGGTAAACATTTTGAATGCTTAAATGAAAATACAATTAAAAGATTAAAAAGTTTATGTTGTAATAAAAGATTAATGGAACAGATAAAGAAAGCAAAACCAACATCTGTGAAATCTTTTTTAAACTCTTTTAATATTGATACTCAAAATTTATTGCAAGTTGCTTGTTATACAAATGGTATTTTTAGCAATAGTGAAGTTAAAGAGAACGATACGAAAAAACTTTATGCTAAAAAGTTAAAAGAAAAAAAGGAAAGTAAAAAACCTTCTGGTCAAGTTAATCAAAATGCAAGTAGTGATAAAGTAAATTTGAATACTAAAAACGTTGAAAAGAATATTCAAAATGCTTTATTAACACTTAAAAAAGTTATTGATAATCCAGAATTAAAAAACCATGCTTTTATAACTAAAACATTAATGGAATGTTTATTAAATAAAGATAAAGAGCAATTTAATATTCATTTTGATAATTATGTAAAAAATGGTACTAAATCAAAGTAATCTTCCAAGCCCCTAACATAGAAATATGTTGGGGGTTTTTTTTTGGCTTTTTTTTACTTGACTTAACATAATAATACTCTAGTATAGTACAAGACTAAACAGAAGTTTAAGACTATACAGAAATTACGCACACTATGCGTAAAAAACTATGCAGAAAATACTACTTGACACAACATATAGTAGTGGTATAGTGGTAACATACTAAAAAACTTAACTTTTAAATGGAGATTTATTATGACGACTAGAAAACAAATTCAAGACCAAGCAATTCGCAACAGTCTTATAAATAATAAAATTACGCACACTATGCGTAAAAAACAACAAGGTTATCCAGACTTATACAAAGTAACATATAAGTTAAGAAACATATCACAAGGACATGTATGGAATGAATTAGAAAATACAAAGAGAACTAGAATTTATATAGGAGTAACAAAAAATGTGTAGCTTAATGGATTACAAACCTAAACAAAATGAACACAAACAAGACCAAGACCAAGTTGAAGAAACATTGCTAGAAGAAAGTCCACTAACACAGACTGATGAAAGTGATGTAATAAAAGAATTAAGAGGAGGTAACAATGAGATGCAATAACAAAGGTATGCAAGGTATATACAGTAACCACTACGACAAAGTTATCTATCAAGATTGTGGCACAACCTTACCTAGTGGAAGACAAGATTACTGTGAGGAATGTGAAAAGAGATACAGCAAAGACAAACCACAATTAAGTAGATTGATTAATGAAGAATCAGAATCATATGGTGGAGGATTTTACTAATGACAAATGAAGAATTAATTAAAATATTAAATCACTATCCTAAAGATGCTATTGTTCAAATAAATAGTAGACATCATAACTTTGGTAGTGAGAACATAGGTTCTATTAAGATGGAAGACGAACACAATAATACTTTTCCAAACTTAAAAGGTAAATTATATATTGACTTGATAGGAGGTGATGATGCGTAGACAAACAATACTATGTGATTGTTGCAGTAGCAAAGCTATCATATACCAATGGGATAAGTGGCTATGCCACAAACATTGGAGAGAAGAGAGAGATAGACACGAAGAAAAAGAACAACAATATCAACAACTTATAAGGAGAAATAACTATGGCGATAATAAATTTAAGAGCAGTAGAGAATCAGTTTGAAAAAGATGCTGATTATATTGAAATCCAAATGGATGATATGCAGTATTTAAGAATACGAAAACAATACAAAGTATTTACCATTAATGAAGGTAAAAAATCTGAAAAGATATTGAGGGAAGATACTTTAATTGTTGAGCATTGGAAACGAGATGACAGCTATCACGATACTAACTCTTGGCATCAAGAAGGAACAACAACATATCACATTAAAAAACCAACGAGTAATAGGAGAAAATAATGTTTGACACAACTAAAGATTTGCGTAGAGTAATAATAGATACACAAAAAAAGGAGAAACTAGTGAACAATTATAAATATAAACGACAACACAATGGTGGAGATATACAATGGTGGAAAGCATATGGTGTTCTTGTAACTATAGGTTTAATAAGTTCTATTATAATAATAATAATGTTAATTGCGAGGTGATATATGGCTAGTGGATATATATTCTACGAAGACAATGACAAAGTAGGGATTGTTACATTCAATTCTAACAATGTTAAAACAGGTGATATGCCACAGACTTGGATACTTGTTAAAGATATTAACCCTATTGAAGCAGTCAACACAGGTGCAGACAAGCTTATCTGTGGCGATTGTAAACACAGAGGTGCAGTTGTATCAGTAGATGAGAAGAGAGATAAAAAGTCTTACTCTGTGCGTAATGGATTGAAGACAATCAACAAGCAGAGAAAGTGTTATGTAAAATTATTCCAAGCACCTTATAGTGTGTGGAAGTCTTATAAGAAAGGTAACTATGAAAAGATTAGTTTACAAAAACTATCCAAGTTACTTGCATTTAGATTTGTAAGAGTGGGTAGCTATGGCGACCCTGCAGTTATACCTAGTGAAGTGTGGGATAAGATGTTGAGTAGAACACTAGGTAACACAGGGTACACACACCAATGGCAGAAGTGTGAACAAAGATATTCTAGATTCAACATGGCAAGTGTTGATTCATTAGAGGAGAAACGACAGGCAAACAAGCTAGGGTTTAGAACATTTAGAACTAGACTAGCAAGTGAACCTATCGAATCAGACGAGGTAGTATGTTTGTCTGATAAAGTGGCAAGAGAAGGCAAGAAGCTAGTATCTTGTGCAGACTGTATGATGTGTAGTGGTAACAACAGTAAAGTAAAAAAGAACATTGCCATCATAATTCATTAACCATAATAAGGAGAGAACAATGCCTACAAAAATTAATTTAGAAGTATCTAGCGACAACAATAATGTGAAAGTATCTTGTGAAAGAACTACACACAGATATGGAGATGACAAGTATCATTCTAATATAGGATATGTTAATGCTATATTTAAAAATGGTAGAGATGCTGATGGTAAATTTGCTAAACCACAGGTGAACTAATGGGTGAAGTAATAAAAGGTTTGTTTGATAAAAACAAACAACAAAGAAATTTGAGTAAGTTTTTTTACAATACACTAGTAAATGTATTAAAATTCTCAAATGAAGAAGCTAAAATACTTATGGATAGATATGGGTATGCTAGTAAAGATGCAGATAAAAGTTAAGTTAAGTGAGAAGCTATATTTTCTTCGCAGTTCTGCGATAATTTATAGCTTCTTTAATTTTAATAATAACCAAATGGAGAATAACAATGAAAATAACAAAACTATTAAAAAGAGTATTATACAACAGAGATAAAGTATTAAACACAACTACAAGAGAACATAAACTATATGGATATCTAGCACACTATGGCTATGGGTGGTATAAAATGGGAGTAAGTAACAATCCTAATAGAAGACAAAAAGAACTGCTCATACATCACTTTGGTAATGTAAAGATACTAGCTACTGTACCATTACAAGGTAGTGGAATATTTACATTAGAAAAAGAATCACTAAAAGCATACAAAGATGAGAAGTTAATTGTTAGAGGTGAGTTTGTATACATACCTACAGTAGACCCAGAAGTAGTGGCTCAAAGATATGTAGAGAATGTAAAGACTACAGTCAAGACCTTGAGAAAGAATACATTTAATAGTGTAAGAAAGACCAACAATATCTTGAAAAAGAATGGACATGCACCTATTAAAGCAGAGGTTACTTTATCAATTAGTAAATAAAGTATTGACACAACACTAATATAGATATATATTATTAATTATAACAATGGAGAAACATATGATTAAAAACTTATTTGGAAAATCAAGACCAAAAGAAAATCCTTATGCTATATACAAGCTAGGTGATTGGGAGTGGAGAGTATTAAAAACATATCAAAGAAAAGATAAGGAAGATACCAACCAATACTCTAGGTGGTTTGTTGCAGTTAGAACACCTATGACTCATGGTGGTTGGGATATGGGAGATACCTATGTTAATGATATTATGGAACATAAACCAGAACTAATACAAGCAACACCTGAATGGAGTAAAACATATGCGTAAATGGACAAGCACAAGTGTAGTAATAAACTCTGCTACTGAAGAGATGGTAAAGTCTGCCTTGAAAGATGGTTGGAACTTTGAAGTATTAACAGAGGGAGAACATCTTTGTGAGAACAGTACAGACTTTGATGAGATTATGGAAAACATACATGCAGTAGATGGTATACTTGAAATACATATACATAAAGCAGGAGAGAAATCTGATTGGTGTAATGTTATACTTCATAATGGTGACCCAGACTGTGAGATATCAGACTGTACTGCTGATGGCTACATAGATGAGTGGACTGAGAGAACAGACTTTGGACAGAAACCTTGGAATGATGGCTTCGTTCATTTAGAAGATGGAGTAGGTGGAGTATTCACAAGCAGGAAAATTAAATGAAAAAATATATACACATAAACCAACACGTTATTAAATCTAACCACAAGAATAACAAAAGAGAACCTGTGATTACTGTGAAGACATACAAGAGTAACGACTATGCTCACGAGGTGCAGATACTAGGTGAGAGTAAGGTTGTGTATAGTCCAGATAAACCTTTGTCTTGTGGTGCAAAGGTCTGGATAGAAACAGATGCAGAAGTAAATATGGTGCAGACGAGAAACACGTACAGGAAACTGCTTAAATAGATTCCTAGTCCCTTCTATCTGGGAATAAACAAAGCCATAGTGTGGTTTGTTGAGGGTTGCCCTAGTTCTTCCACTAAAAAAAAGAACTAAATTGCGAGTAATGTTTTTGGTAGTTTTTAAACTCTAAAAGAAAAAACTACCACATAATATGGAGAAACAAATGAAGCTACGACAACAACAGATAACTAGAATAGAAGCTATACTAAATAGTATAGAAGAAAAAGTAAAACAAATAGAAGAAGAAGCTTTTGACAGTTACAATTACAAAGAGTATATTAATTTTAATTTAGAAAAAGATTTGCGTAGCTTACAAGCTATGCTTGATGACTTGAGAGAGGAGATAAACAATGAGTAAAAGATTTAAGCAAGTAAAAGTACAACACTTTGCTAGTCTTGTACAAGAATTAAAGATAGACGTACTTACACAAGAAGAGTTTGTAAATGCAGTAGAAGAAATATACATGGCTATCTTTAGGCATAATACTAATGGAGATTTTGTTACAGAAACTATGCCTAATGAAGAAGGTAATTGGAAGATACATAATACAACTCAAACAAATGCAGTTGCAAAAGCAATAGCGAAAGGAGAAGATTGGTGGTAAACAATATGACAACTAAAGAACATTGGGAATTACATCAAGGACTATGGAGTGCTATAGGTTGTGATATGCACATCAAGTATCAAGACAATAATAAAATAGTATATGTTGACAAGAATAGTAAATGGGAGTATACATATTCAAAAGGATTTATTGAAAGGAGAAAAAAATGAAATACAAAGAAGTAACAGAAACAGTAACAACATATCCAGAATTAGATGAGGAAGAGAAACAATCTCTTAGAGATAATCCTCATGCTTGGAGAGTGTATGTTACAAAAATAATTGTTGAAGAGTTTGTTATTGATGATGCATCATCTAGAGATGAAGCTGAATATCAAGCAATGAATAAATCAGAAAACTCTGAAGAACCAGATGGTTCAGAGATAGAAACTATAACTATTGATTTATCTGAACTTGATAGAAAGACATACCAAGATGATGAGATAGAATATATACAAGAGGAGGTTTTAAATGTCACATAATGGTAACGAAGAACTAAAAGAACAAGCCTTTAATGATGTAGTAGAACAATACATAGAGAAAGGTTATACAGAAGAAGAAGCCATAGCTTTAGCTAATAAGTTTAAAGAAGACAACTCAGACTTTTGGCAGGGTGAAGAGCCATTAAGCTATGATGGATATGAACAAGAAGATTTATCAGACATGGATAGAGAGGAGCCTTGCATATGAGTAAAGAAAAACTATTAAAAGAAAAATTACTTAAATTAGATAATGAATACGAATGTAGTATTGCTTCAGGTACACATAGAGAACCTGATGTAATAGCTGATGATGCTTTTAGTGTTATTAGTGAGTTAATTAATGATGAAACTATTACAGATATTAAATGTGAAGAAGATGCTCACGATTATGTAGACTTTATGAAGGATAGATTCTAATGCCAACAAAAAAGATTAAAAAGAAACCTAAAATTACTTGGGGTTGGATATATGGAGATGAGTGTCCAGAGCTATGGGAACACTTTGGCTTTCCATATCCAGACCCAGATGATAGAATGAAAATTAAGTTTGTTAAATATGAATCAAAGGAGATGCAAAATGGCTAAGTATACATTGTATGCAAAGAAAGTTTATTACTATCGTAAAGAGATTACTGCTCAAGATAAAAAGAGTGCAGAAAAAAGAAGTGCTGACTATGAAGCAGATGACAATGCAGAAAGATTGTTTGAACCTTCAGGTGAGGAGTTTTATATAACAAGTATAGAGGAGAATGATGATGACTAGACAAGAAAAAGAAGCATTAGGTATATCAAAGTATGAAGAACTATGTGAAGCATTAGTAGGAGATAACTCTACTAAAAGATATACTCACGAAGATATAGTTTCATATATCTATAACTTAAAAAAAATAGAGGATAAATTTTATGACAACAAAAACTAAACCAATAATAGACCCAATAACATTAACCTTAATTAATAAATTAAAAGCTATAGATGATACAATCAACGAAGGTGCATGGGAGTATATACATCTAGGAGATATAATAAGATTACAAGATGCTTTCCAAGAAGCTATTAATCATTATGACCTAAAGAAAAAAGGTGGTATAGGAGAACATGGAGTTGATGAAGGTAAGTACACACAATTTTGGCATAGTGATTATGTATGCCATACAGACCCAGAGGCATATGACCCAAGCAAAGTAGAGGAGGAAGATGATGAGTGAATATAAATACACATATAGATTTAGTGAGCAGACAGTAGACACTAGATACTACAAGGTAGAATCTAATAAAAGACTTACCTATCAAGATGTGCAAGAAATAGCATGGTCAGTAGAGATGAAAGAGGGAGAAACTTATGAAGATGAAGATGGTAAAGCTACCTTTGAAGGTACTGAGTTTGGAGATGATGCACAGTATCAAATGGAAGAAGGAGAGGAGAACTTAGCTGATGATAGCTTATAAAATAAAATCTATTAATAATACAACAGGCAAGGTTACATACTTGTATGAAGAAGGAGATGGTAGAAAACATTATACAGTAACTAAGAAGAAAGATGCTATGCATACTTTAAGTATAGTTAAGAATCAAATGTGGGACTTAGATGAGTTTGATAACCCAGATATAGACCCAAGCATCTATGGTGACCCAGACCATTTGTATTGGAGAAGAGGTGAGAAAGATACTAAAAATACTTGGGCTATTGATACAGTATTTATTAAGGAGGATAGAGTATGATTAAATATATTATATATACACAAAAGAACTGTGCCTTCTGCAAGAAAGCTAAAGAGTTATTAGATGAAGCAGGAGAAGTATACGAAGAAAGATTACTAGATAACTTACCTAAGATAAAAAGATTTAGAGAAGCAGGACATAAGACTGTGCCACAAATCTTTCTACACATAGGTGGGTATACAGAACTAGAAGAGTTTTTGTTTCCACCAGACATAGAGTTTGATGCAGACTTAGATTTAATAGAAGAAACTAGACCTAGTGCAAAGGTGTTACCTTTCAAAGGACAGATAGGTTCTATATCAGGAGAAAAGAAAGATGAGTAAAAAAATTAAATGTCAAAGATGTAAAATAAATAAAGCATATCCAGAAGATATGGAGAACAGAGCAAGTAATCTTTTACTATGTGATGACTGCTATACAGAACTAAGATACTTGATGGCAGATTATTTAAATATAAATATACAGGAGATTAAGGTATGAGTAGAAAAAACAAAGACTTAAACAACAAAGTTGAGAAACAAACTCAAGACTTCCTAGGATTTCTATGGACTAATTGGGTTCTAATAGGCATAGGTTTTATGATGTGCTTTATATGGTTCTGCGTATGTTGGACTGTGTGTTGGATATTTACAAGCTAACTGTTGACTATTAGATATTTATAATATATAATAAGGAAAGATATGAGAAAAGAAATGTATGTAATAGCTATGCCTTATCCTTTTAACACTAAGCTACCTGATATTTTAGAAGAAGATGATGGTACAATAATGTATTTTAAAAATGAAGGAGAAGCTAAAAGTTTTTTACAAAACTTATATGACGAAAGACAAATACATATGAAAGCATTAATAGATGATAACATAGATATAATGAGGGTACAATGACAATAGAACGAATAGAAACATATGAGACAGCATTAAGAGAAAAAGAAAAAGAAGTGCATGGTCTAAGAGTTAGAGTAAAAGAATTAGTATCAGTTGTATCTGATTTAAAAAAAGAACTGACTGCTATGAAAGTACAAAGTGACTTTGGATATAACTTAGTTAGTGAAAATCCTGATGCAGGACATATTAAAGATGAGTAACGATAGAGAAAGAAGATTAAAAGCTACAGGAAAATGGTTTCAAGGTAGCACTAAAAGAAACTTATGGATAAACCATGTGTTTCCTATACTTTTAACTGTAAGTTTTATATTTTATTTACTTACATTATAACAAGCGAGAAGAAAATGAATTTATTAGCAGACGAAATAAAAGAATTAATTAAAGAAAGATATTATGAATATATAGAAGAAGGCTATGAATCTTTTGAAGCTATGGAATTAGCTAAAAGAGATATACATGAATCAAAAGAAGTAGAAATAGATAGTTATAATAAAACATATGATGATTCTTTTGAGGTTGACTAATAGTATTTAATACTATATAATAAAATTTTTAATGGGGATTAATATGGATAAAACATGGCTAGACAGGGGTGCTTGTCCTAAGTGTGGGTCAAGTGATGGCAACGTCAATCATGCAGAAGGGTATAGTTTTTGTTTTTCCTGTAACACTAGATTTGGAGAGCAAATGGAACATGAAAAAGTAATACCTATACCTACTGAAAGTAATATAAAAACTGTAGGTGTAACAGGTGCATTGACTGAACGTAATGTTAGTAAGGAAACTGCACAGAAATATCATACACAAGTTAAGGTGAATGGTAACATGAATACACATCACATATACAAATACTTTGATAGTGGTGGAAACAATATTGGTAATAAGATTAGAGATGTAGCTACAAAGAATATGTGGGTAGAAGGTAATGTAACTAATGCAGTATTGTTTGGACAAGATTTATTTACAGGTGGTGGTAAGTATATTACTATTACTGAAGGTGAAGTAGATGCTATGTCTGCCTATGAATTACTAGGTAGCAAGTGGGCATGTGTTTCTATTAAGACAGGTGCAGGGTCTGCTGTACGTGATTGTAGAAAAGCATTTGAATACTTAGATAGCTTTCAGAATATAGTTATATCATTTGATATGGACAAGCAAGGTAAGGAAGCTAGTGAGAAAGTAGCACAGTTGTTTAGTCCTAACAAATGTAAGATAATGAACATGGAATTTAAAGATGCTAATGAGTATCTGAAGATGGGTAAACGTGAGAAGTTTTCACAAGCATGGTGGAACGCAGAACCATTTACTCCTGCAGGAATCACAAACCTTAGAGATTTAGGTGATTCATTATACACAGAAGAGTATTGTGAAACAGTACCATATCCTTGGAGTAAGATGAATGAAAAGACTTATGGTATGAGAACAGGTGAGTTAATTACATTTACATCTGGTGCAGGTATGGGTAAGTCTTCTATTATGAGAGAGCTTATGCATCACTTACTAAAGAATACAAAACATAACATAGGTATACTTGCTTTAGAAGAGAGTATTAAAAATACTGCATTTAATATTATGTCAGTTGAAGCTAATGCTAGATTGTATATCAAAGAGATTAGAGATAAATTTAGTAGAGAACAGTTACAAGATTACCAAAAGAATACAGTTGGTTCTGGTAGGTTCTTTGCCTTTGACCACTTTGGTTCTATTGATAATGACGAGATACTATCACGAGTAAGATACATGGCACAAGCATTAGAATGTAAGTGGGTATTTGTTGACCATCTATCTATACTTGTGTCAGGTCAGGAAGATGGAGATGAAAGAAAGTCTATTGATGTATTGATGACTAAGATGCGTTCTCTTGTAGAACAAACAGGTATTGGTATGTTATTAGTATCACATCTACGTAGACCTGCAGGTGATGCAGGGCATGAGAATGGTAAGGAGATTACTCTATCACATCTTAGAGGTTCAGCATCTATTGCTCACTTGAGTGATGGTGTTATTGGATTAGAAAGAAACCAACAAGATGATGACGAAGTTAAATCTAATACAACTACGATTCGTATTCTAAAGAATAGATATACAGGTGAGACAGGTGTGACTACACATCTACATTATAATAAAGAGACAGGTCGTATGAAAGAGATTGACAATCCTTACGAAGTAGATTATAATACAGAAAATAATGAGGAGGTACCATTCTAATGAAATGTTGGCATTGTGATACAGAAATAATATGGGGAGGAGACCATGATACTGAAGATGAAGAAGGCTATAGTATGGTGACAAATTTAACTTGTCCTAACTGTGGTGCTTTTCATTTAGTATATTTACCTAAAGAAGAAAAAGAGAATGATAAACAAAGGGAGATAGACTTTGAAAGTAGTGCTTGATATAGAAACAGACCAGATAAATGCTACAGTAGTAAACTGTATTGTTGCTAAAGATATTGAGACAAACGTGTCTACAGTATTTGACCCAAGCAACATGCATGTATTTAAGAATTGGTCTAAAGATATTGACCAATACATTATGCACAATGGTTTATCTTTTGATGCACCTGTATTAAATAGACTACTAGGTACATCTATTAAACCTTCACAGGTATTAGATACATTAATACTATCACAGTTATTTAATCCATTGCGTGATGGTGGTCATGGACTACGTGCCTGGGGTGATAGATTTAATTTTCCTAAAGGTGATATAGAATCTTTTGGAAGATATACAGAAGAACTAAAAAGATATTGTATGCAAGATGTAGATATAACACATAAGTTGTATGAACATTTAAAGAAAGAAGGTAAAGGTTTTTCTAGGTCTTCTATTGATTTAGAACATCAGGTCAGAGTTATTATTGACCAACAAGAAAAGAATGGCTTTGCATTAGATGTTCGTAAAGCTATGTCTTTATACAATACATTAAAAGATGAAGCTAGTGCTTTAGAAACATGGGGCAAGACACACTTTGACCCTACAAGAAAAGACTTAAAAACAAAAACAAAATACATACCTTTTAATATAGGTTCACGACAACAGATAGCTGATAGATTACAAGAGCTAGGTTGGAAACCTAAAAGTCATACTGATAAAGGTAATGTAATTGTTAATGAAGAAGTTTTGAATAGCATAGACTTAGAAGAAGCAAAGAAGTTTGCTAGGTATTTGTTATTACAAAAAAGAATTGCACAGATTAAATCTTGGATTGAATCGTGTAATGATAAGGATGGTAGAGTACATGGTAGAGTTATGACATTACGTACTGTAACAGGTCGTATGGCACATAACAGTCCTAACATGGCTCAGATTCCTGCTGTTCGTTCTCCATATGGTAAAGAGTGTAGGGAATGTTGGACTGTTGACAATCCCTATACTCACTCCATTGTTGGTACTGATGCTAGTGGTTTAGAACTTAGATGTTTAGCACATCTTATGGATGATAAAAACTTTACTGAAGAAGTTTTAAATGGTGATATACATACAGCTAATATGAAGATGGCAGGTTTGACAGATAGAGACCAAGCCAAAACATTTATATATGCTTTTATGTATGGTGCAGGTGCAGCGAAAATAGGTAAGATAGTAGGTGCAGGTGCTAAAGAAGGACAGATATTAATAGATAGGTTTCTTTCTAATATGCCTGCTCTTAAAAGAGTTAGGGATAGTGTAACTGAAACAGCTAAGAGAGGTAAGATAAGAGGTATTGATGGTAGACTATTGCATGTACGTTCTCCACATAGTGCATTAAATACATTACTGCAAGGTGCAGGTGCTGTTGTATGTAAGTTGTGGTTAATAAACATGAATAAAAGAATAGTACAAACAGGTGTTGATGCTAAGTTAGTTGCATCTATACATGATGAATACCAATATGAAGTTGCAAAGAAAGATGTAAAAAGATTTGGTAGTATTACCAAAGATGCTATGAAAGATACAGAGCATCAGTTAAAGATGAAGTGTCCATTGGATAGTGAATGGAAGGAAGGGAATACATGGGCAGAGACACATTAGTAAAAGAGTTTAAAGGTAGACATGACCATAAAGATTACATTAAACGTGGTATTAAAACAGAGAATATGTTTATAGATGAAGCATTTAAATTAGGATATCAAGTAGAAGTTGCTTCTGATTCTCAAAATATGTCTGACCATATTGATTTAATTTTAATGAAAGGAGATGAAACATTTACAGTAGATGTAAAAGCAAGAAGAACAGGAACAGATAAGTCAAAAGGTTTTGATGACTTATGGACTGTAGTGGAGTTCAAGAATACTATGGGTAATTCAGGTTGGTTATATGGTAAGTGTGATTACTTTGTTTTTGAACAGGAAGATGAATATGTTTTTGCTAACTCTGAAGAGTTGAGAGAGTTGTGTCACGAAGTTGTAGACTTAAATGATAAGGTTAAATATTTTCGTGAAGCAAACTATAAAGTTTGGGGTAGGAGTTATCAAAACAAAAAAGACTTAATATCTAGAATAGAAATGTCAAAAATATTACAATTAAAAAGTACATTTAATTGGAAAAAAAGCCTTGACTTTTCTACGAGGGTATGCGATAATTCTATTTTAACAACAATAAAGGATAATAATATGAGTGTAATAAAAGGTAATGCCCATTGGGCAAGTATAACAAGTCCAAATACAACATTTGATTCAGATGGTGTATGGACTGTAGATGTAGGTAATCTTGACGAGAAGAATAAAAAGATTGCTCAAGCTGATGGAATCTCTATTAAGAATAAAGGAGATGACAGAGGTGACTTTGTTACTATCAAAAGAAAAGTAAGAAGAAAAGATGGTAACTTAAATAAAGCTCCTGAAGTTGTAGATGCTCAGAAGAGAGCAATGATTGGTACATTAATTGGTAATGGTTCTGAAGTTAATGTATTATACTCTACATATGAGTGGGAGTTTGGTGGTAAGTCTGGTGTATCTGCTGACTTGAGAGCAATACAAGTAACCAACTTAGTACCTTATAATGTAGATGCTGATGCAGATGATGCATTTGGTGTAGTTGAAGATGGTTTTGTATCTAAAGAAGCTGACTCAGAAGTTTCTTTTGCTAGTTAATCTTTAACCTAGAAAGGATAGTGTCCTATATTTACTCCATTTATATAGGACACTATATTAGATATGAAAACAATAGACACATTAGTAGAGGATATATATAATTTATTTGACCCTATGGTTACGAATACTATAGATGATAAAGAATTAGATAAACATCTAAAAGAATTTACAAAGAACGTAACTAATAATATTAAAACTGTTTTAAATGAACAACCTAGAAAGCAAAGAAGATTATCTTTATCAGCTATAGGTAAACCTACTAGAC
>Ga0208767_1002337_pt1 | contig 14394 bp, 18 predicted proteins | sample VirMetDEL_Mar_21_FD_184514 | JGI IMG/M metagenome (GOLD analysis project Ga0208767, IMG submission 184514) | Aqueous microbial communities from the Delaware River and Bay under freshwater to marine salinity gradient to study organic matter... | ecosystem: Environmental > Aquatic > Marine >... | reverse complement strand
GCTGATGGTGTAGAGTTTACTGTTGTCACTGACGATCAAATCCGCCACGTTACACCTGTTACTGATGAGCATTATCTCGATTAAACAATTTGAAGAACTTAGTGAGATCTACCCTGAGCTGACTCAGTGCTACGATCTCGATTCCACATTCACCACGGACGCAGAGGAGCCTATTGCCTACACCAGCGCAGATTGATGAACAGATACAACTTGAGCGTGATGCAATCGCTCTTGGTTTAAAGAAACTACACAAGAACACACGCGACTTAGAAGGCAAAGAGTATGCGTCTGCTAGTGTGTATGGAGCTGCTTCTATTGATACCTTGCTGCCTCTTGTGGTGGCACGTATTGAGTCAACTACAAATAGGCTGAGGAAGGGGCAAGCAGGGGCTGCATTTAAAGATATTCAGAAATATCTAGCCGACGTGGAACCTCTCGCTGCAGCAGCACTCGCTGTTAAAGTAACGTTTGACAAAGTATTTTCATACAAAGAAAAAAGCAACCAGGCTGTCAATGTATGCGACAGTATTGGATTAGCTGTTGAACAAGAGTGTCTAATGCGACACTACGAGAAACATGCGCCAGGTCTACTTAAAGTACTCAAAGACAACTACTGGCATCGTTCTATTGGAACGGAACAAAAAGTAGTTGTTATCCGTACACTGATGAACCGGTATGGTGTTGAACAGTGGGACGCGTGGGGCAGAACTAATCGTATCAAACTTGGTGGTTGGCTACTTGACTGCATCATGCAAAGTAGTGGCTGGTTCACCAAGGACATGCAACAGCAAGGACGCAAGCGTGTCCAGTTTGTTATCCCAACACCTGAGTTCCTTCAGATCAAAGATCAAATCATGAGGGATGCTGAACTATTCAGCCCACTCGCATGGCCGATGCTTATTGAACCTAATGATTGGGAACATAACAGGCAAGGCGGCTACATACTTAATGAGGTGATGCGTGGTCACGATATGGTCCGTCGCGGTAACCCCTTATGTATACAGGGAGATAAACCACTGGACTTTCTGAACAAAATCCAGAAGGTTGCTTACCGGCTAAACCCCTTTATTGTAGGGGTAGCGGAAGAGCTAGATAGATTGGAACGAGCTGTTGGTAAGTTCCTCCCTATTATTCATCATGAACTACCACCCAAGCCTGTAGATATTGAGGAGAACAAAGAGTCTCGTCAAGCGTACAGGAGAACCTGTGCAGAAGTACATAACTTGCAAGCACAAGAGTTTAGGAAGTCATGTCGAACACGCATGACGATGGAAGCAGTTGCTAGGTTTAAGGGTAGAGATAAGTTCTATATCCCGTGGTCGTTTGATTACCGGGGAAGAGCTTACCCAATTCCTGCATTCCTTACACCTCAAGATACAGACTTTGGAAAAAGTTTATTGACATTTGCTGATGAGTCGTACATGACTCCTGAAGCAGAGGACTGGTTAGCATTTCAAGTTGCCACTACTTATGGTCTTGATAAAGCTCCTATGACTGAACGATTGGAGTGGGTAAAGAATAATACACATGTTATATCTTGTGTCGCTTCTGATCCTATTCTACACATTCACGAGTGGGAAGCTGCTGATGAACCCTGGCAATTTCTTGCAGCATGTGATGAGTATTATCATTGTGTGTTAAAATGTGATCGTCACTTTACACGTGCCTTAATTGCTACAGATGCTACATGTAGTGGTCTACAAATACTAGCAGGACTTGCACGTGATAAGAATACAGCTAAACTGGTAAACGTTTTACCTTCTGATAAACCGCAAGATGCTTATGCTGTCGTTGCTACTGCTGCTACTCCTCACTGTCCTAACTCTATCCGCTTACATATGGATAGAAAAACTGTCAAGCGAGTAGTTATGACAGTACCCTATAATGCTAAACCTTTTAGCAACCGTGGGTACATCAGGGACGCACTAAAAGAGAAGGGTGTTGAGATTGACAAAGACGACTTGACAAAGACAGTCGTTGCTGTTAGAAATGCTATGGATGAGGTAGTACCTGGTCCCATGGCTGTCATGAGCTGGATTGAATCTGAAGTTGCCAAGGCAATCGACAGAGGAAAGAAAGAGCTGACATGGACAACTCCATCAGGTTTTGTCGTCACTCAAAAGCTCATGAAGAAACAAACAGTCGGTGTTGATTTGCAATTAATGGGTCGTTGTCAGTTAACTGTCGCCGTCGATGACGATGATAAGGTTGACAAACAACACCACAAGAATGCAACAGCTCCAAATTTAATCCATTCACTCGATGCCTCGCTCCTCCACCTTTCTGCGCTACGTTTTGACGCACCGATCGCTCTCATTCATGATTCTGTATTGTGTCGTGCTACCGACATGTCTTCTCTCAGTGCAATTGTACGAGAGACATATATGCACCTCTTTGCAGAGCACGATTACTTGCGAGACTTCGCTCACCAAATAGAAGCGGAGACTGAACCACCGATCATTGGAGACCTTGAACCGGAATCCGTGATTGAATCCACTTATTTTTTCTGTTAATGCCACGCACTATCCACAAAACCGAACAGCCTGTCATCCTCGAAGGTTATCAAGCTGTACTGAAGCCGAGTAAGTTCGGTTATTCCCTGTCTGCCCTAGTTGATGGCAGCATGGTTGACGCCCTTGAAACTGACCGTGAAGACTCACTGCAGTGGGCACAAGGTAAACTCAAGAATCCTAAGCGTTCTGTGCTCAAGCCTGAGCCTTGGGAAGAAGTTGCAGACAACCAGTACAAAGTCAAGTTTAGCTGGAATGAAGAGAACCGTCCGCCTGTCGTCGATACCGAAGGCACACCTGTCACAGACGAGAATACGCCCATGTATTCTGGTAGCACAGTTAAGCTGGCGTTCTATCAGAAGCCGTACATCCTCAAGGATGGCGTCACTTATGGAACAAGCCTTAAACTGGTTGGTGTACAACTGGTGTCTCTCAATTCAGGAGCTGGTGTAGACACTGGCGATATGGCTGCTGAAGATGTAGCTGCCCTGTTTGGTAAAACCGAAGGGTTCAAGGCTCACGATCCTGCGGTCACTGTTCTCCCTGGTTCTGACGACGACTTCTAATATGGCATTCAGATCCAAGCTCGAAGAGAAGGTTGCTGATCTGCTTGTCGATCTTGGTGTCAAGTACGAGTACGAAACAACTAGAGTCCGTTACATTATCCAGCATGTCTACACACCTGACTTCGTGTTACCCAATGGTGTCGTGCTGGAGTGTAAGGGTTACTGGGAGCCTGCTGACCGTCGCAAGATCAGGGCAGTAAAGGAGTTAAATCCTAACCTTGACTTGCGTATGGTCTTTCAGGCACCGTTCAATAAGATCAGTAAAAAATCTAAAACTACATACGCTAAGTGGTGCGATAAGCATGACATCCCTTGGACATCATTCCAAAACATCCCCCTCGACTGGCTCATCTGAATTCTTATTTCATGAGCCATGTGAGGAGTGTGGGTCGTCAGATGCCAAGAGTGTCTATGATGACGGTCACACATATTGCTTCGTTTGCCATCACTATACGCACGGTGATGGTGAACCTTCTTTACACATTCACGAAACCAAACGTGTGAACATAACAGGCTCAGCCCAAAGGCTGCAGAAGCGTAACCTCTCTCAGAAAGTATGTGAGAAGTACAAAATATACCGTGATGGTGATAAGCTTCGCTTTTACTATCATGACGAATCAGGCATCGTCAAAGGTGCCAAGGTAAAGACAAAAGGTAAATCATTCTCGTATGAGGGTGAGGTGCCTGGTACATTCTTCGGGCAACATCTCTACCCTACTACTGGTAAACGTATCGTCATCTTTGAAGGCGAGATGGATGCAGCTAGTGGGTCAGAATGTATGCCAGGTTGGCCGATGGTTTCTGTACCATCAGGTGCAGCTGGTGCAAAGAAGGCTGTACAGAAACAACTCCCATTGCTGCAAGGCTACGATGAGATTGTTATCTTTTACGACAATGACGAACCAGGCCGCCAAGCCGCTGAAGAGTGTGCTAGTGTACTACCACCTGGTAAAGTCAAGATTGCCCACCTCCAAGGCGACTACAAGGACGCCTCAGACGCACTCCAAGCCAACGACTCTGACGCTGTATGTCGAGCTATCTGGGACGCCAAACCGTTCCGTCCTGATGGCATTGTCGATGGCAAAACTCTTTTAGATCTTGTAACCACACCATCACCAGCTGCAGATCATGACTACCCATTTCAAGGACTACAAACAAAGCTTCACGGGATCAGATATGGAGAGCTTGTTACAATCACTGCAGGATCTGGTATCGGAAAATCCAGCTTCTGTCGTGAACTTGCAACTAACCTTCTTGACAAGGGGGAGCGGGTCGGTTATCTGGCGTTGGAAGAATCCAACCGTCGTACAGCCCTAGGATTGATGAGTTCCCATGTCGGTAAATCATTACACCTGGGTGAACATACTCACGAAGATCTTGTTCAGGCGTTCGACGCTACAATGGCTAATTGGAACCTCTATTTGTTTGACGGTTTCGGCTCCTACGATCCTGATGTTATCTATAATCGGATTGAGTACCTGGCATCAGGTCTCGACTGTAGAATCATTTTCTTGGATCACCTCTCCATCCTCCTTTCTGGGCTTGACGGAGACGAACGACGAATGATTGACACTACAATGACTAAGCTTCGGTCGCTCGTGGAGCGCACTGGCATAGCGTTGTTCTTGGTGTCTCACCTCAAACGTACATCATCGGATCAGAATCATGAAGAAGGAGCACGAGTTACGCTCGGACAATTGCGCGGATCTGCTGCAATCGCTCAACTCAGCGACGCGTGTATTGGATTGGAAAGAGATCAACAATCCGACAAAGCTGGAGGTTCTACGACTGTTAGAATCCTTAAAAATCGTTATTCGGGCGAGACTGGAGTAGCCTGTCAGTTAAGTTATGACCTACCTACCTGTAAATTCTATGAAACCCAACCCGAACCAGAGTTCAACGCAGCAACAGACTTCTGAACTCAAACGCCCTAACCCACCTACCACCCAAGCTATTGAACGTGCTCAATTTAAAGACAGGACGTTCAGATGGAATGGAAAGTGAGTCTAATCTTTGACATAGAAACAAACGGTTTATTGCATGATGTTAGTACCATCCACTGCCTTGCTATCCACGATCTCTCGACTGATCAGACGCTTGCGTACAATGACACAGGGTCCAGTGAGCCGGTATCAAGAGGCTTGCAAAGACTCCAGGACGCGGACAGGATTATTGGCCACAACATTATTGGCTACGACATACCTGTTATTCGCAAACTTTACCCTTGGTTTGGTAAGCCTGCTTATATGGTCGATACTCTACTCCTTAGCAGACTCTACCACCCCGACATGATCAACTTGGATAAGAGTCGTACCTGGGATGGTATGCCTCTCAAGTTGTACGGTAAACACTCACTTGAATCTTACGGCTACAGATTAGATGAACGTAAAGGTGACTACGGTTCCACTTCTAATTGGACAGATTGGTCCCAAGAAATGGAAGATTATTGCATACAAGACGTTCACGTTACCACCAAACTATGGAAACACTTCCAGCCTTACCTGAATGGGTCGCGCTAGAACACGAAGTACAACAAATCCTTACGGAGCAGGAGATTCATGGATGGGCTTTTGATGAGAACGCTGCATGGCAACTTGCATCTTCTCTCACCAGAGAACTACGCGAAACTGAAGAACTACTACGAAACCGGCACCCTTTCGTCAAAGGATCGGAATTCACTCCTAAACGAGATAACCGCACGCAAGGATATGTCAAGGGTGCATCCTTTACTCGACTGAAAGAACTCAACACATCATCACGGGATCATATATCATGGATCTTGCAACAATTCTATGGCTGGATTCCAAGCCAGAAGACAACTACTGGGAAACCTGTTATCGACGAGGTGATCTTGAAGGAGATGAACTCGGAAGTAGCGACGATGTTCCTCCGGATTTTGACGATAACGAAGATGCTTGGAATGATCAGCGAAGGCGCGAACGCCTGGCTGAAGTTGAGTACGAGTGCTAAACGAATCCACCACCACTGTAGTGTGGCAACTAATACTTTTCGTTGCGCCCACCGTAACCCAAATTTAGGGCAAGTCCCATCAGATGAAAGATTTAGAAGACTCTTCATACCAAGTCCGGGTTTACATATGGTCGGCGCTGATCTTAGTGGCATCGAGCTTCGTATGCTCGCTCATTATCTTGCAAGGTATGACGGAGGAAGATACGCAAAACTATTACTTGAGGATGACATCCATCAGATCAACGCTGACAAAATTGGCATCTCAAGACGACAAGTAAAAACCGTGACCTACGCATTTCTTTATGGTGCGGGTGACGAAAAAATCGGACACTCTTATGACCAACAGCTATCAACCACTGCTGCAAAAAAGAAAGGCAAAGAGATTCGTGCCGCGTATGTTGACGCGGTTGATGGATTGGATGACCTACTCAAGGCTATTAAACAAGCTGCAGAAAGAGGGTTCATCAGGTCTATCGATGGACGAAAAGTTAACGTTGACTCGCCTCACAAAGCTTTGAACTACTGCCTCCAGTCGGGAGCCGGTGTGGTCGCGAAGCGGTGGATGGTGCTCAACCAAGAGACAATGAGAGAGGCACAGTTATGTGCTGCTCAATTAGGATTTATTCATGACGAGCTACAATTCGAGTGTGCCCCTGAGCACGTCGAAGACTTATCTACATCCCTGGTATATAGCGCTACAGCGGCTGGGGAATACTACAACATGCGCATCCGCATTGACGCGGAAGCAACACACGGAAACAACTGGAGTGAAACCCATTAATGTACAGCAAGAAAAACAAGGCTGAGATTAAATCAGTCGCAAAGAAAACCCGCCAAGGACAAGGACGCAACTCCGTACCCAAGCGTGGTAAGAAAGCATACCGAGGACAAGGTAGGTGAAGTTACTTGTAGACGCCGATTACGTGGTCTACAAATGCTGTGCTGCTACCGAAACAGAAATTGATTGGGGTGATGATGTAATTCTAGTCACAAGTAAATTCAGTGAAGCCTATGCTGCTGTCAAGCGCGAGCTTCTCAAGATCATTAACAACTTTCTTTGGGATGTACCTGAACTAATTCTGTTCTTTAGCGATAGTGTAAACTTTCGTAAATCTATCCAGCCCGCATACAAAGGGCATCGCAATCGTAAGAAACCTTGCGGTTACAAACGTGTGATCAACCGACTCAAGACTGAGTACAAAGTTGTAATCATGCCAACGCTTGAGGCTGACGATGCCTTGGGTATTTATGCTACACAGAACAGAGGCAAGTGCTGCATCTGCTCACCCGATAAGGATATGCGCCAAATCCCTGGTCGCCTCTTTGACATGTCAGAAATGATGAATGTGGAAGAAGGAGAGGGAGAGAAGTGGCACCTTATACAAACATTAGCAGGAGACCAAACTGATGGTTACGCAGGTTGTCCCGGTATTGGTGTTAAGCGTGCAATCACCCTCTTTGAAGAGAAGGGGTATTCTTGGAAGACTGTCACCCAAGCGTTTGCTGACAAAGATCTTTCGGAAGATGTTGCCCTCGAAAATGCAAGACTTGCAAAGATCCTCACAGCATCCGACTATGACTTCGACAAGCAACAGCCAATTCTTTGGACCCCCGCCGCCGATTATCGAGTTGACGATGGAACAGGATCTAAAAATGCGAAGGCTGACTGATCTGCTGCCTGATGCCGACAAAGAAGACCTTATCACAGTCTTCATGGCATTACAGCGACAAAATTTTGTTCTATCCAACACTGTTAGTAACTTAGTTAAAAAATGGCCCACTTTTCACCCGACTACTACACCCGAGGATCAATCGAATGCTGGGATGCAATCCGAGACTGGGATCTAAACTATCATCTTGGCTGTGCTATTAAATATATTTGCCGAGCCGGTTACAAGTCTTCTGAATCGAAAGAGAAAGACCTTAAAAAGGCTATCCACTATCTTGAAAATGAACTCCAACACACAACACTGCAGGTCGAACAGTCTGAGCGATCAAGCAATTCAATTCCGTTCAGCGTATGGGATCCAGAACAGCGCGGACAACCGGACTATGCAACTGGGTTTGATCGATGAAGAGTATCACGAATTCCGTGATTCATTTTACAACGAACCATATGAGAATGAGCTGAAAGAGCTTGCAGACCTTGTGTATGTTTGCTTTCAGTATGCTGAGAATATGGAATGGGATCTAGAGGAAGCGCTTGATCGTGTTCACAGGAGTAACATGTCTAAGCTAGGATTAGACGGCACACCTATCCGTCGTGCTGACGGCAAGGTCCTAAAGGGACCAAATTACCAACCACCCGTTTTGAAAGACCTTATCAACCCATGACTGCATCTTATATTTCTCGCACGGGACGTGTCCAATCTTGGATCGATGACCCAACGTCCCGCCTACCGGTTTCGTGCACCGTATTCACCGTCGAAGACTCAATGGAGGGACCCGATGGAATTGAAGCAAGTTGGCGATTTGTATCACATGCTCTACGCTTCGGAGCAGGCTGCGCGGTTCACTTGTCGAAACTGCGACCCCGAGGTGAAGAAAATGGAAAAGGATTGGTTGCATCTGGACCGGTCTCCTTCGCTAAAATCTACTCAACGTTAAATGAAATCCTTCGTCGCGGGGGTATCTACAAGAACGGCGCGGTGGTATGTCATTTGGACCTTAGCCACCCTGATGCTCGTGAATTTATTACTACTTCTAGATCCGAACTACCGTGGGTCAAGCGCTGCATCAACGTCACCGATGAGTGGTGGCAGGGGTGTACGTTTAAGGAGGACGTTCTCTTCGGTATTAAATCAGGCGACATTTGGCTCAACAAAGTAAAGTATGACAATGAAGGAAAGCGAATCCGAGGTAACGTCTGCCTTGAAGTTTACCTGCCCTCACGAGGTACCTGTTTACTCCAACATGTATCTCTCGGTGCCTGTGAATTCGACGACATCCCTAACGCTTTCTTTGAGGGTATGTCCCAGCTGTGCGAACTCCATGGTAAAACAGGTGTTGGCGAAAGCGGAGAGTATCTCCCTAGCGAAACTGACCGACAAGTGGGTCTCGGTATGCTCGGACTTGCCAACCTACTTCGTCGATACGGAGTAACGTATGACCAATTTGGTCGAGCGTTGGAACAATTCAACAAAGGAGAATCAGTACGGTCTGCAGCCTATGAACTTGTCACCCAAATTAACACTGGAATTGAGCTTGCAGCCAGCGTTGCTCGCAACAATAAAATGGTTCGAGCCTTTGCTATTGCGCCCACTGCCTCATGCAGTTATCGAAGCACAGATCTGGATGGCTATACTTGCACACCAGAAATCGCTCCGCCTATCTCGCAGACAGTCGATCGCGACAGCGGTACTTTCGGAGTACAAACGTACAACTATGGCGACGTAGAGATCGCCTCTAAGGTGGGCTGGGAAGCCTACAAACGTGTTGCCGATGGCATCATGACTCTACTTAACAAGACTGGACTTCTACATGGTTACAGCTTCAATTCGTGGTCCGATGTGGTCACGTATGATGAAGAGTTTATCCAAGAGTGGCTTGAATCGCCCCAGACTTCTCTTTATTATAGTCTCCAAGTTATGGGCGACGTTCAAGATAAGTCAAGCGCGTACGCTGCTCTCGAAGAGAGTGAAGTCGATGATTATCTGAACAGCCTGCTTGAGGACACACCAGAACCTCAATGTGATTGTGCAGAATGAACCCTTACGAAAAACTAATGGCGCGGAAGCGCAAATGGACGCCAGTACAGACAACTGCTGGTACATGCAAAGAGGGTGCGGAAGAAGCTGTCTTCCGTGCTCTTGCATTGCGACATATGGAACTGCCTGTGGGAGATTTTATCACCGATGCCCTCAATAGTGAAGTACCAACGGTGGCCCGTGAAATACTGGAATCCAACGTTAAAGATGAAGAAAACCATGACATCGCACTTGGTTACATCGCAAATGCTTACGGTGTTGATCCGCAAGCTGAGAAAGAAGCCCTTAGGCTTAAGACCGCTTGGGAGGCACATCCAGATCATACGATCACCAAAGCGATGGTTGCCGAGCGTGCGATTTTCTTCGTTCTTCTACCATTCTTCCGCTTTAATGGTGACGCTGGGATGAGAACTGTTTCTGCTGATATTAGTCGAGATGAACAAATTCATGTGGCTACCAATAGTCTGGTTCATACTGAGCTGGGGTATAACATCAGTCCTTCTCTTGATAAACTCAGGAAGGCAACTATCAATTGGGTAATGCAACCACTAGGTATTAATACTACCGATAAATATTTGGACAAAAAATTTTGGCTGGATTCTAGCGACCGGCTAATGTATGAGGGTAAAGCCCCAGAATTGTCTGCAACTAAATCTGCTAGAATGCCCGCCTTCTTTGAGCATAGCAATGTCAATCTCCCCCAGTATGCCTGACCTTAATCTTCTAGATGTTAGAGGTATGACAGCAAATGCCATGCTCGCTAAGCTAGAAGAATCTTTTCCACCCACTAACCCTATACCAGAAGATTCAATGGGAAAAATTATGTACCGATCTGGTCAACGTAGTGTCGTTGAGTGGGTCATCAAATATATGGAGGAAAATTAATGGCAAGATCTAAAAGAAGCTCAGGTAGATACAAATCCGGTGCTCCCTTTGGACAGCGGTTTCAGCAACAGCTCAACGCACAAAAAAGGGACAAGGAACTAAAGAAAGAAAATCCTAAAAAATATAAGCGTCAAAAGGAGATCGCTAAAGCATCAAAAGATGGTAAGATCACTCAAAGTGAAGCTAAAAAGCTTGCTAAAAAAGGTATAAGCCTGCAACAGATTCAAAACCATAACATCTCTGAATACCGTCAAGCAAAAAAAGATACCGCTACAGCTAACCGTAACATGAACCGGGATCGGCGTACGTATGATTACAAATCGCCAAGCTTCGAGCCACTGAAGATTGCTACTGGTGCTTACGAGGCTCTTTCAGGACGTAGCCGTCAGCCCGATCAGAATAACAATAACGGGGGGAATAGTGCGCCTGATCAGCCAACTGGATTTGTACCGACACCCCTGCCAACTGATTTTGTTGATCAACCTGTATCAGTAAACCCAATAATCGATGAGGGGCCATCAGCCGAAGACATGTTCCGTGATCAGATTGCAGAGATGGAAGCTGGTTTCGCGAAAAGTTTTCAGGAACAGCAGGCTATGTTCCAACAGCTGCAGACTGAGCAGAACGAACGGATGAAACTTTTGCAGCAGCAGATGAAGGAGCAAGCAATGGCCCAGCGAGAACGTCCTCAAGTAGCAGGTGTTAAAACAGCTCAGGGCTCGGTCGGTACTGCTCTGCAAATTGCTTCACGCGGTGTGTCTGGTGCATTCGGACGAGGTGGTATGCGTATCTCCTCTCTTAACATTTAAATAAACATCTAAAACAATGTCAGCTAAAACTCGTTATGACGTTTTATCCAGTGACCGTTCCCAGTTCTTAAACGAAGCTGAACAGGCATCTAAACTGACACTCCCTTATTTGATTCGTGGTCATGAGGAACACCACTCTGGCATGAAGAACCTTCTCACTCCATACCAAAGCGTTGGTGCGAAAGGTGTGGTTACTCTGGCATCTAAGTTGATGCTGGCTCTGCTGCCCGTTCAAACCAGCTTCTTTAAACTGCAGCTTGACGAGAGTCAGCTGGGACAAGAGATGGGTCCAGAAGTTAAATCAGAACTTGATTTGTCTTTTGCAAAAGTAGAACGAATCATCCTTGAATCCATTGCAGCTACTGATGATAGGGTAGCGGTGCACCAAGCACTGCTCCACCTTGTCGTCGGTGGTAACGCTTTGGTGTTCATGGGTCGTAAGGGTATCAAGGTTTATCCTTTGAATCGCTTTGTTGTCGATCGTGATGGCAACGGCAACGTGATTGAAATCGTCACTAAAGAACGTATTAACAAAAAACTAATTGAAGATAAACTCCCTGCAGATTATCTACAGAACCAAACTGTCAGTGATACCTACGGGGATCATGATGATGAATGTGATGTGTACACACATGTAAGACGAGAGAACAACCGTTTTGTATGGCATCAAGAGGTACATGATTACAAGCTAAAAGGTTCTGAAGGTAAATCACCAGAAGCTACTAACCCATGGATTCCATTACGGTTCAACACTGTTGACGGTGAGAACTATGGACGTGGCAGAGTGGGTCAGTTCATCGGTGACCTGAAGTCACTTGAAGCACTGACACAAGCCCTGGTTGAAGGCAGCGCAGCAGCTGCTAAGGTAGTGTTTGTGGTAAACCCCAGTTCTACGACCAAGCCTGCTACCCTTGCTAACGCTGGTAACGGTGCTATCATCCAAGGACGACCTGATGACGTTGCTGTCATCCAGGTGGGTAAGACCGCTGACTTTGGCACTGCTTATCAAATGACTTCTGTTCTCGAACGTCGTCTGAGTGAAGCTTTCCTTATCCTCAACGTGAGGCAGAGTGAACGCACCACTGCAGAAGAGGTTCGCATGACACAGATGGAGCTAGAGCAGCAGCTAGGTGGTTTGTTCTCCCTGCTGACTGTTGAGTTCCTTGTCCCTTACCTTAATCGTAAGCTAGACATGGCTCAAAAGTCTGGCGACATCCCACGTCTCCCAAAGAACATCATCAAACCTACAATTGTTGCTGGTATCAATGCCCTTGGTCGTGGTCAAGATCGTGATAGCTTGACACAGTTCCTTACTGTTCTGGCTCAGACTCTTGGACCTGAAGCTATCAGTCAGTTCATTAATACAGATGAAGTGATCAAACGCTTCGCTGCTTCTCAAGGTATTGATGTACTCAACCTTGTGAAGAGCGTACAAGATCTCCAAGCTGAGCAACAGCAAGCTATGGCACAACAGCAAGCAATGATGGCACAACAGCAAGCACCTCAGATGGCAGCTGTCGATCAGAAAGCAGCACAAGCTGAGATGCAGGCAATGCAACAAGCACAACAACAAGAACAACCACCACAATAAACATGGCAGAAGTAATGTCAATGATTCCAGATGAGTCACCCGCTGGAGAGCTTAATGCTGATGAGCAGGATTCTCTCCAAGTAGGTGAGCAGATGGAGCAAGAGCAAGAGCAGCGTCTTGCTGGTAAATATAAAAACGCTCAAGAACTTGAAGCTGCTTACCTTGAACTTCAAAAGAAACTTGGTGATCAGCCTACAGAAGAAGCATCAGAAGAAACAGAAGAGGAATCCTCTACTGAGTCTTTGCTAGATCAGCTTTGGGAACAGGCTCAATCAGAGCAATATGATGATGAGACTTTGCAGCAAATTGCAAAGGCAGATCCCAATGAACTAGCTCAGATGTATTTGGAATACCGTAACAAAGCGGAGTCCAACGACCAACCACAGATGACAGAAGAGTATGCCAACAGTCTAAGAGATGCTGTTGGTGGTACCGATCAGTATAATGAAATGCTCGGTTGGGCAGGTCAGAACTTGACCAACGAAGAGATTGAATCCTATGATGCTATCATGGACAAAGGTGATCCTGCTGCTACATATTGGGCAGTACAGGCTTTGTCCTACCGTTACCGTGATGCTAACGGTGTGGAAGGTAATCTTGTTCAAGGTAAATCGCCTGGAACTGGAGGTGCTTTCCGTAGTCAGGCAGAGGTTGTACAAGCCATGTCTGATCCACGCTACGATAACGACCCGGCTTACCGCCAGGACGTGATGCGTAAGCTTGAACGCTCTAATGTATCATTCTGATGACTACTGTTACTGAAGAACGGGGTCGTCTGAACCTCTATGCAATCGAACCACCTATGACTATTATGGACGTAACTGAAACCCACAATGAAAAGGCTGAGAAGCTTAATGGTCGTCTTGCTATGCTTGGCGTCTTGGCGGCTCTTGGTGCTTATGCAATCACTGGTCAAATTATCCCCGGAGTCTGGTAATGGCTTACCCTAGTTCAGGCAGCTATGCCTATGATGAGGAAAAGAAAAAAAATACAGAGACTAATTTTAATCTAGGTTTTCAGACTAACCCCACAGCGGCAGCCGGGCAACCGGTTAAACCTGCTAACAAACTTGCTAAGTTGATTCAGCATAAGCCTGGCGTCAGTCCAGACGTATCTGCACCAAAGTCTAAACCAAAAAAATCTATATCTCGAAATGAGAAAAACCTACGCCGTCGTCAAGGGAGGGATTGAGTAATGCCACAAGGTAAAGGAACATACGGTACAAAGAAAGGCCGTCCGCCTAAGAAAAAATGAGCAAGCCATCAGTCAGCCTGAAGATTGGTAAACACAAATCACGGTCCGGTGGCTTGACTGCTGCTGGCCGTGCTAAGTACAATAGAGAAACAGGCTCTAACC
>Ga0208767_1002335_pt1 | contig 14397 bp, 15 predicted proteins | sample VirMetDEL_Mar_21_FD_184514 | JGI IMG/M metagenome (GOLD analysis project Ga0208767, IMG submission 184514) | Aqueous microbial communities from the Delaware River and Bay under freshwater to marine salinity gradient to study organic matter... | ecosystem: Environmental > Aquatic > Marine >... | reverse complement strand
CCTACTTATGTAGAAAATGTTATAACAGAAGTTAGTGTGCCACCTGCTCAATATACAGCTACGGAATTAGTTAATGCAGTTGCTACTGCTATTAATCCTTTAATTCAAGGTACAATTGTAGGAAGTGTAACAGCAGGAGGATACGCAGAATTTACAGGTGCAACTCAACCTTGGCGATTTAATCCTAGTCCCTTACCACCTCTTTTCGGTTGGAATACTAATATTAATACTTTTTTTACTGGTGCTGTAGAAGCTGAATATGTATTTGATCTTTATGGCACTCGAAATTTATATGTTAGTAGTAAAGTATTAGCAAACGGCTATAATGCATTACAAGCTAAAGGTGAAAAAAGTAGCATTATGGGTAATATACCTGTTTGCTCAGCTCAAGGAGGTATAGATAAATTTGAAGCTAAATATTCTATTAGAAAAAATTATACACAACCTATAAATGTTAATAGTATTGATATTAAAATTTTAGACGATACTGGAAAAGTAATAGATTTACAAAATGCAGGAATTGTATTAGTTTTTGAAATTTGGAATTCTATTAAATTGTAAAATTATTATAACGATTTAAAAGAATATGGTATATTCGTAAATGACGGATTTTAGCGATTATAAAAAAATACCTAATTACAAAAATTATCGTATTAATAAAGAAGGAGATTTAATTAGAATTTATAAAAATGGTAAAGTAAAACACCTTAAATTTTTTGTTAATGACAACGGATATTTAAGAATTAATTTAAGTAAAAATGGTAAAGTAAAACCATATTATAAACACCAGCTTTTAGCAAAAACTTTTATTGATAATCCTGAAGATAAACCATGTATAGATCATATAAATCATAATCGACAAGATAATTGTTTATCTAATTTGAAATGGGTGACCTATGGTGAAAATAATAGAAATAAAACTATTAGATATGATAATAATACTGGACACAGAGGAGTTAGTTATATTGAAGAAAAATATTATGTTGTTAATTATAGTAATCTTGAAGGTAGAAATATAAGAAGAAAATTTAGTGTTAAAAAATATGGGGCAGAAGAAGCTTTAAAAAAAGCTATTGAAATTAGAAAGAAAGCTGAAAAATTATATTACAATTATAAATAATTTAAATAAAATCTTGATATTTAATAAATGAAAGTATTAGAATTATTTTCGGGAACTCATTCGGTTGGAAAAGTTTTAGAGAAAGAAGGTCATGAAGTTATTAGTGTTGATATTAATGATTATAAAGGTAAATTTGGTCCTTTAACTCATAAAGTTGATATTATGAAGTTTGATTATAAACAATATAAACCCGGTGAATTTGAGATAATTTGGGCAAGTCCACCTTGTATTTATTATTCTACTTTACAATATACTAGTGTGACTGGAAGACCTCGTAAAGACGGAACTATTAAAACTAAAGAAGACGTTGAAAAAAATATGAAAATTGCTGATAAATTGGTAAAACATACTTTAAAAATTATAAAATATTTAAAACCTAAATATTGGTTTTTAGAAAATCCACAGACAGGAAGATTGAAAAGACGTCCTGTTATGAAAGATATACCTTATCATGACGTAGATTATTGCAGATATGCAGACTGGGGTTATAGAAAACGAACTCGTATATGGACGAACAAAAAAGATTTTAAGCCTCTTCTATGTAATAAAAAATGTGGTAATATGAAAGAAGGAAATAAAAGACATAAAGTTGATATTGGATATACAGATCAAAAAATTACTGGGGGTAAGTTAGGAAGATATAGAATACCTCCTAAACTTATTGAAGAATTAATATTATAATTACTTTAATAAATATGAGTGAAGAAAATGAAAATGTATCATTAACGATTAATGAAAAAAATAAGAAAGAAGTTGAACTTGAATTTGAAAGAAAGAATTACTGGAAAAGTTGTTGTTTGCAAGTAGATCGACGAGCAGTTAAATTTTTTAGTCAATTAACTTTATCTTTTACTATTATAATATTTTGTTTATATCAATTATGGAGATTACCTAAAGACGAAAGTGCTGAATACTTATCTCTTTTAACTATGATTATAGGTGTATATGTTGAAGCCCCCCGTCTCCATTAGTTATATTTAAAGAATTGTTATATAGATATAGAAAATATGTATGATCATAAAACTTATTATGAAAAAAATAAAGATAAATATAAAAAATCTATGCAAGAATATTATAAGAGAAATCAAGATAAATTAAAAGTTGTAATAACTTGTAAAATATGTAATAGTGATATTCAATTTGGTAGTCTTACTTCTCATATTAAAACTAAGTTTCATAATAGTTTTTTACCTTCAGGTCATAACAGAACAAAAGAAGAATGTTATATTTAATTTGATTTTATTTAATAATAATATTGTATTATTATTAAATATGACTAGTAAAGACGCTATTAGAATGCGAGAATATAGAAGGAAAATAAAAGAAAATGAAGTTAATAAAACTATGCTTCTTCTTAAAATTAGTAAAGAAGAAGCTGAAGAAATTGCTATTAAAAATATTAGAAATAAGAATAAACTATATAAACAACAACAACGACAGTCTAAACAAGTTAGGAATAAGTCTCATAAAGACAATATAAAGGTAGGTAGTAATGAATTGGTTGTAGAAGAAGATTTTATACTTAAATTGAAGGTAAGAAAATTAGTAATTCTACAAGACGATAAAGATATGTGGAAAAAATTATCTAATGTAGAGAAAATTATAATAGATAGAATGAATACATATAATTCTAAAGTTAATAAACAAGTTAATTCTAAAGTTAGAAGTTTAATTCAATACTTAAATAAGGTAAAAAGTATTTATAAAAAATTAAATAAAGATTTTACAGATATTAATGTTTTAACTGATACTGATACTATAATAAATATGCTAAAAGATTATAAAGGAAGAAAAGATTATTATAGTGCAATAATCGCTTTTCTTCGTGCTTTTAAAGATAAGAAAAAATATATCGATATATATAAAAATGAAATGAAAAGAAGTAAAGATATAGTTATTCTTGAACAAAAGAATAATGAAAAAACAAAAACACAAAAAGATAATTGGTTGAAGTATGATACTATACTCTCTTTATTTAAACAAAATAAAAAATATTTAAATGATAAAGATAAACTACTTTTAACTTTAATTATTTATTATCCGCGTAGAGTACAAGATTATCAAAAATTAAGATTACATAAAAATAAAGGAAAGAAAGACCTTAATTATAACTATCTTAATATCAATAAATATAAAGAACCTACTACTTTTGATTTTTTTAGAAGTAAGAGCCAAGAATATGAAAAGTTAGGTACTAATCAAAAAATACCTAATAGTGTAAAATCTACTATTAAAGAATATTTAAGATCGAATGTAGTTAATAATAATGATCTTCTTTTTAGTAAAGAAGACGGAACTATGTTTTCTACTGACGGCTTTTCTAAAAAAATTAGAAAATTATTCAAAGATATTACTGGTAAAGATATTACTATGAACTTATATAGACATATTATTGCTACTAACTTAACTAATAAAAAAGTCTCTATTAACAAACGTGAACTTATTAGTAATCAAATGGGGCATTCTTACAATACAAATCTAATTTATAGCAAACATAAATAAATCGTAGTCAAAATTTTTTTTATCTATTTTTTTCTAGAAATAGTCATATGACGGACCGACTTTCTCAACTCTAAAAAAGTCAAGAAAAAGTTAAAAGTTAAAACATAAGTCTATTTATACTTAAATATTTTACTTTACTCTACTTCTGGACTTTCTCTACTTTTTTTTATGTTTTATATATAATATATGTATATATATATATATTATTATTATTATTATTATTATTATTAATAATAAAAAAAGTTGAGAAAGTAGAGAAAGTCCGTCCATTTTTAAGAGTTTAAGTAGAAGTTATACTTAAATAGTGTGGACGAACTTTTGCTATATAACGAAGAAAAGTTGAGAAAGTCCGTCCAAGTCCGTCCAATCCAAAAATAAAATTGAAGTTTTAAACAAACTTTTGAAGAAGAAGATAAATATGTATGAAACAGAAAAAGATATTATGAATATTGATAATCTTATTTTTCTATTTAAGAATTTATCTAAATATGATTTAGATTGTATTTATTTTCATAAGTATTTTGATTTAATCTCTTTTTGTAATGTAGAAGAAGAAGCAAAAGAAGAATACAAAGAAATTTATTTAGAATTAGAAACTCTTAAAAAATCTGGGGTAAAAAATCTAATTTATGAAGAGAATAAACAACACGAAGAAAGAAGTATTGAGAATGTAATAAGTGTAGATATATTCAATTGTTTTAACAATAAAAATTATAAACCTGTAAATATTTATTACGAAAAATAATTAACTAAACCTACATGTAAACTATAAATTCAATTTTCAAAAATAAAATTGAATTTTTAAACAAACTTTTGAAGAAGAAGATAAATATGTCTTGGAGTAATAACAACTTGAATATGAATAATCATTATAGAAATGTTATGGCTCGTTATGAACGTGGAGAACCTAAAATATCTTTAAGAGAAAGAGGGTTTATGTATTCATATGGAGATAGAGTTGAAAACAAAGTTGAAGACGGAATGGAAAATAATAATTGGAATGAATGTAAAGAATACTTTAATAATTTAAGTGCAAAACAACAAAGAAAACTTTTAAAAAAAATGAATAAATAATTAATATAACAAATTTAAATATCTTTAATACTTTATTTTTAAAGTGAAAAACACTTTAAAAATTACTTTTAAATTTTGCCCGATCCAAAAAAAAAATTGAATTTTTAAACAAACTTTTTAAAAAGAAGATAAATATGTCTTCAAATAATAACAAAATTAGTTTTGAATATGCTAAACAAAAATTTTATAACGTTTATAATGATTTAATTAAAGACGAAAGAAGGTATGTAGCAGAAGAAATACACCATGTTACACACATTACAGAAGAAGAATTTATAGAAAAATATAATGAAGAAGTAGATAATATACCTCTAAATAAACTATTACCTTCTCATTATAAATCTTTAAGAATATTAAATAAATTTTTTGATCAAGGAGAGATAGAAGAAGAAGAGAGTGAAGAAGAAGAAGAGAGTGAAGAAGAAGAAGAAGAAGAGAGTGAAGAAGAAGAAGAAGAAGAGAGTGAAGAGAACAACAAGTTTGAACTTGTTATTAAAGAAACGATTAAATTATGTAAAGCAATTAAAGAGGGTGAAAAAGAGAGTGAAGAAGAAAGTGAAGAAGAAGAAGAGAGTGAAGAAGAAGAAGAAGAGAGTGAAGAAGAAGAAGAAGAAGAAGAAGAATTATCAATTAAGAAGAACAATTTAAACTTGGTTGCTAAAGAAATGATTAAATTAATTAAAGAAATTAAAGAGGGTGAAGAAGAAGAAGAGAAGAACAAGTTTAAACTTGTTATTAAAGAAATTAATGAATTGTTTAAATCAACTGATAAACAATATAAATTTATAACAAAAATTATATCTAAATATTATACTATTAAAGAAAAAGACTTCTGGCGTAAAGCATATAAATCAACACGAGGAGGTAGTAATGCAAGCATATTATTTTCGCCACGGACGAGTGTAAAGGATTATATAAATAAAGAATATAATATAAAAATGCCTCTTGATTATAAAATAGACAAATTCTATCATAGTTTTACAGGTATAGAAATAATGTATGAGCTACATAAATTTAATTCTCGTAATTACTCTAAAAAATATGATAAAAACGGGAAATGTATTCAACATTACTATACTAACAAACAATTAAAAGGTTTTTGTAAAATGAACGGACTTAAAGGTTATAATAGTATGAAAAAATTACAATTATTAAAAGCATTAATGAGTGTGTAATTAACTAAACTATACTTATACTTAAATTCTAATTTATACAAAAATAAATTTGAATTTATAAAAAAACTTTTGAAATAGAAAATAAAATATGTCTAACACTGAAAAAGAAATTCAAAAACTTAATCAATTTATTCAAAATAGAATTATTGATATTGATAATGATATTGAAAATTTAGAAATAGATATAGGATTATTAAAACTACAAAGAGAGAAGGAATGTAAGAAATTTAAAAAGGTTGAAGAAATGATTAAATTATGTAAAGAAATTCAAGGAAGTACAGGAGACGATAATTAAGACTAAATCCTACTTAACTATAAATTCAATTTTCAAAAATAAAATTGAATTTTTAAACAAACTTTTTAAGAAGAAGATAAATATGTCTAATAATGAAATTAAGACCCTCTGTGGCAAGACTATGAAACAAATGCTTTATAAATACCACCAGAAAAAATGTAATGAGTGTAAAGGTAATAATCCTAAAGTAAATTTTAAATTTTTAGAAGATAGGACCTATAATAAAAAAGGTAAAAAATTATCTCAAATGACTATTCAAGATTTAAAACATAATGGATTTAGAAATGGCAAATTACGATATATTGTAGACGATCTTATAAAAGATAGAAAAGAAGTATATATTGTAAACGATCTTAAAAAAGAAGTTTAAGTAATCTAATTTTAATTCTAATTTATACAAAAAATAAATTTGAATTTTTAAATAAAAAATTGAAGTTTAAAGAAAAAGATATATCTATATAACAAAATGGCAACAACGATTATTTTTGAGCCTTCTTATAAAGAAGGACAATTATGCTATTGTGGTAAAGTGGTAAAACATTTTAATAAACATATTTTAACTAAAAAACACCTTCTTTTTGATAAAGAGAATAATATGAGAAGTGAGATTAAGAAGAAGGAGAAGAAGACGAAGGAGGATCGTAAAGAATATATGAGAGAATATATGAAGAAGTATAATGAAGAGAAGAAAGAAAGTTATGAAGAGAGAAAAGAGAAGTATAAAGAGTATAGAAAAGAAAATCGTATAAAATGTTTAAAGCAAATGTATAAAAGTCGAGAAAGAGTATTTAATAATCAAAGAAAGAATTATTCAAGAAGTAAAGAAGAAGAAGAAGAATAAAAAGATAATATTATGATTTAAAGAATTATAATCATAATATAACGATAATGATTAAGAAGAAAGCTATGACTACAGCAGAGAGGCAAAGAAAATATATGAATAAGCCCGGTAATAAAGAGAAACATAAAGAACGAATGAGAATATATAATGAGAAAATGAAAAGAGCAAGAGAATTATTAAAAGCAAATGGAGGTTGGTAATAGGTTAAATTTTAAATTTATATGAAATTTAAAATTAATATTTAAAGATATGTATTATTAATATAACAAAAATAAATGAAACAAAAAATATATTTTAGTGGAAAGGGAAGCCAGCAAAAATGTTTTAATGCTAATAAAGATAAAACCTTTTTCTTAATGCACCAGAAAGAAATTGAATGTGGAAAATCTACTAATACTTATACTGCATTTAATAATATTACAGAATACTTAAATTATAATAAGAAAGAGGAAGGAAGAATGAAATGTGATTATGAATTAATAAAAGAAAATCAAGAATGTATAGAGTATTATGATATCGACGCAATGACAGATATAGAAGGAATTTTTAAGAATAAAACAGAAGAAGAAATTGTAGAAGATTTTATTTTAGCAAGATTAGAATATCAAGAAGAAATGTTAAGTGAATATAATATACCTTTAAGAAGAAAAGATTTTTATATTACTTCTACACCCGATCCTAAACAGAAAAAAGTAAGTCTTCATATATATATAAGAAATGGATATAAATTTAAGAATAATAATATACACCTTAAAAATTTTGTAAAAGATTTTAAAGAATATTGTGAAGTTGAAAATAAATGTGTTGAGATTGATATGAGTGTCTATTCAAAAAATAGGTGTTTTAGACTTATTAATAATCATAAATTTAATCAACCGGAAAGAGTATGTAAAGCTATTACTAATGTTAATAAAGATATTAAAAACTTTTTTGCAGTATATATAGAGAATGAAAAAAAATATTATTTTGAAAAAGAAATTATAAAAGAGACTAAAGAACAACAAGAAGAGATAATAGAGATTTATAAAGATAGCAAAAGTAAGTTATTATTCTTACTAAAACTAATAGAGGAAACGATTGAAAATGGAAGTAGTCCTTTATGTGATAATGAATATGGAAATAAAATATGTTATAATGATTATATAAGATTAACTTTTGCTTTTTTTAATGTGTGTCTACCTGAAAATAAGCCTGTTATATTTAGTCGTATATTTAAATTATATAGAAGAAATGAAAATCTAAAGTATAGTGAAGAATATGATAAATTATCTAATATAAAAAATGAAGATCGAATTGGTATGAAAAGTATACATTATTATGCAAGATATCATAAAGAATATGAAATTCATTTTAAAGAAGAATTAGAAAAATTTAAAAATTTTCAATTATATAAAAGATTTGATTGGAAGTTAAAAAGAGCACAAGAGAAGAAAGATAAAATTATTATTAAGTATGGTAGACAATTAAGAGATTTAACATATCTTACAAAAAAAAATCCTCCTCTATATACTACTCTTGAAAATAATATTAAATATTTTATTAAATATGTTTATCAAGAAGGAAAAGAAAATTTTTATATTGAAAATGAGTATTATGATATGAAAGAACAAAAACGTATATGCTCTTATGAATATGAAAGTAGATATAAGTTTTTAGCAAAACACGGAAAAGGAGAAATACCAGTAAATTTTATAAATAAAAAATTTAAGAAAGAACATGAAAGTTGGTTAAAAGAAGAACCTGCTAAAAACGAAAAGCTAAAGTATATTGAAATGTGGTTAAGAGATAAACCTAAAATGTTTAAAAGTGTATCTTTAGGTTTTATAATAGAGAATATGATTAAAGAAAAACGAATTACAAAATATACTAATTTAACTTTTGAACCTTATTTAATAAAAGACGAAAACCATAAAGGAAAAGATAATCTTAACTTATTTAAGGGCTATACTTATGATTTAAATTGTGGAGGAGATAAAAGGAGATATGAAAAAAGCCTTTTTAGACATAATATAAGACATTATTTATGTAATGGTGAAAAGAATTTTGCAGATTGGTTTGAGAGTTGGATTGCACATGCTATACAAAAACCTATGGAAAAATGCACAACAATGACTATATTTATAGGAGAACAAGGAACCGGAAAAGATATTATGTTTGGTGCTTTAAGAAAAATTATAGGTAAAAGATATACTGCAGAATTAGGAGGAATGACACCTCTTTTTGATAAATTTAATAAGTCATTAGACGAAAAATTATTTATTAGAATTAATGAAATTAAAAGTAGAGGAGAACAATTCGCTAATGCAGATAAACTTAAAGATATTATTGATCGAGAATGGATTACTATTGAACCTAAAGGGAAAGAGAAATATGAAAGTAAACAATGTGCTAGATTTTTAGGTTTTGGAAATGAAGAAGATTTAGTGAAAGTAGAAAATAGAGATAGAAGATTTAGTATTCAAAATACTAATAATTCTAAAGCACAGAATATCTCTTATTTTAAAACTATTGTAAAAGAAATGACAGAAGATTTTTATAAAGATATGTTTATGTATTATGCTACATTAGATATCAATGATTTTAATGCTTGTAAACCTTGCGAAACTTCTTTTAAAACAAAACAAAAAGAATTTAGTGAACCTAAACCGATCTTAATGTTAAAAGAATGGTATTTTGAAGAAGCAAGAGATAAAGATACTATGAATGAAATAACTTTAACAAACTTATTTACTAATCATTTTGCTAATTATAGTGCTAAATATAATTATTCTTTAAAAATGGGCAATATTACTTTTAATAAATATATTAAAAAACTACTTACACCTGAAAAAGTTAAAGGAGGAGGAAAGAAACTAGGAGTTAAGTTTAATTATACGATTTTAGAAAATGCTTTTAAAAAATATTATAATGACAAAAACTTTGTATTGTAAATTATTTTTTATTATATTTAATATTAATAAAAAATGAGTGAAGAAGAGAGTAAGAAAATACAACATGATTATGCTATTATGAACCAAGCAGTTTATAGTAATGATCCTCAATCTATTCTTGATAAATACGGAAAAAATAATTTTATAATTTTACAAGAAGATTTAGATTATTTAATTATTAAAGATAATATTACAGATAAAGTTAATTTTGTTATAAAAGGAACAGATATCGCTAATACAAAAGGAAAAAGAATAGAAGACTTGAAAGAAGACTTACATATAGTCTTAAATAAGCCTGAAAGTATGAAGCGATTAAGAAGAATGCGAAATATAGCAAAAGGATTAATTAGAGAATATGGTAAAGATAATATTGTTATTACAGGACATAGTTTAGGAGGTTATATTACTGCTGAAATATCTAATGAAACAGGAACAAATGCAGTTGCTTTTAATATTGGAAGTAGTCCTAAAAATATTAGACCTAAAATAAATAATAATCTTATACATTTTACAACTAATAATATTAAAAAAGGTATTCTTGATCCTTTATCAATGACTTCTGCAGGAAGAGATTTTTATGATAAACGACGAGTTGAACCTAAACCTGAAGTAGGAAGTGGTATTATTAAATATCATACTATCGAACATTTTTTACCAAAAGAAAAAATAGAAAAAAAAAATAATATTATAAATAAAGAAATGGAAACAGGACAAAAAAATGAATTAGAGTTGAAAAAAATTAAAGATATGAAAATTACACCTCTTAAAAAAGAAGCTAAGAAAATGGGTATAAAAGGTGCTTATAAATGGAAAAAAGCAGATTTAGAAAAAGCACGATCTATTGTTATAAAAGCTATGAAAGATAGGAAGAAAGAGAAGAAGGAAGATAAGAAGGATAAAGAAGAAGAAGGAGAAAAAGTAGAAAAGGAAGAAGAGGGTAAATATGACGAAGGTGCAGAAGAAAGAAGAATGAAAGAAAGAGAAGAAAGATTACTTGAAACACAGGAAGAAATAGATAAAGAAAAACAATTACAAGCAGACGATTTAGTAGATACAAGTATTTATCGTGGAATGGGTGATAGTAAAGCACAACAGATATTAGATAAGATAGCAGACGATAGAAGTAATAAACAATTAGCAAAAGACGCTGCAAAAAATGCTTATAATACAGGTAAAGATTTAGTAAGTAGTAAAAATCAGCAAGAATTTGAAAGAAAACTTGTAGAAAAAGGAGTGCCAGTAGATAAAATAAAGGAATATAAAAATCTTTATGATAAAGCAAGCAAACATATTACAAAAGCAAAATTAGAAGACGGAAGTTGGTTAGTAGATTTAACAACTGCATTTACAGGTCCGGAATTAGCAGTTTATAATGAAATGGTTAAAGCATTAGGTTTAGGATTAGATAAACAGGATAAACAAAATTTAAGAGATTTAATAGACGGAGATTTTCAAGGAAGTACAGGAGACGCTATGAAAGCAATTGGAGCCGGTCTTATAAATCCTGAAGGTTGGGGTGCTATGATTACTCATACTGCTAAAAAACGAGCAACAAAAGTATATAATGATTTTACTGATATATTTAGTAAAGACGATATTTATGCTAATAGAAATAAAGACGAACAAGAAATTCAACAACTTATTGATACTAGAAAAAAGAAAGAGAAAAGTGATATTGAGAAAGCTAAACGACTTGCAAGATTGCGAGGTGAAGAATATACTGGACCTGAATATCGTGAAGACGAAAAATTTAATAAAGCAAGAGGAGGTGTAAAATTAAGTGATTATGGAGGACAAGACGATACTGCATGGTACGAGAAAGTCGGTAAGTTTTTTGTAGACGCAGGTTTAGCAATACAAGAAGAATTATTCGATCCTCTTGGATTTATTGATATAGCAACAGGAAAACCTACACCTAAATTAGAGAAGTTAGAAAAACGATTAAAAGCAGAAGATCCTAAAGCATATGCTCAATATAAATCTGCACTAGATAAACATGTAAAAACTTTAAGAAAAGCTAGTGTTGAAGATAAAAATAATGAAATGATTGAAGACCATAAACCAGTAGCTAGACAACTTGGAGATATTATGAATGCAACATTAGAAGAGAATGCTAAACTCTTAAAAGAAGGAAAAGATCCTATTATACCAAAAGAGAAAGTTGAAATGTATGCTGATTATGCTAGTAGATTAAAAAGTGGTAAAGTCTCTTATCATAATTTAGCACAAATTGATTATATGTTTAATGAAGATACAGGAGGTAAAGGTTTGCCCGGTAATCTTAATGAAAAATATATGCAATGGCAATTGGAAGAAGAGAATACATTACGAAAAAAAGGTGCAGGTGATAGCGAGTTAAATATTGCTGCCGATACAGAAGCAAGTAAACAAGTTGCAGATATTAGTAAAGCAAGAAAAGATTTAAAAGAAGCAGAAGAAGCAGAACATGCAAGAGCAATTAAAGAAGCAAAAGAAACTTATGAAATGGTTAGACAAGAAGAAATTGATCATGATAATGAACAAACACTTATAAAAAGAAAAGAAGTTATACACCCTGGCTTTGTTGAAACTGCAACTAATAAACCTGAATTAAGACCGAAAATTGTTTTTGGAAATAGTGATTTACAATATAGTCAATCTGCAGAAGAAGTAGAAAAGGAAAGAGAAGAGATTAATAGAATGCTAATGTGGAAAGCCGGAAATATGACAGAACAAAATGATCCTTCTTCTATTCTTTATAAAAGATATAGACAAAATGAAGATTTAAGATATAAACAAACTTTTGCTATGCCGAGAGTAGTTAAAAAAGATAGAATGATACCTCAACAATTCTTAAGATATAATGAAAGAATATGGGTGCCAGTAAATCCTGCTAAAAACGAAAGTTTACCTCTTATGAGACAACCTGAAAGAGCACAAGCAGTATTTAATCGTTTTGAAGATTATAGAGCTGAAACTTCTTCTATGAGAGAGCAAATTGCGAATAGACGAAATATCTTTGCAGAACCTAATTTACAAGGTTATGACGGACCTGCAATTAAACAAGACGTAAGAGGTTTTAATAGATATAGAAATAATAGCTATTTAGTAAATTAAAAAATATATTTATTATAAATAAATGAGTAAATATAAAGAGAATGAAAAATATAAAGTAAAATGTTTTAAAACTAGTAAAGACGACGAAAATAATAAAATACCTAGAGCGTGTGAGATTGGAATTCTGCCAAAACGTCTTGAACAATTAGGAATTTTATGTGTAGGACGGACAGGAAGTGGTAAAACGAATGTTTTATTACATATGCTTACTGATAAGAATTTACTTGGTGGTGTATTCAATAAAAAAGATATATTTTTATATTCTGCGCTTCAACCTGATAAATCTTTAACTACTAATCTACAGATCCCTAAAAAAAATATAATTACAAACTGGGACGAGGCTAAAGTTAAAGCACATTTAGAAAAGATCGAGAATGTAACTAAAAAAAATTGGAAAGAAGCACCTTATACATTCTTAATATTCGACGACGTCTTACAAAAAAAATCCTTTTTAAAGAGTGCAACTATAGCTAATTTAGTTAGCACTCACAGACACCATAAAATATGCTATGCATTTTTAGTACAATATTACAAATCAGTCGCTCCCGTGGTTAGAACCAACTGCAGTTATATAATATATTTTGCTGGAAGTGAAATGGAGAACATAAAGTTATGTGACGAACAATTACCAGCATTTATGACTAAAAAGAAATTTATGCAATGTGTAGAGTTTGCAACAAAAGAACCATATTCATTCTTAACAATAAACACAAGAGCAGAACATAATAAAAAACTACGAAAAGGTTTTAATACAATAATTAATTAAATTAAAAATATTTTAATTTTTATTATATTTAATTATAATAAAAATGGAATTACCACCACCTACAAAATTAACTCGGCAAAGAAGCTCCGAGGAACAAATTATACAAGAAAATATTAGAGCATATCAAGAAGACGAAGCAGAAGAAGAAAAAGAGTTTGATAGACATGCTATTACTCAAAACGAAATGGTTATTGATAAACGAGGTAAAAGAAGTTTAAGAAAACTTTTTGGAGAAAAAATTTTAGGTAATGTTATAGCTGAAGAAACTTTTGCAGCATATCATAAGAAACATTATGGAGTTGAAATTGCAAGAACACAAAAAGGACGAATTAGTAAAAGAGCTATTAAAGATAATGTTATGAAAGATTATATTGAACAATTGAATGAAGATCAAATTAAAATGAGTAATCTTCAAGAAGTAGATTTAGCTGAATTGAAAGGTAAGGCTTCAATGATTAAAGCACAACAACGAGTTATGCCTTCTTTATTAAATCTTGTTGCAGAAAAACAAGAAGCAGTTAATATCATGCCTCAAAAAGGTTTTGGTAGAGATAAAAAAGTCGAACAAAGAAGTATTGGAACAGATTTAAATTTAGCA
>Ga0208767_1002334_pt1 | contig 14407 bp, 10 predicted proteins | sample VirMetDEL_Mar_21_FD_184514 | JGI IMG/M metagenome (GOLD analysis project Ga0208767, IMG submission 184514) | Aqueous microbial communities from the Delaware River and Bay under freshwater to marine salinity gradient to study organic matter... | ecosystem: Environmental > Aquatic > Marine >... | reverse complement strand
AAGGTAGAAAGATTGTAGCAAATCATTCCACAGTTAAAATACAATACATTGCAAGAATTGAAGATCCAAATCAATATGATGAACTATTAAGAGAAACTATATCAGCTGCACTTGCTGCTGACATTGCTTATGCAGTAACTTCATCGAATCCAACCGCTTCCAATATGTACACTTTGTTTCAAGATAAATTAAAAGAAGCAAGATTTGTTGATGCTACTGAAGGTCAAAATACAAATCCAGATAATGGTCAATCAGATGTGATTGGAGCTTCTTCATTTATTAACGCAAGGTACTAACCCATGGCAAGAGTTGCGGTACAATTAACCAATTTTACTGGTGGTGAATTATCACCCAGACTTGATGGTCGTAATGATCTAGCTAAATATTCCACAGGATGTAAGACATTAGAAAACATGGTTGTCTATCCTCATGGTAGTGCAGCAAGAAGAAGTGGCACACAATATGTAGCTGAAGTAAAAGATAGTTCTAAAGAAACAAGACTTATTCCTTTTGAGTTTAGTACAACACAAACTTACATACTTGAGTTTGGTGATCAGTATATAAGATTCTATAAAGACAATGGTCAAATATTATCGGGTGGTTCAGCTTATGAAATAAGTTCACCATACTTAGAAGCAGAATTGTTTGATATTAAATATGCACAATCTGCGGATGTCATGTACATCTGTCATCCTAATCATGCAGTAAGAAAGCTATCAAGAACAGGTCATACTGCCTGGACACTTACTGAAGTTGATTTTCAAAATGGTCCATTCATGGATCACAATATTTCTACTACGACATTAACTGCTGGTCATACATCAGTTGGAAGTTCTGGTAACTTAACTTTATCATCTACAACAGGTGTTAATAATGATCAAGGTTGGTTATCTACAGATGTTGGTAGACTCGTACATTTTAAAGAAGGTCATTATAAAATTACTTCAATAACCTCTACAACAGTTGCTGTAGCAACTTGTGTTGTCGCTCCATCTTCTGGTTCCGCAGATACAGATTTTGCTTTAGGATCTTTCTCTGACACTACAGGTCATCCTTCTTGCGTAACCTTTTTTGAACAACGATTGGTATTTGCCGCAACCTTATCTCAACCGCAAACATTATTCTTTTCTGTTTCTGGAGATTATGAAAACATGGATGATAACTATCATGGTACAGTAGCAGATGATGATGCTATTATTTATACGATTGCATCAAACCAAGTAAACGCAATTCGTTTTATGACAGCAACAAGAACTTTAATTATTGGTACAGCTGGTGGTGAGTTTGCAGTTAGTGGTGGTGGTACAGATATTGCAATTACTCCTACAAATATTCTAATTAAAAAACAATCCAACAATGGTGCTGCAAATGTAGACGCACTTGCTGTTGGCAACGCAACTTTATTCTTGCAAAGAGCTAAAAGAAAATTAAGAGAACTTGCTTACAACTTTGATGTAGATGGATATGTAGCTCCAGATCTTACCATCCTTGCCGAGCATATCTCTGAAGGTGGATTCAAACAATTATCTTACCAACAAGAACCCAATCAAATTATTTGGTGTGCAAGAAACGATGGTCAACTTATTGGACTTACTTATCAAAGAGAACAAGAAGTAGTTGCTTGGCATAGACATATATTTGGTGGAACATTTAGTAGTGGTAACGCAGTATGTGAAAGTGTAGCAACTATACCTACTGACAACTCTGAATATCAAACATGGGTTATTGTTAAAAGAACAATCAATGGTGCAACCAAAAGATATATTGAATACATTCACAATTTAAATTTTGATGAAACAGATGATACTTCATTTAACTTTTTAGATTCACAATTATCTTATGATGGTTCACCTGTTACAACACTTTCTGGTTTATCACACCTTGAAGGTCAAACTGTTTCGATCTTAGCAGATGGTGCAACACATCCAGATAAAGTAGTATCAAGTGGTGAGATCACTTTAAATAGATCAGCAAGTAAAGTTAAAGTTGGATTAAGTTATACATCTTTATTACAAACAATGAGAATAGATGCTGGTTCACAGAATGGTACATCACAAAGTAAAACTAAAAGAATTTATGAAATAACAATTAGACTTTATGAATCTTTGGGAGTTGAAGTTGGACCAGATTTAAATAACATGGAACGAATACCATTTAGATCTTCAGCAGATTTAATGGATAGTGGTGTTGGAGTATTTACAGGAGATAAAGAAGTAGAGTTCAGAGGTAATTATGAAACTGATGGATTTATCTTTGTTAGACAAGATCAACCTTTACCTTTAACAATATTATCTTTATATCCTAAACTTCAAACAAACGATGGATAACATTTTAAATATTGTTAAGTATAAAGGAGAACATGGTCAGTACATTATGAAGCAAAGAATGAATCATGTATTGATGGATAAAGATATGGAGTTTGAAGGAGATCCAATGAATTTAGAACAAGATAACTTAGCATTTACTGGTATGATTGATGGTGAGCCTATCTTTGCAGCAGGTATGAAAGTTATTTGGAATGGTGTTGCAGAAGGTTGGGTGATTGCTACAGAGAAAGTTTTACAGCATCCACTCCTTGTTGCTCGTGCTATTAAGAAAGATTTTGCTCGTATTGCAAAAGAAAATAATATCAATAGAGTTCAAACTGCTGTAAGAGCAAACTATACAACTGGCTTAAAATTTGCTAAATGGTTAGGATTAGAGGAAGAAGGATTAATGAAAAAATTTGGTTTTGATGGTTCAGATCAATATATGTATGCGAGGATATTCTAATGGGTTGGCAGATGGCAGTAGTCGGTGCATTAGGTGCAGCTCAATATCAGCAGCAAGGAGCAGCTGGTAAATATAATCAAGCTGTTCAAAATCGTAATGCTTTAGTTGCAGAACAAGAAGCTGCACAAATAGAAAAACAATTAGAATTAGATCTTGCAAGATTTGATCAACAGTTTCAACAATTACAAGGTGAAACTAAAACAGCAATATTAAAATCTGGTGCAGAATTATCTGGTTCTGGTTTAAGAGTAATGAGATATAATGCTGAACAAGCTGAATTAGAAAAAGATATTTTAGAATATAATGCTAAAATTGGTCAAGCAAGAAAGTTTGAAGAAGCTAACTTTGCTAGAATACAAGGTGAGTTTGCTAGACAACAAGCTCGTATGGCTCAGATTGGAACTGCATTCCAAACTGGAACAAGTTTATTAACAATGTCTCAAGGTACTGCTTTTGGTACTAAAAGAGATCAAGGATTGGTGGTAGCTCCATAATGCCTAAGATACCTACATATACAGCTAGAGGTCAAATCACTACTGAAACACCTAGTGTTCAAACTACAATTCAAGCTCCAATTCCAACTGTTGCTGGAGAAATTCAATCTGCTCTTGCTAAATATTATATTGCTGAAAAACAAGAAGAAGCAAAAATAAAATCAGCAGAATATGAAAATGAATCTTGGAATGAACTTTATAATATATTTGATAAACATAAAAACAATCCATATCCAACAGATGCTACAAATAATTTTCAAAGAGATACAGAAGCATATAAACAAAACTTTTTAAATACAAGATTAGCTGGAGAATCTAAATTTACTAAAAATGCTTGGTTACAAAAATTTGAAAGCAACAAAAGTTCAACATTACTAGCTTTAAATAAAACAGCTAGAAATAATTTAGAAAATAAAAATCAAGAACAGTTTGAAACTTTTGCTTCATCTATGTCTACAAGACTTAGATTAGATTCTAGTTATGCTGCTAAAGTAAATTTAGAAATAGATAATAAAGTTAGTGAAATTGAAGATCAATTTGTAAGAGAAGAAAAAAGAAAATTTTTAATAAACATAAAAGATGCAACAATTTTAGATGTTAATGCAAAAAATAATCCAATGGGATTATTGCAACAATTAAAAGAAAATCCAGAATTATATTCTAATATTCCAGATGAAAAAGAAAAAGCAATTATTTCTGCTCAAAATAAAATTCAAGAAATGAATGAAGAATATCTAAATCAAACAGTTTCTCAAATTATTAAAGATACACCTTTTGGACAACAAGCAGATACTATTGCTTTGTTAGAAGATTCTGTAAAAAAATTTTTTGTTAATCCTAAAGATCAAGAAAAAGCAAAAACTTTAGCTGAAAGTATTTTTAAACAAAAAAGACAAACAATTATTGAAAAAGGTGGAGCAGAATATTTTATAAATAATGATTCAAAAATAAATCAAGCATATAATGAATCATTAACAAATCCTAATGATTTTAAAACATTTGTTCAAATACTAGATAAAAAATATGATGAACAAAAAATTCCAAATGAATATAGAACTTATTTACCAATAAATAAAGTAAATGAAATAAAAGATATTATCCAAGGAACAACAGGTTCAGCAGAAAAATTAAATGTTATTTCACAAATAAAAAATTTATATGGAGATAAAATGCCATTAATAAATCAACAAATTGATAAACAAATTGGAAGAGGTATATCTTTAGCTATATCAACTAATGATCCAATTATTCAAAAATATTCAGCTCTTGGTAATCTTTCAGATGAAGAAAAGAAAAGTGCTAGAAGTAAAGTTGATGATGAAAATATTGAAGAAAATTTATTAAAAAAAATAAGAGAAAATCTTGCTCCTTTTGCAAATATTTATTCTAATCAACCAGAAGGTGTTTCAAGAGAATATGGTAAAGATATAGAAGGAACTATTACTTCTATAAAAAATGTTGCAATGAGAGGAATATTAGAAAATGAATTTGATAATATTAAAGATGCAGCTGATATTTTATCAGAAGGTTTTTTAAGAGATTATAATGTTTCAAATGAAACATTTTATATTCCATCTGATGTTAATGGTAAACCAGTTGCATCAGATTTTATAGAAGCTAAAGCATCTGTTTTTGAAACTAAATTATATTGGAATAATATTAATTTAGAAAACTTTAATGTAGATCCTATTGGTCAAGGTGGAAATTTTTTAAGTAAACAAGAAACTATAGATTTATTTAAAAAAAATGGTCATTGGTATATGGATGGTAATAAAGGAATTAAGTTTGGTATAAAAGAATCTTTTGGTGGATTTACTCCAATGAAAATTAATGGTGAAAATGTAACAATTAATTTTTTAGATTATGATGGAGAGTTTTCTTCTATGAAAGATGTAAATGGAAATAGTTATATTATGGATATGACAGATATTTACAATTTTATAAGCGCAGAATTTGAAGGTGCGGAGTCACCATAATGATAGGATTAAACATATCTGTTAAAGATTCTACAGAAAAAGAAAGAGCTACAGCATTAGATAGAATGCCTACTGGTTGGTTAGAAACAGTAGGAACTGTTTTTGATTTAGCTTTAGATAATGCTCCATACAAATCTATTAAAAGAGGTATACAAAGATCATATGCAGATTATGTAGATGATGAAATTATTCCTATGGCAGAACTTAATGAAAAATATTCTTCAATAGGATTAACTTTTATGGAAGATCATAAAAAGGGATATGTAGATATTCTTGTTCAAAAAAGATTAGATGATATGAAGAAGCAAGATATTATTTCTCGTGGTCCACAAAATATTGCTGCTAAAACAAGTTATTTTATTTCTGGTTTAGGTGGATCTTTTACAGATCCAATTAATTTAGGATCATCATTTGTTCCAGTTGTTGGTCAAGCAAGATTTTTACAAATGGTTGGCAAATATGGAAAAACATCTGCAAGATTTAGAAGAGGTTTAATTGAAGGGGGTGTTGGTAATACTTTGTTTGAACCTGTGGAAGCATCTATGGCTTTATCTGAACAAAGAGATTATGGAGCAATGAATTCAATTTATAATATTGCTTTTGGTTCACTTCTTGGTGGAAGTTTACAAGTTGGATTTGGAAAAATTGGAGATGTTTATAAAAAATATACTGGAAGAGAAAATATTTATAATGATATTGAAAATGCTCCAGTAGATATGAGAGATGATTTAATAAGATATTCTATTGGTCAATTAATGCAAGGTAAAAGAATTAATGCTGCTGCATTTCTTGAAGAAACAAAAATACAAAGAAATAGAGAATTAAGAATAAAACAAATTAATGAAACAAATTTAAAAGCAAATTTAGGTGCAATACTTGATGTTGAAGCTCAACCAAAAACTCAAGATGTAAAAGGTGTAAAAGAATTAAGAGAAAAAATTCAAGAAAAGATACAATCAAATTTATCTAAACAAGAAAAAGAACAATTGCAAAAATTAAAAAAACAATATGATAGTTTAGAAAAAAAATTACAACAAACAAAATTAAAAAAAGCACAAGAAAAAGAAATAGATTTAGATTTAATAGATAAAGATAAAAAATTAATTCCTTTTATTGCCAAACTTAATTCTTTAAATAAAAAAATTCAAGTCTTAGAAGATAGAGGTGAAAATAATTTAATTAGAAATTTTATAATTGAACAAAAAAAAATTAGAGAAAAGGGTTCTCCAGTTAGTTCAGAAACTATGGGAAAACTAGAACAATTAAGAACAATATATTCTAATCCAGATGCTTTTGAAATTAGACAAGGTCAATTAAAACCTAGAGCAAATCAAGTTAATTTAAATCCAATATCAGATGTTGAGCAATTATTAAGAAACAGTAATACTGAATTAAGATCTATTGGAAAACAAGATGTTCCACAAGCTGGATTTAATCCAGTTGCAAATTTAGATTCTTTTGAAATTAAATTAGAATCTAGTTTAATTAAAACTGTTGACACAGATGATATTGTAGCATTAGAAAAACAAATAGATGAAATATCAGAAGAATTTTCTGCAATAGAAGAAATTGGTAAAAAACAATTTCCTATTTTAGAAAAATATTCTAATAAAATAGATTCTGAATTAAAAATTATTGATGAAGAAATTAATAAAACAAATGAATTAAAAAAAGCAGCTCGTGCTGGAGTTTCTTGTATAATTAAAAAAGGATTATAATGAGTGCTAAAGATTGTATATTAGAAATAAGAGATGCGGTTAATGATTTATTTTCTGAATCAGAAGCAACAGAAATTTTTAATAAAGTTAAAAATAAATTAGATGAAAAAAGATTAGCAAAAGAAATAGATTTATCAGAAGAAAGAATAGCTCAAGAAACAGCTGATGAAATAAAAAAAAATACATTAAGAAAAAAAAGAAATGCTTTAAATGATAAATTAATAGCGTTTCAATTATTTTCAAATAATATAGAAAATTTTCCAGGAAAACCTTTAGATGGCATAAAAGCATCTCTTGGTGGTATTACAGCTTCTAATAAAGGTTCAAGATTATCAGTAGATAACTATCAAATTCTTTTTAAGAATATGTATCAAGGTGGATTTCAACAAAAACTTGATGAACTTGGTTTAACAGATTTAGCTAATAGAAAAGAAATGCACTTACCAATTATTCAAGAAGTTATGGATAATCCTTATTTAAGATTATCAGATTTTGAAAAATCTAAAATAAAAAAAGAAGGTGGATCTCTACCACCAGATTCACCTTTGTATGATAATGAATATGCTTATCAAATTGCAAAAGTTATTAGAGAATATAATGATATGATTATTGATCATAAAAATTCTTTAGGTGCTTTTATATCAAGAATGCCAGGTTATGTTTTTAGACAATCTCATATAGACACTAAAATGTTAAAAGCTGCTGGAGACAATATTACAGATGAACCAGCACATAAAACTGCTTGGATAGAATTTATAAAAACAAAATTAAATTATAATACTACATTTAAAGATGAAGATGCAGACAAAGCATTATCTCAAGCATGGAATAATATTATTTCTGGTCATCATATTCAAACACTTGATGCTAATCAACAATTTGGATCAATGAATATTGCAAACAGATCGAGTGCAGAAAGAGTTTTAAATTTTAAAGATGGTAAATCTTTTTACGAATACGATCAAAAATTTGGTCATGGAAATTTAATGGAATCTCTTTTAATGGGTTTTGAAAAAGCTGGTCAAGATGTAGGTTTAATGACAGCATTAGGAACTAATCCTAGAAATACTATAGATAATCTTATTACTCTTTTAAGAAATCATTATGGTGGAACGATTGCAAAAAATTTAAGTTTTAAACAAATAGAACCATTATTTAAAGAATTAGATGGATCTATAAATGCTGGATCTGGTAATGTTCAAGCTAAAATAGGATCTGTTGTTGGTGCTTTGCAAGAAACAGGTAAATTAGGAGCTATTACTGTAACATCTTTTTTTGGTGATCTTCCTAATATGATGACAGAAATAAAACATCAAGACATGAATATGTTTGATTCAATGAATATTATTTTTAAAGAATTAAAAAGAACAAATAATAAACAACAATTACAAGAAGTATTAAAACCATTTAATTTATTTGCTGGTAATTTTATTGGAGCATTAAATCAACATTCTGTTATTAGAGAAGAATTAACTGGTTTTTTAGCAAACTACAGAGCAAACTTTTATAAATATACAGGATTTACTTCTTTAATGCAAAGATTCAAATCTGGAATGTTATTAGCAATGATGAATCATTATGGAATTATTGCAAGAAGAAATTCTTGGAATCAATTATCAGAACAACAAAAAATAAATTTTGGTTTATATGGTATTGATGATGGAATTTGGAATATGATGAGAAAAACATCATTAAAAAAATTTGAAGATTACGATTTATTAACTGTAGAAAATATACAAGATATTTCAAAAGATGATATTGTTTCTTATATAAAACTAACTCAACCTAAATTAAAAAAAATATCAGATAAAAAAATAAAAGATACCAGAGATAGCATTCAATCTAAATGGAGAATGTTTTTATATGATAGAACTCATCATGGAGTTTTAGAGCCTGGTGCTAGAGAAAGATCTATTTTAAATCAAGGATTTGAAAGAGGTACAACTGCTGGATTATTATTAAGATTAATGACAAAATTTAAATCTTTTCCAACTACTGTTTATACAAGAAAATTAGAATTGTTAGCTAAAGGTTCTGGTGAAAATATAAAAGTTAGTACATTCATACCTGCATTAGCATATTATACAGTTCTTGGAACTATGTTCGGTTATGCGAGTTTATCAGTTGCAGATATGCTTATGGGTAAAGAACCTAGAGATCCAAAAGATCCTAAAACTGCATTAGCATCATTAGCTAAAGGGGGTGGTGGTTCAATATATATTGATTTATTTAATGCAGAAATTAGTAGATCAAATGGTGGTGCAGCATCTACAATTCTTGGTCCAGCATTTGCTGATGCTGAAGGTTTATTTAAAGTATTAAAAAATACTGCTGAAGGTAAATTTGATAAAGCAGGATTAAAAGCATACAGATTATTTGAAGCAAATACACCTATAGATATTTGGTTTTTAAGACCAGCTTATAATTATTTAATTGGTTATCATATAAAAGAAATGCTAGATCCAGGATATTTTGATAGATTAGAAGGATATACTAAGAAATCTACTGGACAAGAATTCTTTTTAAAACCATAGACAAAGGATAAAGAATTTAATATAGAGGAACTAATATGACAATATCTTCAACTACAGTAAAGAATTCATACGCAGGTAATGGTACTCTCGATACCTTTAACTACACCTTCAAGATATTTGCCAACACAGATTTACAAGTTATTATTAGGGATGCGACAGCTACTGAAACAGTAAAAACTTTAACTACACATTATACAGTTACAGGTGCAGGTTCTGCTTCTGGTGGAACTATTGTATTCACAGCAGGTAATATACCAACTGCTACTGAAACTGTTGTGATTAGAAGAGCTGTTCCGCAAACCCAAGCAATCGATTATATTGCTAATGATCCTTTCCCTGCGGAATCACACGAAGAGGGATTGGATCGTGCAATGATGACACTTCAACAACTTCAAGAAGAAGTTGATCGAAGTATAAAACTTTCAAGAACTAACACCATGAACTCTACTGAGTTTACTATTGGTGATACCAATAGAGCTAACAAAGTATTTGGTTTTGATTCTGCTGGTGAACTAGTAGTTACGCAAGAGCTAGGAACTTTTAGAGGTAACTGGTCAGCATCAACTGCTTTTGCTGTTAGAGATATTATTAAAGATACTTCCAATAACAATGTTTACATTTGCTTAACTGCTCACACTTCATCTGGATCACTTCCTATATCTACAAACGCAGATAGTGCTAAGTGGTCTTTATTGGTAGACGCAGAAACTGCTACATCATCTGCTTCTGCTGCCGCAGCTTCTGCTAGTGCCGCTGCAACATCTGAAACTAATGCAGCAACTTCAGAAACCAACGCAGCAACTTCAGCAAGTTCTGCTGCAAGTTCATTAAGTGATACACAAACTATTTTTGATAACTTTGATGATAGATTTTTAGGAACTAAAGCTAGTGATCCAACTTTAGACAATGATGGTAATGCACTTCTTGAAGGAGCAATGTATTACAATTCTACAGATAACGATATTAGATTTTACAATGGAACTTCTTGGGATGCTCCAGCAACTGATGCAGCTACAAGTGCTACAAATGCTGCTACCTCAGAAACAAATGCTGCAAGTTCTGCATCAAGTGCTTCTTCATCTGCATCAACTGCAACAACAAAAGCTAGTGAAGCAAGTACATCAGCAACCAATGCTGCAACTTCTGAAACAAATGCTGCTTCAAGTGCAAGTGCTGCTGCGAGTTCTGCTAGTGCTGCATCTACTTCTGAAACAAATGCTGCAACAAGTGCATCCTCTGCATCCACTTCTGCTACCAATGCTTCTAACTCAGCTACTGCTGCACAAACTGCACAAGCCGCTGCTGAAGCTGCTTTAGATAATTTTGATGATATTTATTTAGGTGCAAAAGCATCTGATCCTACAGTTGATAATGATGGGGATGTTTTAAATGATGGGGATTTATATTTTAATACTACTAATGATGTATTGCGTGTTTATAATAATTCAGCTTGGCAAGATGCGGCTTTAGATGCTAGTAGCTTTATCTCTACATCTGGTGGTTCTATTAATGGAAACTTCTCAGTAGATGGTGGCACAATCAAACTAGATGGTAATTATCCTACAGGAACAAATAACGTAGCTTTAGGAGATACTGCTTTAGATTCTTTAACAACAGGTGGTTACAATGTTGCAATAGGCGATAATTCTTTAACTGCTAATACAACTGGTACATATAACACAGCTATTGGTCAGAATTCTTTACTTTCAAATGTTACTGGATGTCGTAATACTGCTATTGGTCAAAATGCACTAAATAATAACATAACAAACAGTAATACAGCAGTTGGTTATTTATCTTTATATACTAATACAACAGGTATTAATACAGCAGTAGGATCTTGCTCTTTATATGTTAATACGACAGGTTCATTTAATACTGCTTTAGGTAGAAATGCTTTAATTGCAAATACTACTGCTAATTATAATACAGCAATAGGAGATAATTCTTTATGTAATAATACTACAGGTGCAAGTAACATAGCAGTAGGTCAAGGGTCACTTTTATCCAACACAACAGCATCTAATAACACAGCAGTTGGTTATCAATCACTTTATTATAATACGACAGGTGATAATAACACAGCAGTAGGACATTTTGCTTTATTAGATAACACAACAGGTACAACTAATGTAGCTATAGGTAGAAGTGCTTTATCAAACAATACCACAGCTTCTAATAACACCGCAATAGGTTATCAATCACTTTATTCTAATACGACAGGTGGTAATAACACAGCATTAGGTAAATATGCGTTATTTAACAACACCACAGCTTCCAACAACACAGCAGTAGGTTATCAGTCACTTTGTTCTAATACAACAGGTGCTAATAATACTGCAATAGGATTATGTTCTCTAAGAACTAATAGCACAGGAAATAATAATAGTGCATTTGGTTATTATTCACTTGTTAATAATGGTACAGGACTTTCAAATGTAGCTATGGGTTTTAGGTCTTTACAATCTAATACAACAGGTTGTTATAATGTAGGAATAGGTCAATGTTCACTTCAAGCTAACACAACAGCAAGTAACAATACAGGATTAGGAACTGGTGCATTACAATTTAACACTACTGGAAATTCTCTTGTCGCAGTTGGTTTAGGTGCTTTATCAAAAAACACCACAGCTTCCAGTAATACAGCAGTAGGTTTCTGTTCACTTAATGCTAATACGACAGGAACTAGTAATACAGGATTGGGTTATCGTTCTTTAATTGTTAGTACAGGTGATAATAATACAGCAGTTGGTTATAACTCACTTCAAGCTAACACTACTGGTAGTAAAAATACAGTAGTAGGTAGAAGTGCAGGAGATGCAGTTACCACAGGTTCAAACCTAACTTTACTAGGTTACAACGCACAAGCATCATCTGCAACAGCTACCAATGAGATTACACTTGGGGATGCTAATGTAACTACTGTTAGAATGGGTAATGGAGATGTTATTTATCCTAGTGCTGGTGGTGGTAAGGTTTTACAAGTTTTAACTGCCACAGATACTACTGAAAGAAGTACATCGTCAACAAGTTTTGTTACTGCTTCAAATACTTTAACAATAACAATAACTCCATCTGCAACATCAAGCAAAATATTTTTAGTAACAAGTGGCACAGGTTATCAAACTGGTTCTTCAAGTAAATTTACCATTTATAGAGGTGGAACAAATTTATCAACTGCATCTGAAAATGAATTGGTACAATTTGAAGCTAATAGAAGTTCTATAGGTATGACATTTTTAGATTCTCCAAACACCACATCAGCGACCACTTATCAAGTTTATTTTAGAAATTCTGGTGGTTCTACAACAAACTTAAATCCAAATAATAACCAATCTGTAATAACAGCATTTGAAATAGGAGCATAATGACAAACGAAATTATAATAAAAGCAATTAAAAAAATAAATTCGTCAGCAGAGGTTTCTGTAAGTGGTGGCGATATAAATACAATCACTTGGGAAAATGGAACTACACCAATTCCTGTTGCAGATATTCAAGCACAAATACCAATCGTTGAAGCAGAAATAGAACAAGCTAAACAAGACGCAATAAATAAAAAAGCAACTGGCAAACAAAAACTTTTAGACTTAGGTTTAACTGAAGAAGAAGTAAAGGCTTTGATTGGAATATAATATCTAGTATAACAACATTATGAATACATATATAGTAGAGGGTGGCATAGGAAAATGCACAGCTTTTACCTCTTTAATCCCAAAGCTAAAACAAAAATCCGAAGTACAAATATATACACCTTATATTCAATGCTTTGCAAATAACCCAGATGTAAAATTAGTTCTTGAACAATCCTTGCCAATCCAAGACCCAAGAATAATGGCATCTGATAATATTTATTATTGTGAACCTTACAAATCTAATTTTCAGTTTGGTAAGCAACACATAATAGAAAGCTATTGTAATTTGCATGATGTAGAGTTTGATGTAAATATGAAACCAAAACTTTACACAGGTCATTTACAAGAGAATGTTAAGAAGTGGTTAGACAAAAATAATATTGAAAAATATATTCTTGTTCAATTTTCTGGTGGACAATCTCCATTAACTTATGATGGAAATTATAATAACATTAACCCAAACAGAAATTACCAACCATTCTTAGCACAGCAAGTTATTAATATGCTAAAAGAAGAATATAAAGATGCAACAATTATTGATTGTACTTTACCAAATGAACCAGCATACTTTAATACAATTAAATGTGATTTGCATTGGTCAGAAGTACATGAGTTAATGAAAGATGCACTAGGATTTGTAAGTATAGATAGTTGCTTAAATCATTTCTCAGCATCTACAGAAAAACATGGAGTAGTCATTTGGGGTTCAACAAGATGGACACAATTTGGTTATTCACATAACAAAAACCTACAATTCCACATGAAAGATAAATGGATTGAGGAAAAATTCATTGATAGTGACCCTAGAAACAACATGGTTGAACCTAAATTAATTATTGATGAATACAAAAAACTTGATAAAAACAAATCAGTTGCGGTAGCAACAGAATAATAGGAGACAATTATGGATGAAGAAGTAAGAAGTGCAGAATCAATAGCAAAAGATTATGAAGCTATGGGTCATTCTGTAGAATTAATCAATGGTATTATTGATGGTTCTCAAATGGCAGATGAATCTGAAGAAGATAAAAAAGATTGCGTTAGAAGAAATGTTGAACATTTAGAACTAATGGTCGCTAAAGATTATTGGACTAATGAAGACATGACAGCAGTTAATGGAGCTATTCAATCTGGCAATACATATATTGCCTAAATGAAATTTATATTAGCCTTTACGATTTGTTCAGCAATCACAGGCTTTTGTAATAATACCATGACAATCTCAAAAGAATTTAATTCTTGGTCTGAGTGTGTCGGTGCAGGTGGAAAATTGATAGTT
>Ga0208767_1002322_pt1 | contig 14451 bp, 8 predicted proteins | sample VirMetDEL_Mar_21_FD_184514 | JGI IMG/M metagenome (GOLD analysis project Ga0208767, IMG submission 184514) | Aqueous microbial communities from the Delaware River and Bay under freshwater to marine salinity gradient to study organic matter... | ecosystem: Environmental > Aquatic > Marine >... | reverse complement strand
TGCAGAATATGGAGCTGCAGTTAAATCATTATATTTGTAATGTGGACTAGAAATAACAACCGTTCCGTGTTTATCAAATACATTTCCTACATGATTTGTTTGCAAAAATGTTCCGTTCTCCGTACGATCCGATAACGCACTTATCTGCGAAGCGGTGAGTGCCTTATTAAAGATCCTTATTTCATCGAGATCACCTGTAAGATTTGAGGTATTGGGGCTAAGACCGCCTATGTTTAATGAATAATCATTATTGATTCGTCCTGAAGCTGTATATAATGTATTAACTCCGTATAATAAGAAATCATGAGATGAAGAAACATGTAATCCGGCATTCATCCAAACTTGTAATTCACTTCCTGTTTTTTGACAAACTATGTGAGTCCATTCATCTACACTACTTGTTGCTGACAATGTGGCACCAAGAGAAGAATTTGCAGATACTTTAAATTCTATTTCATTACTGCCGCTCAATTGAATACTAAACGGATATCTTTCAATAGACCCAGATTGTTTTGCAACAACAATTTGATTGTTACTAGTATTGTTAGAGCCTGATATAAAAAATGATATTGCATAATCATGTTGTCTATCATAATAACCAGGTAATTCACTTTGAATATGTCCAGCACCTTCGAAATGTGCACGGTGACCAACTTCTGCAGTATCGCCATCTGTAGTAGCAATTCCATATGGGTAAGTAACACCTTGGGCTACTTCATATTTAATTCTCGAAGTATCAAAATATTCATTAAATCCTTCATAAAATTTTACATCCGAAACAATTGAAGCTGAATCAAATCCATCGTCAATTATATTACTATAACGATCAGCTGATAAATTTAATCCAGAGCCGGTAAATTGAAATGAAGCCGGCTTAATACCTTCGCCAATTTTAAGTTGCGGAATAACAAATACTGATGCAGACTCATATAAATGTTTTTTCGTACGAGTTAAATCAGTAGGACCAAAAGTTTTACTAGGTTGATCCTTTCTTCGATAATATAAATGATCTATAGAAAAATACGTAACACTTTGTAATGAACCATCAATATTTGCAGCATCATTATATGTTAACTCAGATCCTAAAGCAGGAAGAATATTTCGATTAATATATCTTGCTTCTAATGGTAATGCACTCCCGGTAGAACTTCCGGAATTAAACAAGAATAATTTATTTGTAACAAAGTTTTGTTTTTTAAAGTCAGAACGTTCTATTTTTTTAAATACAGAAGGATAATTGCCTTTGTACTTAACTTCTCTACTGTCTTTAGTATTTCGTTTTCTTGTTGCCATTATTCAGTAAAAAGCCCTTTACATTTATTATAAATATAAAGGGCCTCAATTCAGTTAAGTTGTAATTTAAAAATCTAATTTAACTCTAATTAGTGATTCATTTTTAAATGTTTTCAATAATGGTTGTGATAATTTTGCTACTGCTAATAATTCTCTTTGATCATTATACATTCCAACTGTAGTAATATAAACTTTTGGATCTCCTACAAATGAAGATTGAGCAAATTCTCCTACACTACCGGTAGTAAATGAAGGATTATTTGAAAAGTTATACTCTGCATTTTTTACTCTTACAAAATAATGTGTACTTGTAATTGTTTCTGCGTTTCTTGCAGCAAAGCCATATGGGTCTGATGTAGCAGGATTAGTAAGTACTCCTGATCCAGAAATTGAATGGAACATTCCAAAATGATTATTACCTTCAGAACTTGAACCCGTATTAGTTGTAAATCCTAAATTAGCATCTAATGTTTTAGCATTTAACACCATTATGCCATAATCAGGATAAACTAATCCATAATACACTGGAGAAGTTGAATTAAAAATACCATCATTAATTGAACCAGATACTATATTAAAAACTCTTCCCGAACTTCCTACTGTCGGACTTCCGGTATTCTGTGAATCGTCAATAAGTGTAAAAACATCACTTCCAGTAGCTACAGACCCAGTTGCATTTGTATCTCTAGAAGAAATACTTACTAATGGTAATTCAAAATTACCTGGATCTAATTTTTCTTTTGTTCTGGAACGACTAAAGTTTATCACATATATAGAGTCTGTATCTGTACCATTCACAGTAAATCTGTTGTCAGATGGTTCTAATAGAAGTTGTTTATATTGAGAATAAACAGCTCGGCTAGGAGAGTCATTAAGTTGTCCTTGCGAATCAGAACCACTTCCTAAAGCATGGCCGTATGCTATCGAATATTGAACAGCTGATCCTGTCAATGCTGCATCTTTTTGGTATACATCAACATAATATCTACGTTGTGATGTTGTTTGTGTCGATCCCGTATGATGAGTTATCAAATTAGCAATTCCATCACTCCAAAGTCCAGCCGTTACAACTTCTGTTTGATTGTCAATTATATCATTTGTTGCGTCAAACTTTGTAAACGTACGACCATTACGTGCAAGTATTCTGGCTTGTTGTTGATCACGTATAATTTCTTCAGCTCGAAGTTCTGCTAATGCATTTATTTGATCTTGTACACCAGGAGCATTTGGATCAAAAGGTGGTGGACTAGTATCACCTGGCTGTGCAAAACCCGGAGCATTTTCAGCTCCTTGTCCGGGAGTTAATTGACTTACCTTAGGTAGTTGTTTTAATTGTTTTATGTTCATGTCATTATTCCTCTAATATTTTAACTTAATGCTGATGTTCCACGTTGTGTTTGAATTGTTGTTGCATTAACCGTTAAATTAATTGTAGTACTACCACCCGTTTCATTACCTATAATAGTAATAGTTGCAGTTTTATTTTCAATTTGTCGTTTTGCTGTTACTATAAATGATCTGCCGGCAACTGCAACACTTTGTGCATCTTCATTATCTCCGATAAATCTAGGAGCAGTCGGTAACACAGAAGTTTGTAATTCACCTCCTGGAGCTATTCTAACATCTGCAACGTCTGAATTAGAAAGAATAGCTGTATATCCTAATGTTGAATTTCCTCCTGTAAAGTTAGATGTATTAGGTGTAATAGTTGCAACATCTCCCTCAGCTACTAATGTAATTGATGTATTACCTACCGTTACTACTGGTATTTTTGTAGTTTTCTTAGGAAGTGTGATAAGTTTATATTTCAACATTTGTGTTTCGTCTGGTACTGCTTCTACTATTGGCATATTTTCAATAATCGTGCCGTAATATGATGTGCCAAGCGGATGATCAGGATTCCATAGATCATAATCAATTTCATCGTCTGCAACCGCAAACTGTGTAATATTAAAGTTGCTTCGTCCTTTTGCTAACAGCTCTCTTCCTTTTTTAGTAAGAATTGCGTCTACTGTTACTGAACTATTATTTAAGTATCCCATTGTTATTTACCTTTTATTTTATATAAATATTTTCATTGTAAAAAATACCGTTTATTATCTTGATAATGAGAAATTGCCATTTCCGTCTGGTGATTGATATATCAACTGATTTGGATTAGCTTCCCTTGTTTCGACAACTGGTCCTCCGTCTATTGTGTCTGGACTTTCTACGTTAAACCCACGTGATGTTATTTTTGTTCCATTATAGAATGAATTTTTTACTCCAATTGCATTAAGGTCTTGTACTTGTGCAGGAACATTTATTCCTACACCATATACTGGTTGTCCTTGTAAATCTGTTGTTAATATATCAGAGCCTGACACTACTATATAACCATTAGAACTTCCAGTAATTGCAGATCCGCTATATTCATAATAAATACCAATTTTATCAATTCTCGCAGCTGCAAGTAATGTTCCTGATGTTTCAACGGTAGACTTAATTAAAGGTTGAGTTACTATTGACATTGTAGTATAAGTCGACTTTGTAAATATTAAATCGTTTAAGTAAGTATTAATATTTACGCCACCTGGTGTATACCCATGGTTAGGATTTCCATATACCGTTTGCTCGCCACCGTCAGGATAATCATTCTCGATATCCCAATCAGCTGATCCCGTCCGGTACAATGCAAATGAAACTGTCTGCCCATTAAATATAAATGTTTGATCTGTTACCGCGCCTTCATTATAATTTTGAATATCTCCCCACTTAGTAATAGTTACATCATATCCGGTAAATTGGATTAAATTATCTCCTACAGTAGCTGCTAAACTTGCCGAAACAGAACTAGAAATTGCAATAGGAATATTTGACCCCGATGGAACTATAGTATATTCTTCTTCACCGATATCTTGTGTTGTATTCCATTTACTAATTAATGCCGGCTCTTCCAAAACTATCGTTGCAGACTGAACACCATCTTGTTCATCTCCGGTTACTGTTGTTGGATCAAATTCGTCGCCTCCCGCAAACGTTAAATAACTACTACTAACAGCTGAAAATGAAGAAGATTCTATAGGCCAAGTTATGTCATATAAACGTTTGCGGTATTCTATATAACTAACACTTTCTCTTGTTTCAGACGTAATGCTGCCTGTAATAGGTTGAAATAGCGTACCTGCATATCCTCCGTATTTTTCTGCAGAACTACGAGTTAAAAATGCTATTAAACGATTGTCTGAATCTGATGATATTTGGGTTGTGTTAACATTTAAGTTTGTGTCATATACAAATGTCGATCCTGTTGAAAGTATAACAATTGGTAATAATGATTCATATACATTTGCCGATCCTGTCGGAAGTATATTATCAACCGGTAACAACGATTCATATACAAACGATGACCCGGTAGTAATTATATCAATTGTTAATAAGGATTCATATTGTGGCCTACTTGCCGACAATATTGTTGTTTGATTTACGTCTAGTTCCGAATTATATACAAGATCTTTTCTTTGTACTCTAGGAGCAAATGAATCTTTATTTCTTTCTAAAATATTAGGTTGGACTAATAAACCAGTTATTTTGTCAGCTCGTGCCGGAAGTAATTGATCTAATTGTTTAAAGAAAGAAAGATCAAACAATGTAAACATTTTAATAAACGCATTAAGATCATTCTTAGTTTCATATTTCTTCCAATATCCCTGTGCAGCGTTAATTAGATCTGGATAAGAACGTTCATATTGCTGACCCGGATCGCCAATATATGAATCTAATTCAGTAAATCCGAATTGTGCAATAATATCTTCATTAATCATTGTTTGCGGCGAAAAATATACACCTAAACGATTTGAATCTAACGGAGCTTTATCAAATTGACTACGTTCTGCTCTAGATTTAACATCTAATGTTCCAACAAGTTCATTATCTTCTAATCTAATTTTATTGTCATCATGTGTTCCAGCAGCTAAAGAAATTCCATCATAATAATATGTTTCTTCAATTGAGTCATATGGTTCTGCATTAGTCCAACTCGCAAACGAAGCCGATATCCCTGACAGATTAGGTTCAACCCCTGACATCGTAACAGCTGTTGTATGATTAGATTTTTGTGTTAGTGGTAATCTAAATACCAATTCATCATATGCATCGACATTACCATCATATGCAGACGGTGCTTTTGTATGATTATTAAATGGAGAATCTTGTAAACTTGACGTCCATAATCTCAATTCTTGTAATTGTCCTTGAAGACGTGCGCCTCCCCCCGTGCCACCGAGTGTTACTGTGCCGGCGGAAGCAAATGATGCTGTTGCAGAAGCAGAGACTGCTGCTACAATTTTTCCATATTTTGATTTTTTAGCAACAACTTCTAACGATCCATTACTTCCGCTTCTTAATAATACATTTAACCATCCGCCTTCAAACATTTCAATATCTGCCGAACTTGTACCGTTAATTTGAACTGTGCCTAATGTACCTCTTGTAAAGTCTATTGTAACATCATTTGAATCTACTGAAAATAAATTCATTGTGCTAGGCAATGCTGGATTCTCAAGTACATTATCTGTTCGGAAACGAAGTTCTACTGAATTAATCGGCTGATCATAATCAACAGTTACTGTACCAGCAGTATTTGTAATCAAATCTAATGCATAATCAAAATTCAATTTTTCATAAACTGGTGGTCTGTCTAATCTAGGTCCACCATATTCATTAATTGATATCATGCTTTGCGGTATTCCATAACATGATAATAATGCTTTAATACTTCGTTTTGTTCCTTTCGATTTCAACAGACCAGGTAAATTATTAACAATACGACGCCATACGTGGAATGTCATGTCCTTGCCCGGCAATGATGCATCACCTACTGTATTAGAACCTGTAATAGGTATACCTGCTTCATTAGTACCTAAAACATATTCCCATAAATCTTTGTATTGATTCCCATCTGTTAAAGACCACCCAAACTGTTTTGCTACAGAATAAAGTAATTCATTTGGTACACCATATTTAGGATGTTCATCTCTTGAATATACTTTAGAAACGTTATGAATATATGTATAAATAATATCATAATGTTGTCCTAGCATATGAATAAAAGTTTCTAAACCTTCATTGTCAGTATTAGTACGTAAATATAATGGAACTCCATTGATCAATGCATTTGAATTTGCACGATCATATAAATCTGCGTTATCTAATAATGTCGAATACCATGTTTCGGCAATGCTAGCAGTACTGCTGTATAATGTATGTGGTCTACTTGTTGTTGTCTTAGGCCATGGATCTATATAACTACCTGTTATATAAGAAACATTAGGATCTGCTAATGGTAAATCATATGTAAATGGAGTTGATGAAGAATCATAATAAAGATATTTTTCAAACTCATCAAATCCTCCAATTAATGTTGTTTTAAGATTTGTAAATTCTTCAATGTTAGTAATAGCAGTACTACCTGATATAGAACTTAATGTACTTAGTTGTGAATTGTAATATTCAATTAAATCTATTTTATATTTGAAGTTTTTAACACGTTCGGTAGCTGAACTATAAAATACGAAATTATTAAAATCCGAATAATCAATATTCAAATCAATGCCAGCAAGACTTCCAGAAAATACAGAATCAACCAATTGTTGTGATGTTGAAACACTCGATCCTAATAAGTCATTCCAATTTTTAAGTCCAGTGTCTGTACTAGTACTAGCATGATCAAATGCATCCCAATTAGGACCTGATAATCTTCTTGTTGATTCAACCAGTCCTAATCCATCTGTACTAAGAGAAACACGATCTATATATGTAGGACGATGTTCTTCAACTATCCAACATTTAAAGTCTTTCTCAATATCATCTGCTAACGGCTCATATAGTTTTACATAAACATATTCTCCAATTACTACACTATTAGTAAATACTGCAGTTTGGTTTCTGCTAAAATTTACTAGTAATGTACGATACGTGTCACTCGTTGTTAATTGATCAACTATATTTCCTACATCTTGTATGTAGCTAGTAATTTGATCTAAAAACTCCGAATCATCTGGATTAATTGCACGTAAACGTAATTCCGTACGATCAGGCGAAATTTCATCAATCTTAAGTTTTTGGGATTCATACGATCCAATAAGATTAGTAAAGAAATTTAATGCAATTCTGTATTCACCTTGTTGTATATCTAGCTCATTAAATTGTTCAAATAAATTTATCTGCCATGGTGTGGCTTGTAATCTAAACTCGTTTAAATTTTCTGGATTAGTAAATGTAGTTTGTGTTTCTGGTTTTATGTCGACACGATGATTACCTGTTATCCATGTATCACCTGAATATACATGAAATTCAATTCCATTTTTTGATGCATCATCAGCCCAAATATTATTCTTCCATCTATACTTATCAGATGGGGACGAAAATAATGAAACTTCTTTATCTAAAAAATGTTGGCCTTGAATTGCTTGATTAGATTCAAGAATTTTGTCGATATTTTTAAACTTAGATATCATGAGTTTCCTTGTATACGGCCTTCTATATAACTTTTTATATAATTTGATGTTGCTGCGACTTCATTATCATAGTTTGTTTGAGCTTCATCCCGAGCCTTTTGTGCATTTTGTAACTCTTGATTAGCTTGATTAAATTGATTTTGAATCGGTAATCTCTCTTGTATTAACCTATTATAGAGTTCCGGGTCTCCTGCTTGTGTAAACCCAAAAGTACGAGGCTGTGCTTGTTGTATTCGTCTATTAATAGAATTCAACGGTATTCTTCTTTGATCGAGTAATGTTTGAGCTCGTTCAATTCGGCCTGCTGCAGCGTCTAAATTACTTTTCAATTGAGCTAGCTCAGCTCGCTTCGCCTCGAGCTCCGGATCTGTAATTGGAACTTCTTCCTGCGTTACGTTAATTTGATACAAATCTTCTGTGACATCAGCACCAGGTACACGTACACTAATTTGATTAAATCCATTCCAACTTTTAGATGGTGTGCGGCTTCTTATTATTTTTGTAGGGGTTGATTTATAGTTTAATGTAACAACAATTTCAACCTCATTTGCATTAGGCAATATGAAGTTATCTGTTTGAATGGCAATAATTAATTGACCACCTACCATCACTATACCATATCGATTATTTGTGTTTGATTTAGGTGACCATCCTATATCTTGTTTTAATCCTAATCCATATACAGCTGCAGACCTAACTCCTCTGTTATCCCATTTATATTCTGCATTTAGTCTTGTAAGCCCTGCATCAGCATTATTATTTCCTAACCAAAATTTCCCTTCAGTGTTATACACTTTATTGTAAGATCCATCTTCTGGGTATACGTTAGTTACGATACGAGAAGGTGTCATTTCTTCATCTACAAGTGTATTTTGCCATGGTTTAACTCCGAATTCGTTGTCGTATTGGCCGGCAAATGCATCTTGAGCACGCCACCCCTTGGCATGACGAAATGGTCGACCATTTCTATCTTTAAATTCATAATTAACACTGGCCGCGCCTCCTGTATTTCCTGCCCATATTCCAATACGGTTAAGACCAGTATTAAGACTTAAAAAATCAAACGTTCGACGTTGCATTCCAGCTGCTAATACACTATTAAATATGATATTTTCTTGGTTTATCCACGCATACCCAATATCGTCAACTAACAATCCAAATTCATATGGTGCAGGGTTGATTTCGTCAATTAAATCAAAATTAAACTCAACTACAGTATCTGTAATGTTGTTATCTGTTAATTCTGCTAATCCTAATATGCCGCCATCTTCAAATTTAGGGTCACTTAAATATGTTTCTGTTTTTAAGTCTATTATGCCACTATATTTATCGCGCCGTCTTAGTTCCCCTCTTTGATTGTTATACGTCATGGTTTTATAGTCATCTGCATTTCCTGACTTACTAATAGGATTAAATGTCGGAAATTTATCAGGGTCTTTATCATCATCTTTAGTTCTAAACAAAAATGGTTTTTCAAGCTTTTCTGATAAAAATGTCAATGCTGGAAGATGTTTTTGTGGAAATCCTAATCTCGGTGAATCTGCTGCAATTTCATAGTATGTTGATCCTTCTAAATAATATAGTTTACCTTCGACATCAAGAATACGACCTATAAATAACAATCCATCTTCTACCGGGAGGTCTGGTAAATCAATCGATCCTGTCGGAACAACACGTGTTGTGAGTTTCGGAGGAAATTTAAAATATTTAAACTGGGTATCAAGTGCGCGATTCACTGAGCTATTTGTATATACTCGGTCATTTAATTCTACTATAATAGATTCGTTGTATTTTGCTTGCTCTTCATCAGTAAGTGGTAATACCGTTCCGGTAATAACAACATTTCCACCAGTATCACGTTTATTTATAAATGGAAGATTGGAAATATAATCTAATCCTTTTTGATCATATATAACTTGTGCTTGTGAATTAGTTAATGATATAATGTTCGGACTAGCTTCTGATAATTCGTTATCTATAGATTTATTTTTTTTATTTTCCATTATCTAACTACTTTAAAGTAATACTCATTGTCGATATACTGTTCCGTAAAGCCATCAACGAGTTTCAATGCTATGCGATAATAACGTTCTGGCATCAAACCATTCATATCTAAATAAATAAAGTTGCTTGTTGTATCACAACTTACTTTAGTATAAATATTATCAAATGGAATTATTGTTTCATCTGTAGCAGCGTCGATAATTGAATAGTATGTAGTTGTAGGCAAACGTTTGATTGTTTGCAGCGGAAATAAATTTGTTGCAGATTTTTGTGGATATTTATCTCGTCCATAAAAGCGTATACGGGCAATTTCCGTGTCTTTGTATGACTTTTTAATTTTTGGATAAATGATATTCGATTCTAAATCAACTTCATCTAACGCAGTAGAATACGCTGACTGATCCCAATACATTGTAAGTTTCGGGACATATATAGTATGTGTTTCTCTACTAAAAAATCTTACATAGCCAGTAGTGTCGCCAGACGCTTCGTCTGCATCAGAAAACTTAATTAAGAATCCATTATTTGAAATTGTTGTGCCTGCACTACCATTAATCCATAGTTTAACTGCATCTGTTACATCCATGTTAATGTCAGTAGGACGATATGAAAACGATTCTTGTTCTTCTAAGCCCGCCTGTGTATAAAAACTTTGATCATATTGAGTTAGATCATATGATGCAGACCCGCTTTGATAAATCCAACTACCACCTTGGCTTCCAGTAATTTTTAAAGATGGAGTAACATCACCTGATGTAGTCCACGATGAGCCGGAATTAGGGTATTGCCATGAAACCCCATCTGTTATTGAAGGCGATGAATTTTCAAACCCCGTACCATTTATCCAAGAATCATATGCAATTTTTGCTTCAACTGTATATTCTGAAGAAAGTGTTTTTGCGTGAGATGTATATAGTTGTAAAACGAATTTACATGAATCTAAAGTTGCAGAATATTTTGATAATGTCGACTCAATTTCTGCAATATCAAATTTAATAAGAGATCGACTACGTACATATGCATCACCCGCAGTGTTAATACGTTTGCCTACTTCTAAAATCTCATCAATACCAGTATTAAGTGTTGGTACTGATTCATATAGTGTAGCATCTTTTTCTGCATAAAATATTCTGAACATGAGTTATCCTTACTAGTTTATTTATAATAAATATTCCTTAGTAAGATACTACTCGTCCTTTGATGTCTTGGTTTGGAAATTTAACTTCAAAAATTGAAGGATCTAATGATGGATATATGATATTATTCTTTTCAGCTGTAGTTAAATCATATATATTACCAGAATAATTTTGTGTCGTGTCATATAAATTTGTAAATTGAACATCTAATACTGACTGCACGCCGTCAATATTTCCTAGAGCATTCAATATCTCAGATTTAACAATTGGCTGATTGATTTGCCATCTAGAAATTTCAAAATAACGTTTCAATCTATCAACACAACGAAGTAGAACATCATTACTATTATAATTTGCTGTAACGCTAATTTCAAAATTAATTCCAATATTAATGATAAACGCATTTTTTATATTAACTGCATCTGTTAGAATACGATAATTATCTAAGTATGTTTTTAAATTTTCTTTGATTGCATCATTTAAATTAACTAACTTTTTAGTTGCATTATATCCTAACACATAAAGATTCATTGCTAATGGATTAGCAATACGTTTTTCTTCTAAATCATCTTGAGCTATTTGATCATCTGGAACAATATATGCTTTTGCAATGCTACCAAAACGAGCTGGCATAGAATATGTTCTGACAATATAATCCTCTCTGGTTACCAGTCTGTTTTGTGTTGCAAAATTAGCTAATGTATTATTTTTAATATCTTCAATATTGTCTGTTGACTTTGCCCCACGCGCTGGCTCTGAGTTATTTGCTGCAATTGAACTCTTAACAAAATTCAATACACCACCTGATATGTCAGCATTCGGATCATCATCATAACTTACTGAAGAAATTGATGTTAATGTATTTGCTTCTGCATTATCAGAAAATCCTCCTCCTACTGTATATGTAACTGTAAGAGTTGTATTAGCAGGAGCTTGTCCATATGCTCTAGTATATAAAAAGTTCGATGGGTCTATATCAACATCAATACTTCGTCTAAATCCAGCTAACCCGTTTCCTACATTGTCTGGGTTTGGAATAATTTCTTCATCATTGTTATCAGAAACACCTGCGCCAAATTGAAGTTCTGTTAAACGATCCTGTCTAAGTCTAGTAACAAATCTTTTAGTCGACTTCCGCATTTTTAAAAGATATGGTGCACTTGATCTATATACATTTAAGTCTGGATCATTTTCTGCTAAATTTGGAACTTCTTCAAAAACAGTATCTTGAGCCAAATATGGAACTTGGTACCAATTATCGCCGTCTGATTCTTCTACTGAAACAATATCGATAATATTCGTGTCTGGTAATACTATTTTATCATATGCAACAGCTGTATTAAATGTGAATCTTGCTGTTCTCACAGTTCCAGAAACAGCTCGTACTGTTTTCTTAGCTAAATAATATACCGGAGCTTTAGTTGTATCATTAGTTTCATATATTGTGATTTCAGTTGGGTCGAATGAAGAAGAAAATCCAAAATCAATTGAATCTAATGTTCTGAAAGTAGCATCGCCTGACTCTTGTTTTATTTGCATTCCAGTACGTATAGATAACGCATATCTAAAATCAGGAGCAACATTATCTCCCGAACCCGAAGCTGGTAGTAATTGAAATACATCAATATTGGTGTATGCTGGGGTAGACGCCTTTACATTATATCCTAAAGAACGAGCAATATCAAATACATTACCTTCTTCTTGAGCATGTTGTAAAAACGACTCTTTTAAATTAGTATCAGTATAATATGTTAGTACATCGCCAACATATGATGCTAATTCTAAAAATAACATACCAGGCGATGATTCGTTAAAATCGCGATATGTATCTGGAAAATATTGTTTAGTAAAATCAATTAAGTTTTTTCTAAATTGACCAAAATCTTTTCCTAAGTATGTTACATCTTTTTTAATTTCAGTTGCCATGTTTATTCCTCTGTTACTTCAAATTCGCCATTTTCATTTGCAAAAATTGCAATAGTTAATTCAGAACCTGTAGGTTTAACTGTAAACGATATCGATACATTAACATGATGAACTGAGTTTGTATTATTTTGTCCTGTCGTTACATCGATATTAGTAAGTTGTATATATGGTAACCAAAATGAAACTGATTCGCTAATAGTATCTTGTATTAATCCAGCCAATTCATCTGTATTTGGTTCGAATATTAAATTCAACAAACTAGAACCAAATGTTGGTAAATTATAACGCTCGCCTTTACGTGTCAACAATAAATTTTTTAAATTAGATATTGCCTGTTCGTCTGTAGTAAATGAATTTGTGAATAGTTTGTCTTTAAAAAATTGTGTTTTAATTGCAATTGGAGAATCATCTGTACGAAAAGACTCTTTAGACTCTATTCTAAATCCCATTTACTTATCCTTTACCTTTTTTCTTATCCATCGCCTTCATCAGCGCAGAATAATCACGAGTCATCGCTTTCGCAACAGTACCATCTACTTTTAAATTTCTACCCGTTTCTGGATCTTGTATTACAGTTGGTGTTTCAATTCCCATCATTTGTGCTCGCATATTATTACGAACTGCACCAAAACTTTGAGCGTCAGCTGACGTCATCGAAATATTTTCATTCATAGCTGACCCATATGGTGATTGTTCTCGTAATGAATCAGTTTCATTAAGAATCTCTGAAAATTTATTCTTTTTAAACTCAACTTTCTTTTTGTTTGATTTAGTAACTTGATTTGCGGTTGTTACTGATTCTGCTATCGACATTTCGCCAATTGTTGATTGTAACCCTTCTTGCAAGATTTCGGTAAGTTCTTCTTTAATGACAGAACGGACTTCTTCTCTTACTACTTTTTTTAAAACTTTAACTAATGTTTTCGAATCCATAGTTTCTTCTTTTTTAATAAATATTTACACTGTAATTTTATTCGAATTTAATTCCATCATCCCACGATGTTCTTGTAGGCTTTGGTCCATATATCAATTTATTTTGTAAATCGATATAATAATCACCAGGCTTTCCAAGGCTTGAATCAGGAACGCCATTGTCAGAAAATACTTTACTCGGAGCTTCTTCTATAGAAGTTAATAAATCTTGCTGTTGATTGAGTAACCCATCGAGTTGATTAATACCTAAATCTCCTAGATCACTTAAATTAATTTCACCATCTGCATCTGTACTCAAATTGTCAATATTAAATTCTATTCCCTTTTCATCACAAATAGGCGATAATTTACCAGCAATATCTAACAATGTCGGCTGAAGTCCTAGTACTGCATTTTCAATTAATCCTGGAATATTTTGAAATTGTTTTACTGCAATCAATGCGTTTGCAATAGTCATATTTTGAACAATCGTTAATTCAGCTGAAATTACAGCCGGTGCAGTTACCGGATTAAGAAGTTGTGCAGCTTTAATAGCTTGAGCAACTCCAATCAATGTTCGTACTGTAGTTGCAACGCGCTGTATTACTGGTATTAACTTTCGAATTCTATTGATTAAATTATTTAATTCTTCAAATGCGTCGATTGCTGCTTGAACTCGAGGG
>Ga0208767_1002321_pt1 | contig 14452 bp, 23 predicted proteins | sample VirMetDEL_Mar_21_FD_184514 | JGI IMG/M metagenome (GOLD analysis project Ga0208767, IMG submission 184514) | Aqueous microbial communities from the Delaware River and Bay under freshwater to marine salinity gradient to study organic matter... | ecosystem: Environmental > Aquatic > Marine >... | reverse complement strand
CCATCACTAAAAGTACTTTGTCGGATATATCCTGCCATTCTTATCTCCTACCTGAAGGTATATAATCTACATAGAATCCATTCACAATATAAGGTGCATTGGAATCATTACTTGAGAATCTAAAATTGTTACTGTGGCCACTACCAACTAGTGATTCTCTAACTAGTGGTTGTTCAGCTGCACCAAAAATTGCTGAGCCAAATATAGCATTACTAAATGTTGCTGGTTCTGGTACTGAGTCTAATAAAATACTATCTGGTTGTGGGACATCAAGATTACCAAAATCAAACTTAACTGTTAGTGTTGGTTGTACTGTCCCTTCTGGTGTTATAGATATCTTAATGTAATGCAAAGTTTTTAAAGTACCAAAGTCACCATAATCATAGTCTGGTGTTTCATAAATAGCATTTATATTAGTACCATCAAAACTATGACCAACATCATGGGTATAAACAAACCCATTAGTATCACCATGGTAATAAACCTCAACACCGTTTTGGTCAAAGTTTGAATTAACATCTGTTACTTCTAAACCTTTTGTTTCAGACCATTGAAACCCATTAGGTCTTAATGTGCCAATAATCCCTTCTTGAGCTGAATTAACTGAAAGGGGATTGGTATAGTACAATCTATACTGTGACTTTTCTCGTATAACCAAACTAGTTACAGTAAAGTCATCAATGTTTCGAGCTAGGTCACTAAGTAAAGGTTGTATTTGTTTTGATACTGTCCCTAACTCCACGTCACCAATTCTTGCCGTACCAGCAACTGTTCTGATACCATCTGGTGCTAGAAAGACTAAGTCACCACCAATTTCTTGAATACTGTAGCCACTTAAACAACCTACGTTTTCCGTAATAGGGTCTATTCTAATATTTGATGAATCATTAATATTAATTAGTTTATGAATACTGTTTTCACAAAAGACAATTAAGTCTTCACGGAAACCTTTAATACCAACCACTTGGTCTGATATAGTTACCGAACCTGCTCCAGTACCTGAAAAGTTATCAGGGTCATTATACACACTGTAGTAAACTGTACTTAAATTGTTTTCTACTCCTGCTGCTATCAAGTGATGGTCATGGACTGTAATGTGTTTGACTCCATTAGTACCATCAACAGTAATTTCATCAGCAAAAAATGTTCTGCTATTTAAGTTACCAGACCCTTCCATTCTAAAGCTATAAACTTTATTAGCTCCATCGGCTATTAGTAGTTCACCATATTCAAAAGTTGCACCTTCAAATAAAGCAAAGCTACATTGCCCTTGTCCTGTTCTATTTAAAACACTACGGCCTGTAAAGGCTGTGTAGTTATCACCACTATTAGCTACTGAACTTCTATTTATTTGTAACCAAGTAGCTCCATCATTACTAAAATAAATATCATCACTGACACAAGCAACAACTCCATCAGCATAAGGAAATACTCCTAGTATGGTTGCTGTACTACCTGCTGGTTGTGCTGGAGTAACATCACCAACTTTATATTTAGTGTAACCGTTTATTCTACGATACCCACCTTCAATAGAGACTTCAAAGTTTTGTAGTCTAGAAGCAACCCCGGGAGTTTTTAATAAGTCAATAGAGTTTGATGAGGTTACAAGACCACCATCACATGCAACTGTATAAGGTTGGGAACGTGCCATAAATTAAAAATATCTTCTATCATCAGTCATATACTTAGGCTGAGGATTCATTAAGTTTGATTTCATGCTCTTCATAGCTTTTCTAAAATCATCTAAAGCAAAAGCTGCTTGTTGTGGTGATTCTTTAAACTGCCATACATAATATCTAACTCGTGAAGTTATAACATTACTATATTGTTCTGGGAGGACTATAGTGTCACCATGAGCTGATAAAGCTGTTGGCTTATTAAAAGCATAAAAATGTATATTATAAACTTTATCAGGTATCGGACTTAGTCCAAATTTTCTACTATCTGGAGATTTAATAACATATCTAGGTTCTCCATACACCTGTCCATCAGCATCATCGGCATTTTCTGAGTCTCTATAATTACTCTTCCAATCAGCTAATGTTAAAAACTTTAAACCTTTAGAAACATAAGGAGCTGATTCACCTGACACATTAATAGTTGTCATATAAAAATCATCCCAATCTATTGAAGCATAGTCATCAGCTAAACTAGAACTACCAGCTTTTAATAAGTACCATCTAGTACCGGCAACACTAGGAACAGTTACATTACCATAGAAAGGGTCAGTAGCTCCACTAAGACCAGCAGATAAAAAAGGTAGCTGAGGTTCTTCATTAGCAATATCAAAGATTGCTTTATTAACCATATCTTTAACAAAAGCTTGAATACCTTTAGCATTTGCAAAAGTTGATGTTGTTAAAGGAACTTCATTCAGTTCTCGTAATACTTCGTTAGTAATTTCTAAATATGTGTTTGCCATTATTTTTTATGTTTCTTTTGAATTTCAAAGTTAGCTGATAAACTTGCTCCTTTATGTGGCACAAACTTACCAGTATGTTTCATAAGCTTATAAGACTTACCGGACTTCATCCAGTGATAGCCTTTAGGTGCTTTAACCTTCATTACTTCTCGCCTTCTATTTTCATGGTATTCATACCAGCCATAGAACTGCATTTCTTTTCCATATCTTGAATAGAAGCATAACCACCATGTTTATATTTGATTCTACCTCCACCCATCATTTTTTTCTTTTTAGACATACCACCGTACATCTTTTTGTCTCTTTTTTTATCTCCGTAATGCATAATCTCTCCTATAAAAAATGGAAGGCTCCGAAGAGCCCTCCGAAGTATCGTTAGTCTACTAGGTAGAAAGCTGATACTAAAGCTTTTGGTCTAAGAACTTTTGCTCCGTAGACGTGTAAGCCTCTAACAATATCACCAAAAGAATCAGGGTCTCTGATAACTTCTGTTGATGTAATTGTTTGAGCACTTGACACTGCAGACATGTGTCCAGCTAGGACTTTACCTGTAGCATTTGAAGTTGATGCAATGTTATTTGATTTGTACATTGAAAAACCTCTTAGTTTACCACTAGATACTAAGCCATTTCTAATTGAACCTTGTCCAGCATTAAAGTCTACTGACAATAGTTTTGAACCTGACTGTGATAGTTCCTCGTAAAAACTTGGAGGAGCTACAAAATATCTACCTTCTTCAGGGACATTTTGGTCATCAAGTAATCTTGCCATTCTTGCCATTAAGTCTAAAGCATCCACACCTGTTCCGTCTGAACCTAATAGGTCAACAGAGTTTGTTGCGTGAGATAGAGTTGCATCAGCAGTTGCACTGTCAGAACCAATGATATGGTCTGGTGAACTTGAAGATACTCCTGCGAACATCTTAGCTAAAACACCTTGGTCAAAAGCATCTCTTAATGAGTATGCTGCTGAAGATGTTGCAACTTCTTTGAAGTTGACATGTGACATTTGACTTTCAATATCATCTACGATAAATTTGAAAGCATTAGCTGTATCTACGATAAGAGTTGTTTCTGCATCTGTAAGAACTGTTTTTGTTACATCTGCTCCTCTTTCGTACTGATACACTGTAATTTCTGGTTCGTTAATTATTTTAACAGTGTCTCCAAATCCTGAAATCTCACCTGCGTAATCTGTGTTTGAAATTGCTTCGACAACAGAGGCTTTCCTAAAAAAGTTTAAAACTTTCTTGGAATAAATTTCAGGCAAGAAATTATTGTTAGCAAAGTTAGAACCAGACGATTGTGCGAAATTTTCATCCGATTGGTTATAAGCCATTTTTCTTTCCTTTAATTATTATAAAAGTTTATCTTTGAACTCTGCCTTCAAACATGGCTTTACTGATTTCTTCTTCATATTTGTCGAATTCATCCATGCTCATAGCAGAAATCTCCTTAGTAGTCCAAACTTTCTCTTGCTTAGGTTCAACACTTGTTGTTTTAGTTGAAACCATATCAGCAGCAGAAGATTTGGTCTTTTTAGAATTTGACTTCTTCGGTTTGGAGTCCATACCAATATCTCTTTTAAATAAATCTATAGCTCTTGAAGCTAGGTCAGCATCATCAGCATTTTTATATACCCAATCTTGGATAGATTGTGGCTGTGATTTTGCCCAGTCGTGAAAGTCATCACTGTTTCTGATATCTTCAAAATCAGGATGTCTGTCATTCAATCGCTTTTCAGCATCTTTACGAACAAGTTCTTTTTCCCGTTGCTGGAGAGCTTCTAACTTAGCTTCAAGGTCTTTGGACCTTTCAGAAGCTTGTAAGTGTGAAACTGTTTCAACAACTTCGTAAACATCTGGATACTCTTTTTTAAAATCTTCAAGTTCCTCTTGAGACTTCGGAGCTTTATAGCTTTGTCTATTTTTAGTAGCTTCTTCTAATAGCTCTTGCTCTCTTGATTTAAACTCACTAAGTTTAGTATCGTAATGTTTCTTTAAATCATCGTATCGCTTTTTGTAGTCTGGTCGCTTATAAGGTTTATCCTCACTTGCTTCCTGTTCTACAGGTTGCTCTACTTCCTCATTTGATTCTACTTTGGTTGGTTCTCTAAAGAACATTCCGTCAGCACTTTCAAATGCTTTATCTTCTTCGTTACTATGCCATGATTTTTTTTCGTTATAAGGATTGGCATTTTCCTCTTTTACGTTAGTAGTCATATTCTTCTCCTACTCAGGGCTTCATTTAAAAGGTAGCTGCGTATGTCGACTGTGCAGGGCTTTTATTTTAAAGGTAGCCTTTCGGTTAATCTAATGATAGGGTGCTTATGACATAAGGTAGCCCTATCGCCTAATATTAGCTTACGGGTGAAGCTTTACCAGTCATCATTTTTCGAGTTCGTATTTCTTCGACTAACTCTTCTTCCTCTTGCTCAGTTGCTTGAGGTCCAACAGTTTCTCGTTGCACACGAATCTCTTGTTTAACTGGTTCTGGTTCAGTTGGTTCAACCACAAAAGTTTCACCTTCTTCCAGTACTTCGCCTCCGTAAACAAAACCTTGTCTTTCATCTGCTTTAGCTTCAGCATCTTTCATCATACGCATCAATTCATCAGCTCCGATTTCTTCTGTTGCTTTAGCAGTAAAGACAAATTCTCCGTCAGATAACCTTGCAGGTATGCTGTCGGATATGCCATTGCCCGGACCCTCAACGAGTCCAGCTCCGGCAAACTCTTGAGCAACATCAATCACTTTATCAAATAGTAAAGCTAGTTGCTCATCTTGTTCTAATCTATCTTGAAGCATTTCTTCTTCTTCTTCAGTTAATGCTTCGTCTAATATAAAATCTAAATAGTCCTCTTCCATATCTTCGTCAGAGGCCATTGCTTGTTCTTGTTGTGGTTTCATTAAGATAGCCATTTGACTATCAACATCACCACCTTCTTGGAAAACACCACGACCTTTCAAGATATCGGCTTGAGTAATTTTACCGTCTTTGTTTAAGTCTGGGAATTTAGCCATTATTTTTCCTTAGCTCTTCCTATATTAAGGGCAAACCAATCTAAAATTTTATATGCTTTCCCTACTAATTTATCATCAGCAGGTGTTGGTGTTAATGCAGCTATCAATGAACAAATTGATACTAACCACGGTATAACACTCACGAGTTTAAGTATTGTATCTAATAAATCTAACATTTATTTCTCCTCTTCTTTTCTATTTAGAGCTTCTTCAACCTGTAATGGCAGTTGCTCTATTCGTACCAGAGAACTCACTTTCCCCTGCAACCGGTACATTTCCTGTTCCGATGTTGCCACCACCAGTCCCTGTAGGTCCAAGGTCTTGAGGTTGTGCAGGTGTTCCAGCAAGGCTTCCCATAGGTCCCTGTTCTTGACCAGCAAGTTCAGCTTCCGTGCCAATGTTTTGTCCAGCATTTTGCATTCCTATTATTTGTGCCATCATAGCTGCTTCTTCAGGGTCATTCAGAATTTCATCTGGGTCTAAATCCAAGCTATAGGCAAGTTCACTAACCAATTTAGAAATTTTAACAAATGGTGCAATAGCAGGACTCTGTGCAGTTTGTAAGAACATTGTCAGTCTTTGACTTCTAACTTCTTTCTGCATCAAGCTATTAGTACCTGTTGCTCTAACTTCTAAATCACCTTCCACATCTAGAGAGCCTTCAAAGAACTGCATGTTCCATTGAAAGAAAGACTCACCTAGTGGTCTTAATAAAAAGTCATCTAAGTTTTTGACAACTGTTTTAATATTTAAACTAGCAGCACCAAGCAACATAGACATACCTGAAGCAGTCCTTGTCATACTTTGTACACCAGTTTGACCATGTGAATATGATGGTATGCCGGTCTGTTCATCAGCAAGTTGTCTAAACTTGTCGAACATCATCATATTCTCTGGAGCAGTATTTGGAAACTTCACACCATGTATGGCTTGTCCCGGCATCCCAGCTTGTCGCCTGAATATTTTACCCGGATATATTTCCATAGACTGTCCACCAACTAAAGCTGACTCATCGACATCAAAGACGAGAGAACCAGCCATCGCTAGATTATCAACAGCCATTCTTGCATGACCATTCATAATCTGTTGAGAATCATCCATGTTTTCTGCTACTCCGATACCAAAGAAGTTGTATGGGTTTCTTTCGTATGGGAAAGCATGATAAGGTAAGCGGTATGGAGTAAATGGATTTATTACAGCTCTTAAGAGTTGATTACCACAGACCCATGCATTAATCTGTACCTCATCTAAATCATCTATGCTATCGTCAAGTTCAATCCCAACTTCTCGTGCATACTCAGCATCCATGATACCCCAGTACTCAAGCACTTCAAAGTTAGACTGATACTCATCTTGTCTAGCATCATCTTTTAATTGATTTTCAAAATCTTTTTCTTGATAGTTAGGCCCTTCTATTAAACAACTTCTAATAGCATCCTCATTAAAATAAGGCATATTACGAAGCTGTCTGAGTTGTGATTTATTCATCTTGTGTCTATGCACAACATACTCACACTCTTCTATGCTCGTAGCTGCTGGGTCTGGATAAAAATCCCAACAACTAACAAACTCTATTCTTGGTACTCTAACTTCAAGAGGGTTGTAGCTTCTTTCACCATCTTCACCTACTTCCCATTTGTTCAGTTTCTTGTTAAAGTTAAACGGTCCTTTAATTATTCCTGTACCCAGTAGTGATGCTTCTAGTAAAGCATTTCTAATTTCTGATGAACCTTTGGATTCATCTATCTGGTCATGGATAAGTTTCTCCATTCTTCTGGCAGCTTTTTGAGCTGGAGAAATCTCTAAAGCTTGTGGGTTTGGACTGTAACCTTCAACAAGCTGGTCTGCTACTTTATCTTCAATAGGCTCACTAAAAACTCCTAAGCCAAAAGTAGCTCCGGGTTTTAGAGTTCGACCATCGCCTTCATAGCCAACATCGTAAGGGTTGTCTATTCTATTGCCAATATCATCTGGCAACTGCATACCACTCTGAGGACTTTCAAGTCCCATCTGTGGATTGTTGATATCTAGATTGGCTTGGCCAAGTTCTCCTTCAGGTATTTTAGTTTCTTGAATGCCGATAGGAAATTTACCGGTACCAAAGATAACATCGACTAGTTGACCATAGGCTGCTAAGACTTTTGTTTTAGTAATCTTAACAAAGACTCGAGACTTTTCTGAATCTCTAAATTTGACTGATTTGTTGTATAGACCTCGGTAGTTTTCGTAAGAACGCAACCACCTCGTTTCATCGGTATTTCTAGCATCTTCTGCTTGGTAGAAACGACTTTGAATAATACCAACTAAGTTTTGTTTTTGGTTTTGTTCTAAATTTAAATTCTTACCAGCTTCACCTTCAACATCTTCGTAAAGATTATCTGCTGTTAAAAATGTATTGTCGTTGTCTGCCATCTACCTTAATATCCAAATGTTGAATCAGCTGGTTGATGCATTTGTTTTTTCAACCCTCTAATTCGTTCTAACGGACTATCCACTCTTGGTCTGCTCATTATCAAATAACGCAGAGCATCGTAAGCATGGTCAGAAGCATGTGTATCAACATCTTCTGGATTCGTTTTAGACAAAGGTATGGACTGTAACTCTCGTATTAGATTTGGGCAAGAGTTAAATATCTGCAACCTTGGTCTGCCGTTTTCTTTAACTTTCAGGAACTCGTGTATTTGAATTTTACCTTGTATCCTGTTCTTATCAGCTCGTCTTAACTTATGACCAGCTTTAATTAAGGCTTCGCCAACTGTGGGACCAGTAGTACCTGTTCTAGCCCAAGCTGCAGTATCTAATACACCCGGGACCGAAAAAGGGTCCTCGAGCTCCATATTTCCTATTATACTGCCTAATTCTTCTCCTGTCAAGCCTTTTTGATATAATTCACGGTATATTATCAAAGTACCATCATTGATGTCGACAGCACCCCAGAGGCAACAAGACTCAGCAGCATAACCATAGTCAACCCCTTTAACCCGTTCCCAATGCACTGGAATCTGAAAAGGTGTGACAATATGTTTGGTTGGGTCAAACTCAACAAAGGCTGCACCCTCGGCAACTTCCCAGTTACCTTCAAGGAGTTGTCGTCTTTGGATAGGTGGTAAAGATTTCAGCATCTGTTCGTAGACACCATCTTTAGCCAGATAAGGGTTGTCTTGTAATTTAGCTGGAATAAACTTTCTGGTTAAACCATCTTCACCTAAAAAAGATTTGTTAGACTCACTAGGTTCAATGTATCTTTTCTTCACCCAATGAGCACCTGAACCACCGGGGTTAGCAGTGCATCGTAAGTAAGTTTTTATTTCTGGGTCAGTAGTTCTTAAACGAGAAGCTAAATAGTTCCAGCTGAACTCTGTTGGTAAATGGGTAATCTCATCAAAGCCTATCCAAGAATATGCTTGTCCTTGGTAACGATAGACATCAGCATCTCGTTCCAAGAAACCAAACTCTATCTTAGCTCCACTCGGAAAGTTCCAGAGCTTTTCAACTTCTCTGAACTTAGCACCGGGGAAAGCTTGTGGGTATAACTCACGAGATTTGTCTATCATCTCTCGGAGTTCCGGCATAGACCTTCTGAGTATTAAAGCTCGATGGGCTTTCTTGTGGGCATACCTCAGTGGGTCAACAAGCATGGCATAAGATTTACCACCACCTGCTGCTCCACCGTAGAGGACATCTTTCTCATCTGCAGCTAAGAAATCTGTTTGTGGGCCTTCGTTGGCTGAGAAGACCACCTTAGCATCTTTGAGTTGTTCTTGGACATCGGTAGGAACTTCGTTGAGTTCTTCATCGGTGACAATGTGGGAGCTTGACTGTTCAGTCGCTTTTTTGATAACTTGCTCTTGAGCTTTAACTTTGCGTTCTTTAACATACAAAGCTTTTTTAGCTTTGGCTATCTTAGCTTTGCGTTGAGCTATTTTCTTTTTGTGTTGTTCTTCTAAAGAGGGGTCGGAATCAATGTAGTTCTTGACAGCGACATGCGAAATGTTGCGACCTGTTTCTTGACTGATAAGTTTAGCTGCTTCTCTGAGGGAATACTTTTGTTCGGTAACACCTTGTAGGTATTTGTGGAGAACTTCGAGTTGTTCGGGAATAGGCTTGATGTAGCCTTCGATGTCACAGGCTTCGTAACCAAAAGGGATGGTGTGACTTTTCTTTTTGAGGTAGCCTGTTGGTATCTTCATAATTCAAAGCTGGACTTTCCAGACATCAAGATGGATTAAACATCTGGAAAGCCTCTTATGCTGACTCAGTCTTGCGACTTCGTGCTCTTCTTACCGAAAATCATATCCCAGTTCTTTTCGTATTGTTCTTTATTAGTAATAGGTCTTGGTCGAGACCCTTTACCAACACGACCACCATTCTTTTTGTTGGTCATTAAAACTGGTTTTTCATTTGTTCCGAGCTGAGGCATTACCACTTCACCTTATTAGCCCAATAGGCTGCTGACATTTTTCCTTTATTAATGTTTCTTCTATGACGAGCTTTGAAAGATGCTCTTTTCTTTCGCATTTTTTCTGATTCACCAGCTTTAGGTTTCCCAGCTGTCTTAGCACCTTGCTGACCAAAACGAATAGTCTTAATCTTGTCACCTTCTTTAGCCACAACGATGTGTGACTTAGTTGGATGACCCGGAGTTCTTTTCGGTTTGTTGTACCCAGAGACTCCTGCTCGTTTTAATCTTGAATCTTTCTCACTCATTATGATGTTTTTCTGTATTGTCTAGTTTTCTTAGCAATTCTTTTAGGTTGTTTACTAAATTGTTTGCCTTTTCTTGTGTCCTCTCGTTTTTTTCTTGTAGTCGCTGCGTATTCAGCCGGACTTAACGCATCTCGGGCTGCTTTGGGTAAATAACGTTCCCCAGTCTCGCTAGACTTCTTGCCTGACTTAGTACCCCACTTTTGTTTGGTCCAACTTCTAAGGCTTCTTTGCGACTTTCTTAGGCTTGACACTTCTTCTTTTTCTCCTGACAGGTTTCTTCTTAGGTTTTTCAAGTTTGAGTAGTTCTTTAAACCATCTTATCATATCTTCAAAGCCAAAATACATTATTTGTACCCTCCTCCTTTTGCTTTGTACTCTTTTGCTAACATCTGAGCCTTACGAGCACTCCACTGGCCGGGCTTACCGCCTTTACTACCACGCAAAATCTTTTGAAACAATCTTTTACGCATAGCTGGCTTGGTATAGTTACCAGCTTCATTAACTCTACTCTTGGTTTTCTTCTTGGTTGGCATATTCGACCTCTATAGTTTGTTTCTCGGGGAGGATAAAAATCCCACCTTGCACATTATGGTTGACATCAACCCTCTCTGTCTTACCTAAACCAACTCTATCTAAGACTGTTTGAGCAGCCTGTAGTTTCACATTGGCCTGTGGTATGGCATCAGCAGCTGTCATCACTTCAACGAGCTTAAAAGCTGCTTTAGGTGCTTCCCTTGCAAGTACATTCGAGGCTAATTCGACTATTTCTTCTTTTAAACTCTTTATAACTTGGTAGTGATTTCCTGAGTATCCAGCAAGTTCGGCTGATAGCTTTAAGTCTCCCTTGGTTTCTAGTATGTTATCAAGGAATAACTGTTGTTTGTCTGTTAATTTTCTATTAGCAGGTAAATTACTCATGCTTATCATTATAGAACTCTATGAAGATTTGTCAAGTGTTTTGTAAAACTTTAAAAAGTCCTTGACAAAACACGAAATAGAGTGTACAATAACATTGTAGGCCACCGGGGTTAAATAGTAACCCTAGCAAACCCTCCCTAACCTCTCCATTAACCCCTATTTAGTTCTATAAAGTTACACTAAAGCCGAACTAAGCTCCTACCTTAACAACCAAAACTACCTAAAAATGTAGAACCACTAGTATATATAGGGGGGAGGTAGGGGGTGGCTCCTGCATAGGGGTACTTCACAGACTCCAAAGACCTCTAAAACCCTTGCAGAGTAAGACTTTAGAGACTTTTTAGACTTTAAAGCCCTTTTAAGAGGCATTAACGAGTCCGTAGAGCCTTGAAAAGTCCTTGTAATGTAACTTTTAAGACTTTTAAGAACTTACCAGAACTACCAATCATGTAACCTGTACTACTCATTCTTAAAGACTCTTAAGCCCTTTTAGTAACGCATAGGTTACATAACCCCACAGGCTCAACAGGATATAGAAAGTACAGGTGTTAAGAATCATAAACATAGCTCTGACAGGCTCTCATTGGCTCTGTAAAGCTTGATAATGCTTTTTAGGTGGTGAGCTACCATATCAAGCCCAGATGATGTTAGAGAGCCTCGAAGTACTGAATGGATATACAGTAGCAATAGACAAAAAAAAGCCCCAACTTAATGGGGCTCAAAAGGGCATTTAAAAGTCTTTACTCTTTGTAGTGTGGCTTGCACTCATAACAAGCATTGCTATAACCCTGATTGGGCAAATGGTCATCTCTTTCACGATAATGCACAACACCACCCTCAAGGTATGTGATAGACCAAGCAGAGCCACATGGGCTAGTATCAACATCTCTTGAGCTTTCAAAGTCTTGCACATTCTCAGCATTGAAAGCTTTGTCGCAGTATTCACAATTTAAAGTCTTCATATTTTTTTTACTCCTTAAGTAATAATTAATTATGAGTATCTAAAACTATTTTTTTAAAAAAGTCAAACACAAATAAAAAAGCCCCGAACTAACGGGGCTTAAAAGGGTATTAAAAGTCTTTAGATTCTCTTAGACTTTGGCGAAGCTTTTGGAGTAGCTTCTAAACTCTTTGGGAAGGTCTTAGTACTTTTAAGAGCTTCTAAGGACTTCGCAGACTTCAAGAGCGTAGCAGTCTTTGAGACTCTGTCATAACTTAAATAAGCTTTTCTTAAAGTGTTTTGCACTTCGTAATACTTCGCCTTTCTTGCTTCTGGCTCAGTCGGTGAACCTTTGACATTATTAGCTAAGTTATAACTAGCTGAATTTATATCCCTATAAATTCTATTAGTTTCTTCACGATTTAATTTAATAGTATTTTTCATAATATTTTTCCTTGTTACAGTCATGCTTAATTGCTTGACTTGCTACCACCTTAAACCAACAAAAAAATAAATGCAAGTTTTTTATTACTGTTAATTTATACAGTACTTTTAAATACCCCATAACTGTATGAATATACAGTACTCACTCTTTAACTAGAATTTTAAGAGTCTTAAGAGTAAGTCGAATTACGAGGCGAGGAAAAGCCCATAAACAAAGGGATACAGGGATTGCTTGACATTGTGGCGAGAGTATGGACAATAGTATGTGTTGGCAGAAAGCCGACATAACCATAAATAGTTTTGTTAGTTCTATTGAGTAGGAGATAAAAACTAACACCACAGGAGACGACATGATTAAAATTACTTATTCTTATAAAACTTTTAACGCTATGGGTAAGCATGACATTGAAAGTGTTGTGACTATCAACTCGCATAACTTCACTAAGTATCTTGAGAAAGCTAAAAAGTACAACGAGGACTTAGACAATGAACTTTATATCTCTGAAATATATTCACAGAAACTAAACTTCATTAGATGTTTAAACTATGCTGTTGAGGAAAACTATTCGCACTTCAACATTACTGCGAGAGACTTAAAATACTCACAGTTGGGCAACAATCCCTTTGACAATGTCTACTGTATTCCCACACTAGATTTTACTGACTTATTAGACAAGTTTCAACTTGAGGGCTACTAAACAACTACATAGATTATATAGTATCTATGTAACTCTGTAAAGATATAATCTTTATATCCTTTACTGTTCTTTACTGTTTAGCTCTACAGAGCTATATAGCTCATTGGAGTTGTAGGGCTAAGCAGTAAGTTTTACCGAACTTGACATGGTCTTTTTGACTATGCTAAGCTGTATATGTCGATAAACGACATGGAGAAAATATTATGATTAAAGTACGAAATATTACTAACGCTAATGGCAACACAGTTGCTAATCAATTCGAGATTGTAGATGTTGATAACGCTACATTCTTTCAAAGTTATAATTCAATCATTGCTGAGGTTAGAGATAGTGATGGACAGGTTTATCTTGATGAGTACTATTGGGACTACTCAGTAACAACTATGCGACATCTTTATAACTTCTTAAGAGGTTTTGGTTATGACGGGTTGAACTCTAAGATTGTTAGAAAGTACATCAAAAAGGGTAAGTTCAAAACAACTAACTTGAATGTGGTGTAACTATGAGTAATCAATATGTAAGTGTTTTAGATATTAAATTTTGTGTTTGTGATGAAGAAGGCAACGAACTCAGAAATGCAGATGGCAGTATCAAAGAGTTTTACTGTTGGGGAGAGTTGAAACCGCTTGAACATCTTTGTGATGATATGACTATTGAAGATTTAGAGGAGGTGAATGATGAAAATTAATTACGATATAGTGAATTACAAAAAGTTTAATTGGTATGACACACAAGCATATAAATTTAACCGAGATGACAACAATGGTTATCTTTTTGGCTATGTTGAGTGGTATGGAAATCAAGATTTAGATGACGCTTTAGAGGTTTATGCTGGGGCAGATGTTCAATGGTCTTGGTTTAAAACTAAAGAAGAAAGAGATAAACATTATAAAGAGGTGAATGATGGATAAATTGTATACAGTTACAGCAATTCAAACTGTTTATAAAACTACTCTTATTCATGCAAATTCAGAACAAGAAGCTTTAACTTTTGCCGAAGAAAAAGACTGTGAATGGGATATTACTGAATATGGAGATTGGGGCGACTATCAAGCAGAGGAGGTGAATGATGAGTAATGTATATGTAGAAACAGATATGCAATATCTTGAAAGAAAATATAAACAACATTTTAAGCATTTAACTTGGAATGAGTTTATTACAAATGAAAGATTAGAATTAATTCATGTAGCAATACAAGAACTAGAACAGGAATTCAATATTCCAACCGATAATATGCACTTAAAAACGATTTATGAAAATTTAGAGGGAGTGTCTGATGGAAGCTAAATTTAGAGCCTTTAT
>Ga0208767_1002320_pt1 | contig 14453 bp, 20 predicted proteins | sample VirMetDEL_Mar_21_FD_184514 | JGI IMG/M metagenome (GOLD analysis project Ga0208767, IMG submission 184514) | Aqueous microbial communities from the Delaware River and Bay under freshwater to marine salinity gradient to study organic matter... | ecosystem: Environmental > Aquatic > Marine >... | reverse complement strand
GAAAACACGCAGAGGCTAATAACCCTGACTACGAGAATATATGGTTAGGTGAATGTAAGTCTGCTGTTGATGGTGCTATCTACGCTAATGAGATAAGAGAAGCACAAGAAGAAGGTCGAGTATGTAACGTACCTTATGACCCTGAGCTTAAAGTTCATGTGGTTATGGACTTAGGTTGGAATGACAGCATGTCAATTATCCTATGTCAAAAAGGTGTGTCAGATGTTCGTGTTATTAAATACATAGAAGATGACCATAGAACACTCGACAGTTATTCTGCTGAACTAAAGAACTTACCTTATAATTGGGGTCAAATGTATCTACCCCATGATGGTCAATCCAAAGACTTTAAACATGGTATATCAGCAGAAGATATAATGAATAGAAATGGTTGGGATGTTCGTATTGTGCCAAGACTAGATGTTGAGTCTGGTATCAAGGTTAGTCGTATGAACTTCCATCGTATATACTTTGATAACTCTACAAGTCGTCTTATAGACTGCTTAAAACATTACAGACGAAGTATCAGTCCATCTACTAACGAACCTGGTTCACCAGTTCACGATGAGTATTCACATGGAGCAGATGCTTTTAGATATTTAAACGTATCTATTGACAAAATGACCAATGAAACATGGGGAAGTCAAGAGATACATTACTCTAATATAGGAATAGTATGAAATTAACCGATGCAGAAATAGTTAGTAAGATAGATAACGAAGAAAGCATATCTTACGGTATCAATGATTCAGCTCTATCCGCAGAACGTGCAGAGGCTATTCAGTATTATCTTGGCGAACCATTTGGTAACGAAGTAGAAGGTCGTTCACAGGTTGTATCTTATGATGTGCAAGATACGATTGAGTCTGCATTACCTCAATTACTGAAAGTGTTTGTTGCAGGCGATGAAGTTGTATCATTTGAACCTAAAGGACCAGAGGATCAAGCTGCTGCTGACCAAGAAACTGATTACATTAACCATGTTGTTATGGAAAAGAACAATGGCTTTGAAATCTTTTATACATGGTTTAAAGATGCTTTATTATCTAAAAACGGTTATGTTAAAATTTATTTTGAAGAATACGAAGAAGCAGAAGAAGAATCATACGAAGGGCTAACAGATGCACAATTAGATATGCTCGTGCAAGATGATGCTGTTGAATTACTTGAACATACATCTTATCCTGACCCATCAGTACCACCTATGCCTATCACACCTCAGATGGCTACACCTATGGATGTAGAAGTAGAAGATAGTACTTTATCCATACAGCAAGAAATGGCTCAAGCATTTATGCAACCTATGTTGCACGATGTTAAGGTTAAAGTCAGAGAAATGTTTGGCGAAATTAAAATTAAAAATGTAGCACCAGAAAACATGATGGTGTCTGTTGATGCAGACGGTACAGATTTAAATACAGCTAGATTCGTACAGCACCGTGAACTTATGTCACCATCTGAAGTGGCAGAAATATTTGACGTAGATGAAGATGAAATTGCAGAAATCATGTCAGATACAGAAGATGAATTTGAACTAGAATCTAATGCTCGTGATATTTATTCAGAGCAATATGACAGAGCTGTAGAGAATGAAGATATATTAGTGCGTGATACTTACTTACGCATGAATGGTGAGCGTCATAGATTTGTTCTTATTGGTAATACGATTATCTATCGTGAAGAATGTGACCATGTGCCATTTGCTTGCATATCACCTATGCTTATGCCACACAGACATATTGGTCGTTCTTATACAGATTTAACCAAAGACATTCAATTAGTTAAATCTACATTGATTCGTGGTCAATTAGATAATATGTATCTAGCCAACAATGGTCGATATGCTATTTCTGATCGAGTTAATTTAGATGATATGTTGACATCACGACCAGGTGGTGTGGTTCGAGTACAAGGCGAACCAGGTGCAGCTATTATGCCATTACAACATGCTCCATTCCCTCCAACATCATTCACGATGGTGGAATACATGGACAACATGAAAGAAAAACGTACCGGTATTACTGCCTACAATCAAGGTTTAGATAGTAATTCACTTAATAAAACAGCTACAGGTGTTGCACAAATTATGTCAGCAGCACAACAGCGTTTAGAGTTAGTGGCTAGAACATTTGCAGAAACAGGTGTTAAAGATTTATTCTTACTTGTACACCGTTTAGTTCGTCAAAACATTACTAAACCTGACATTGTTCGTATCCGTAACCAATGGGTAGAGATTGATCCTCGTGAGTGGAAAAACCGTAAAGACTTATCTATCTCTGTTGGTTTAGGTGCAGGTAACAAAGACCAACAGTTAATGCATCTCAATGCTATTTTACAAATGCAAAAAGAAGCATTACAGGTTGGTTTAACATCACCTGAAAAGATTTACAATTCATTATCTAAATTGACACAAAACGCAGGATTTAAAAACCCTGAAGAATTTTGGGTGAACCCAGCAAACATGCAACAAGGTATGCCACAGCAACCACCTTCACCACAAGAGCAATTAATTCAAGGTCAATTACAGATTGAACAGCAAAAAGCACAGGCTGATATGCAATTAGAAGCTCAGAAGAATGAAGCTGATATGCAACAAGAACAGTTACGTTCTAGCAATGACATACTCATTGAACGTGAGAAGATTGCATCACAGGCAGAATTAGAACGCTTTAAAGCACAGCTAAGAGCAGAAACAGATTTAGCCATTGCTAATATTAAAGCACAATATGGGATGAGATAATGGGAGCACCATCTGGCGGACAAGGAGCAGGTCGTTATATAAATGCATCTGCACCTACTTTTAATTTTAATGCCCCTCAAAATACAAACGCTAATTTACCTGCTATACCTGTCGCTCAAAACAATTTAAACTTTGCAGCACCTACAGGTAATGTAAGACAATATGCACCATTAACTGTGCCAAAACAGTTAAAGACAGAAACAACCAGAGAAGTATTGCCAATGAATTATGTGCCTAGTAGTTCTGGCAGAGGCGGACCTTCATTAGCTCAAAGAACAGAAACAGCACGAGTTTCTGGTGGTTATGATACATTAGTCCCACAGACTGAGCAATATTGGGCAAATTCAAGAAGTAGAGGTGGTAGAGGTGGGGGATATGCAACTAGACAAACAGGATGGTTAGGTACTAAACAAACACCAGTATCTATGATAAATGATTTAATGTTAGCAAGTAATGCATTTACACCAGCACCTATTCCTACAGTATTACCAACAGCATCAGCACCAGCAGACGGATTAGGTAGATTTTTAGGCGAACAAGCCACAGGTGGTAACATTGCTACAGGTAGACCTACTGGAGGCAAGTAATGATTTTACAGACAACAATGCCCAAAGAAGATTTTAGAGTTGGTCTTATAAATACAATGGGAATGATGAATGGCAGATAAAACATTAAACGAAATTAAGCGTGGCGAACAAGCTGAAAAGATATTAAACAATGATGTATATAAAGACGCATTTAATGTTGTCAAAAACAACATCATTAACGCAATGAATGATAGTCCATTAGGTGATGATAAAACACACAATCGCCTAGTTATTGCTCTACAAACCTTATCACAGATTGAGAAAGCACTTGCTGACGTTATGCAGACAGGCAAGATGGCTAAAATCCAAGTGGAAGATAAAAGGTTTAGAGTATTCGGATAAAGAATTTAGACATTAGTCTATCTGGTTGCTAGTACCTAACTAGCATTTAAAAAGGAAATATTATGAGTGACCAACCAAATATGGAGTCACCACAAAGTCGCTTAGAGGCGATGCTTGGTGACATATCTAACGAACCACCTAGAGTGGACGAAGATCAACCACAAGAGGAACAGGAAGAATTATCTACCGAACCTGAATTAGAAGGTGAGGAGGTTGAAGAACCTGAAGATGAAGAAACCGAAGATGACGAGCCAGAAACTGAGGCTGATGATGAGGAAGACTCCGATGAGGAACAACCTGTCCAAAACATCAAGTTAAAAGTTAATGGTGAAGAAATCGAGAAACCGCTTGACGAAATTGTGGCATTAGCTCAACAAGGACTTGACTACACACAAAAAACACAACAGGTTGCAGAACAACGTAAAGAATTGGAATTGTTGCAAGAACAGTTAAATGTTTCTGCTAGACAATACCAAGAGCAACAGCAACTTAATAATATGTTAATTGAAGATGTAGCGAAAATCACAGCACTAGACCAGCAACTTAACCAATATAACAACTTGGATTGGAAAAAGATGTCTGATAGTGACTTCGTGGAAGCACAAAAACTTTTCTTTGATTATAACCAGCTACAGCAAGAACGTAGTAACGCAGTTTCACAATTTGAAACCAAAAAGCAACAGTTGGTCGGTCAACAACAACAACTAATTGCGGATCAAGTCAAAAAGGGTAAAGAACAACTTGCTAAAGAAATACCGAATTGGAGTCCTGAGACAACCCAAGACATTATTTCTATTGGTAGGGAATATGGGTTTACCGATGCTGAATTGAACTCGATAATTGATACTCGACAAGTAAGAGCGTTGTATGACGCAATGCAATGGCGAAAATTACAATCAAAAAATTCGGTTACAAAGAAAAAAATATCAAGTGCCAAACCTGTAGTGAAACCAGGATCAAAAGATATGAAAAAGGTGGCTACCTCTAATGCTAAGAAGATGCGTGAACAATTACGCAAAACTGGCAAATCAGAGTTAGCAAGTAAATTAATAGAAAATATGATTTAAGGAGTTAATAATCATGGCAGTTTCAGCAACCAATACATATACTGGTGCAGGTATTGCAGAAGATTTTGAGGATATCATTTATGATATTTCCCCAGAAGATACACCTTTGTTATCTATGGCAAAAAAATCTTCAGCAGGTCAGACCTATCACCAATGGCAAACAGACGTTTTAGCAGCAGCCGCAGCTAACCGTCAAATTGAAGGCGATGACGCATCATATGCAACACTCGCAGCAACAACTGTGCTAGGTAACTACGCACAGATTTCACGCAAAACAGTTCAAATTTCTAACACTTTCGATGTTGTACGCAAGTACGGTCGTAAGTCAGAAGTTGCTTATCAGTTAATGAAAGCTGGTAAAGAACTTAAACGTGACATGGAACACGCATTAGTGCGTAACCAAGCATCATCAGCAGGTGGTGCAGGTACAGCTAGATCATCAGCAGGTATGGAGTCTTGGATTGCTGGTAACAGCATCAAAGCTACTGCAGCTTCAACAGCAACTACACCAGGTTTCTCTGGCGGTACAGTTGTAGCTCCTACTGACGGTACAGCAGGTACATTTATCGAAGCTGACTTAAAATCTGCTTTAGAAGCAGCTTGGGTTGATGGTGGTGAGCCAACAACTATTTTAATGTCATCTGCAAACAAAAAACTTTTCTCAGCATTTGCAGGTATTGCAGAGAAACGTCATATGGTAAATGGCACTAACGAAGCTATTATCACCGCAGCAGCAGACGTTTACGTTTCTGACTACGGTAATCACACAGTAAAACTTGATCGCTTTATGCGTGACGAGGCTGTTCTTTGTATTGACCCTGGTTATGTTGGTGTTGCATCACTACGACCAATCACTAAAGAAGAACTAGCAAAAACTGGTGATTCTACCAAGTACATGATGACAGCAGAGTATTGCTTGGTTGTAAACAACCCAGATGCTCATGCTAAAGTACAAGGTGTTGGCGCATAATTAATTATGTGCTATCATTTTTTTATAGGGGATTGCAGCCCTCTATAGAGAACGCAGTTTAGGGAGGGGGGAGTAATCCCCCTTTCTTTTATATTATGCCTATATTATTTGATAAAGACCCAGTAACAGGAGTTACACAATATTACGATTACGATGCTAGTAAAGACGAGCATCTGATTACTTCTGTGCAAGATACCACAGCACTCATCGACCAATTAAAAAAAATTAGGAATGGTGAGGAAGCATGGCAAAAAGGTGTTAAAGAGTCGTGGGTACATTATGCTAGTATCCCTCCAGTTGTAGAAATGGAACTCAAGAAAAAAGGTATCGACCTTTACAATAAACACCAAACAAAAGAATTACTAAAAGAAATTAATATTAATTATCCTTGGCTAAAAACAACAAATAAAAAGCATGGATAAACAAGAACTCCAAAGAGTAGAGTTAGCAATACATGATTTAATCAATCGTGAGCAATACGATACAGCAATACCTCTGATTAACGAGGTATTAGAACATTACCCAAACGATGCAGCAGCTTTAAATTTCCTAGGATATATATGGTTACAAGCTGATAAACCTGCATTTGCATATCAATATTTTAGACGAGCAGTACAAGAATCGCCTGATAACAAAGCGTTATGGACATCGCTTGGTCGAGCTTGTCACGATATGGATATGTTTGAAGAAGCTATTAAATACTTCTTAAAGTCAGCAGAGATTGACCCTAGTTATGCACTAGCCTACAGTAACGCAGGTGCATCATTTGTGCAAATGTCTGAATGGAAAAATGCTGAAGAAGTATGTAAGTTAGCACTAGAGTCTGACCCTAACGATGTACATGCACAATTAAACTTGTGTCATGCTTATCTAGCACAAGCAAAATGGGAAGATGGTTGGAAACAATGGGGTAAATCATTAGGTGGTAAGTATCGTAAAGAATGGCATTACCATGATGAAAGCAGATGGGAAAAACAACCTGATAAAAACATTGTGATTTATGGTGAACAAGGTTTAGGCGATGAAATATTTTATGGTAATTGTATTCCTGATGCTATTGATATTAGCAAACAAGTTTACATCGACTGCGATCCTAAACTTGAAGGATTATTTAAACGAAGTTTTCCCAAAGCAGAAGTTTATGGGACAAGAAAAGAAGAACATCCAGAGTGGATTGCTGATAAACAGTTTGACCATAGGTGTGCTATTGGTGGTTTGCCTGAGTTCTTTAGGTTAGATAGTAAGACATTTCCTAGGAAACCTTATTTAGAAGCTGATCCACAACGTAGAATCATGTGGAGAGCATTGTTTGATTCATGGGGTAAAACAGTTATTGGTTTAACTACGCATGGTGGTGGTCGTAGAACTAATGATAAAGGCAGAGAGATAACCCAAGAAGATTTAGAGCCACTATTAAAACAAGATTACAAGTTTGTATCACTAGATTACAGACCAGATAAACGATTAGAAGGTGTTGAATACTTTCCATTTGCTACACAGTCTGACGATTATGATGATACAGCAGCATTAATTGCTGAACTTGATATGGTAATTGGTGTCAATACAACAGCACAGCATTGTGCAAGTGCATTAGGTGTTAAAACTATCTGTTTAGTACCTAAATGGCATCAATGGCGATACGCACAACCTGGTATGCCTTGGTATCGACATATGAGATTAGTCTATCAAGACAATAAAACATGGAAACAAGTCATTGAGCAACTTAATATCTGACGAATACAGAGAAATGCAACGTGAATTGCATGAGAACCCTAATTACGGAGTCGCATCATTACAATTTGCATCTATTGTTGACGATATTATTACTCAATTTAAAATAAACGATTTACTCGACTATGGTGCAGGTAAACTTCGGTTAAAAGAGGCATTAAAAACCGAAGTAAATTACAAAGCATATGAACCTAGCAATCCATTATATGCAGATGAGCCTGAACCATGTGAGTTTGTGACCTGTATAGATGTTTTAGAACATATTGAGCCTGAGTTATTAGACAATGTGCTTGATGATTTAAAAAGAGTAACAGACAAGTATGGTTTTTTTACAATACATACTGGTGCAGCAGTAAAAACACTTCCAGATGGCAGAAATGCACATCTAATACAGCAACCATTTGACTGGTGGCAACCCAAAATCAAAGAAAGATTTGAAATTATAAGACAAGTAACCATGCCCAATGGTTACATGGTATTCGTTAAAAAAGGATAATAAATGGCTTTCACTAATTACACAGCATTTGTGACTGTGGTGAAGAACTATTTAGCCAGAACAGACTTAGATTCTGTTATACCTGACTTTATAGAACTCGCACAAGAACGATTATCTCGTGACCTACGAGTGCAAGAAATGTTAAAAGTAGCCACAGCTACCACTACATCTGGTGATGCAACTATATCATTTCCAAATGACTTCTTGCAGTTAAGAGATTTGCATATACAAGGAAATCCTGTTTATCAATTAGAATTTCAAACACCAGACAAGTTTTTTAGAAACCAATTAACACATACTTCAGGTATTCCGAAGTATTTTACACTATTGGCATCCGAGTTTCAGTTCGCACCAACTCCTGATAGTTCACGAACTGTTCAGATGCTCTATTATGCTAAACCAGACTTTATAGACACATCAACTGCCTCTAATATCTATTTAGCATATTTTCCAGATGCTTTACTGTATGCAACTCTAGCAGAAGCTGAACCCTACTTGATGAATGATGAAAGAGTCGCTGTATGGGGAAGTTTATATGACAGAGCGTTAGCAAACATTAAAGCAAATGATAAGGGTGCTACCTTCTCAGGTGCTTCATTAAACGTAACAACAAGATAAGGAAAATTTATTATGTCAGAAATGTCAAGTTATTTAGAAGATGCTTTATTAAAAGCAACGCTTCTTAATACAGCTTTTACAACAGTAGCAACACCGTATATTTCATTACACACAGCAGACCCAACAGATGCTGGTACAGGTGCAGAAGTGTCAGGTGGTTCTTACGCAAGACAATCTGCTTCTTTTGGAACTCCCTCTGTAGTAGGTTCTTCATACAGAGCAGATACTGATGCCGATGTTACATTCCCTACTGCAACTGCATCATGGGGTACTGTAACGCATATTGGGATTTGGAATGCAGCTTCTGGTGGTCAACTTTTGTATCATACTCCATTAGACAGTTCTAAAACTATTGATAGTGGTGATATATTTAAAATCACAACAGGCAATTTAACTGTTGCATTAGCATAAGGATAAGTCATGGCACTTGTCGTAAAAGATAGAGTCAAAGAAACGACTACGACTACTGGGACAGGTACAGTTACCCTTGCAGGTGCGTCTACTGGCTTCCAATCGTTTTCTGTAATCGGTGATGGAAATACAACTTTCTATACACTCGTATCAGGTAATGATTGGGAAGTAGGTATAGGCACATACACAGCAAGTGGTACTACTTTGTCTAGAGATACTGTATTAGAATCTAGCAATAGTGGTAGTGCCATTACCTTATCTGGCACATCAGATGTATTCTGTACTTACGCTGCAGAAAAGTCTGTACACCAAGATGCTAATAATACAGGTTTCGCACCACAGTTAAGTGCTACTAATGGTTTATTTGTCAACAACGCAACCGTAGGTTCTAACTACACTATCCCTACAGGCTACAATGCGTTATCTGCTGGTCCAGTTACTATTTCTAGTGGTGTATCTGTAACTGTTCCGTCAACTTCTAAATGGGTGGTCGTATAATGGCATCAACAATTAATTCAAGCACAAGTAATGGTATTGTCATTACCCCTGATACAAGTGGTGAAATAGAACTACAAGCTAATGGTGTAACCAAAGCTAAAGTCACAGCAAATGGTCTACAAGATGCTAATGGTAATTCTCTTCGTGGTGGTATGTATCGTAACCTTATTATTAATGGTGATATGCAAATTGCACAGAGGGGGACAAGTTCTGCTGGTGAAGGAGCTACCGAAGGTTTTAAAACAGTCGATAGATGGAATTATACTACTGGTGGAACAGCAACTGATGGTAGATTTACTTTAACCCAAGATACAGCTGATGCTCCTAAAGATAAAGGGTTTGGATATTGTACTAAATTTGATTGCACAACCGCAGATACATCAATAGCTGCTGGAGAAGGTCTTATTTGGAGAACTAAACTTGAAGGACAAACACTTCAAGCTATTAAAAAAGGAACAGCTAGTGCAGAACAAATTACATTAAGTTTTTGGGCAAAAGGAACAGCAGCAACTTATGCTGTTGAATTGCATGATGAAGATAATAATAGACATAATACACAAAAATTTACAATTACTTCAAGTTGGCAAAAATTTACATTAACTTTTGCCGCAGATACAACAGGAACATTTAATAACGATAATGGTGCAAGTTTAGGAATTAATTTTTGGTTACATGCTGGTTCTAATTATACAAGTGGAACTTTTACATCAAACACTTGGGCTACAAGAACTTTAACTAATATTGCTGTAGGTATAGATTCATTCTATAGTAGCACTGCTAATGAATTCTTTCTAACTGGAGTTCAATTAGAAGTCGGTGAAGGTGCTAGTGACTTTGAGTTTTTACCTTATGATGTGCAGTTGCAGAGATGTCAGAGATATTATTATAAAATAACATCAACAGGTAGTACTTATATTGGAATAGGAGCAAATCAATGGAGCACATTTTGCACTATGACTTTTCCTTTTCCAGTTCCTATGAGAGCCTCTCCTACAGCGACATTAAGTTCGTGTAATATTACAAATAATGCTTCAGCAAGAACAGCATCTTTAGGTGGTAATTATAGTTCGTCACAAATAGGAGCATATAATATAAATTATTCTGGTTCAGCTTTTTCAGCAGATATAGCTTTAACTTTATATGCAACAAGCTCAAGCGGATATATGGATTGGAGTGCAGAATTATGAGTTATAAATTATGTGTAGCTCACCCAATAATAGGTGAAGCTCGTTCAGTTATTAGATTATCAGATGGTGCAAGTATTCCATTTGACGAAGATAACACAGATTACCAAGAATATCTAAAATGGGTTGCCGAAGGCAATACCCCTGAACCAGCAGATGAGGTAACAGAATGAGCGTAACAATTAATGGCATAGGCTTCGTAGAAAACAGTATCACACTGGATACTGACTACACACTAGCAGACAATCGTAATGCTATGACTGCTGGTCCTGTAACTGTAGCAGATGGTATCACTATTACAATCGGTGATGGTTCTACATGGAGTGTCGTATAATGGTGACTTCAATTAAGGGAAATGATACCAGTACATTTGGTGGGAATATAGATGTTACAGGTAATGTGGTAACAGATGCACCAGCGTTTAGTGCTTATTTACCATCTCCTACAACAGGCATTTCAAGCAATGTTTGGACTAAAATACAAATTTCAACAGAAAATTTTGATACTAATAATTGTTATGATGTTAGCAGCTATAGATTTACACCTACGGTTGCTGGATATTACCAAATAAATGGAAAGCTATTAATTGCTGGAACAACACACACTTATGGGTTTGTAGGAATTTATAAAAATGGTTCTAGAATTAGCGAGGGTAGTTATATTGCTGTATCAGCAAGCGAATCTGGTCCTAATGTTTCTGATTTAATATACTTAAATGGAACAACTGATTATGTTGAGTTATATGGAATGGCAATTACAACAGGTGGCACTGCAACATTTTATGGAAATTCACCAATACAAACAATATTTAGTGCATATCTAGCGAGGGCAGTATGAGTACAGTAAAATCAAAGAAACTACAAGTCGGAACAGATGCTACTGCATCTAATAACTTTACCATCTATCAACCAGCAACACCTGATGGAACATTAAGGATTGGTGTCGGTAATGCAGATAGTCCTACAGAGGTAGGTAGATTTAATAGCAATGGATATGTAGCAACTAATGCTCCAGCGTTTAGTGCTTACTCAAATTCAACAGCAAGTGTTTCAACTGCTACATGGACAAAAGTTCCAGTTAATGTAGAAGAATTTGACACCAATGCTAATTATGATAATGCTACTAACTATAGATTTACTCCAACAGTTGAAGGATACTATCAAATTAATGGTCAAGTAAATATATCTAGTTCAACCACAACTAGATTATTATGTGCTATTAGGAAAAATGGTTCTGAATTTAGATTAGGTACAGATTTAGCAACAATAGGAAATAGAGTAAATGTATCTTCTTTAATATATATGAATGGTACAACAGATTATGTAGAATTATGGGTATTTGTTACAGGAACAAGTTTAACATTTACAGGTTCTGGACAATCAGATAAATATTTTAATGGTTACCTAGCGAGGGCAGTATAATTTAACAAGGACATAACATGACATTATATGAAAAAATTAAACAATTAAAACCAGAACTAACAGATGCAGACTTTGCACCTGAAGGTACAATCATGCTTCAGAATGATAGTGATGGTAAAGGTGACTACATAAAATCTTGGGAACACCCAACGTTTACCAAGCCAACTCAAGAGCAGTTAGATGCAATTAACTAAAGAATATTTACATACTTTATTTGAGTATAAAGATGGAAATTTATACTGGAAAACAAACAAAACAACTCGTAATCTTATTGGTAAGAAAGTTGGAACTCCAACTAGCGGTGGATATTTAAATGTAATGGTTGATGGTATAAATTACAGAATACATAGATTAATTTACATGATGCACTATGGAGAATTTCCTGATGTTGTTGACCATATAGATGGAAATAGAACAAATAATAAAATTGAAAATTTACGACAAGCAACAGTAAGTCAAAACAATTTTAATACTAAAATGAGAATTGATAACTCATCTGGATACAAAAATATTTCTTGGAGTAAGGATAGAAATAAATGGGTTGTAAGAATTCAAGCAAATAAAAAATTACATCAATGGTATGTAAAAGATTTAGAGCTTGCTGAGTTAGTTGCAATAGAAGCAAGAGATAAATATCACAAACAATTTTCGAATCACGGAGTTTCATAATGACTGTAAGCGTAAAAGCACCTACCAGTACCACAGGCTCTATCCAGTTAAATGGAAGTGATGTACTGACTATTGATAGTAGTGGTAATGTTACTGCTCCTAATAAACTTATATCTACAGGTCATGTATTACAAGTAGTATCTACATCTCCAAATCAAGGTGGTAGTGCATTTAGTACATCAAGCACAAGTTTTATAGATTCTGGTTTTTCACTGTCAATTACACCATCTAGCACTTCTAGTAAAATATTAGTTATTGCCAATGGCGCAATGACACAAACATTAACAGGTGGAACTGGCTGTTTAGCTACTATATATAGAGGAGCAACTAATCTTGCTAATGGTGCGACTAATGGTTTTGCTTATTATGAAAACTCAACAAGCTCTGGATTTCAATGGGTAAGTGGAACAATGGTAACATTAGATTCACCCTCAACTACTAGCTCAACAACTTATAAAATATATGTAAGAGCAGTTAATAATGGTGCTGGTGCTGGTACTGCATATTATAGTATTAATTATGCTGGAAACGGAATTACACTTATGGAGATTGCTGGATAATGAATAAACACGAAGCAATATATAAACTATATCCTAATATTGTTACTATTCGTGGTGATGTAGCTTACGATGCTGATGGCAACGAAGTAACTTATGATAATGATGCTGTAACCGTTGAAATAAATGCAAATGCTTATAAAGAACAACGAGCTTCTGAGTATCCACCATTATCAGAACAACTAGACTACATCTATCACAATGGTATAGAAGCATGGAAAACAAATATGATACAACCTGTTAAAGACAAGTATCCTAAACCTACGGAGTAATATATGAGTTCAATAGTTATACAGGGCGATACCTCTGGAAGCATAACAGTAGAAGCACCTAGCGTTGCGGGTACTCATACCTTAACACTACCTAAAGCTACAGGTAACATAGCTACAGATGCTACTGTTGGGTTAGGTACGAAGAACCTTATCATCAATGGTAATATGCAGATAGCACAGAGGGGGACGAGTGTTACTGGGATTACAGGTAGTGGATATTATACTGTTGATAGATGGATTCTCCCTAATAATAATATTGGAACATGGACACAATCACAGGATACAGACGCTCCTACTGGGCAAGGATTTGGTAACAGTTTAAAAATGCAATGTACCTCTTCTGCGTCATTAAGTGCTGCTACTACACTAGAATTGCATCAGCTTTTTGAAGGACAAAACTTACAACATCTTAAAAAAGGCACAGCTAACGCTGAATCTTTAACATTATCTTTTTGGGTAAAAACTAATAAGACTGGAACATATGCAATTTCATTAATTGATAATGATAATACAAGACATATAGGTGCAAACTATACCGTGTCCAGTGCTGACACATGGGAAAAGATAATTATTACTTTTGTTGGTGATACAACTGGTGTATTAGATAATGATAATAATGTTTCATTAAGAGCAGTATGGCATTTAGCTAACGGGTCAGATACCACATCAGGCACAGCAGATACTACATGGGCAGCATTAGTAACTGCTAATCGTGCCGTTGGTCAAACAGTCAACCTAGCAGACTCAACTTCTAACTACATTAACATCACAGGTGTCCAACTAGAAGTAGGCGACACAGCTACACCTTTTGAATACAGAATGTATAGCCAAGAGTTAGCTATGTGTCAGAGGTATTTTCAATCTTTTGGTGGAAGTAATGTAGCTGAAAC
>Ga0208767_1002317_pt1 | contig 14463 bp, 7 predicted proteins | sample VirMetDEL_Mar_21_FD_184514 | JGI IMG/M metagenome (GOLD analysis project Ga0208767, IMG submission 184514) | Aqueous microbial communities from the Delaware River and Bay under freshwater to marine salinity gradient to study organic matter... | ecosystem: Environmental > Aquatic > Marine >... | reverse complement strand
CGTATAGGGCGTTTGTTGCGTTGTGCTTGGCAACCCTGCAATGCCCGCGGTTGACGTTCCAGAAGACGGAACCAAAGCCGAATAGGTTTGTAATCCCGTGTTTTGAGCCGCGCTTCCTGTGATAGGTTGCCCTGAAGAATATTGAGCCGCTTGTTCTGCCGCAGCTTTCTGTTGCGCCGCTGCCGCCGCCGCGGCCTCATTAGCTTCATATACGTCTTGATCGATAATGCTCAGAGCAGGATTACCAAAGAAACCCGGCGTAGTTTGGAATAAGTAGCCTTGGCCTGTCTCTAAATCACCTGTAGTGCTTTGCTGTATGTTTTGTAGATTCTTTATGTAACCAAACGGATCACTTGTAGGGTTTGTCAAAATGTTGCGGTTTCCATACATTACCCCATTATTCATACCCATGATTGGATATTCCTCACCGTAGTACTGGTTGTAGGCATCCATCGCTTCCTGAGATGTTTGAAAGTTTACACCATCATTGCTGTAAAACTCGTCGTTGTATGTTCCAACCTTTTGGTAGTCTGGAACATACTTAAAATTATCGGCATAGTATTGCTCAATAGCAGGGGTAAGCTCTGCTAAGTCTTCGGTTCCATAACCAAATCTAGCAAGGGTTTCTCCAAATGTAGGAGAGCTTAAAGGACCCAGTTGTGTCAACTGAATGCCGTCAGGCGTTTTTATGCCAATTCTAACCGTGCCTACGCCATATTTGGAGTCAGGCCCAGAACCCGTGGTGTAAGCATATAGTTGATCCGTTTCGCCAATTACGTTATCTACAGCGTCAACCATCTGACCCGTATGAATAGTCCGCCCTGCACCATATAGACCTTCTGTCATATAAAGAGCGGCTGTTGCGGCTCTTGCGGCTTCAAGAGGGTTGTCTGATTCCATGATCTTTGACCAATCACGAAGGTCATAGCTCTGCCCCGGTTGCTGAGTAAGAAGAGCCTTGGTTAAATTTTCATCCGCACCCGTTATCGCCATAAACTCTTCTTGAGTTGGTGCAAAATTACGGCTGTAAACCGCTCGTCTGAAAGAAGTGTCGGACAGTTGTTCAGGTGTATACTGACCCATGTAATCTGCAACACGGTTTAGGTAATCAGATTGCGCTCCTATCTGGTCCTCGGTCAACCCTTCAAAAACTTTGATAGGTGTTTCCTCAACCTCTTCAACCACAGCCGCGGCTTGGCCGCCACCACCGTCACCCGTAGATGGCGTAAAGTCCGCTGCCGCAGAGGTTATGTCTACGTTAGCCAAGGCTTCAGCAACGCCCGTGGATTGAATGTTGCCTGTGGAATCTAACCCAGTTGTTATATTCGCGTTGCCGCCAATGTCATCAATGTATTTTTGCGCTCTATCCGCACCTTGTGTGCGAGCAAGAGTGCGAGCGGTAGCTGCATAGTATTCCGGGGTTTTTTCTTTCAACCCAAAGCCCATTAAAAGGCTGTCCGCTATACCTAGGCTTTTTGGTTTGTCGTCGTTTTTGTCGGAACTAGATGCCGCAGGCTTATCATTTTTATCGCTGCTACTGCCACCGCCACCAAACGCCTTACTGATCGCGCTCTTAATTTTGTCGCGAGATTCTTGATTGTGCAGAAAGTACGACACAATGCCCCCGGGACCCGGTTCGCCTGCGCCGCCCATGGCCAAAAGAAGCTCTTCTTCCTCTGGATTAATATAGGCCAAGCGGTGAGGCTGACCTGCCATCTCTGTTTCAATCGGGACTGTCGCCAAGGACATGAGGCCGCCACCGTTTCTATAAGCTTGTACTTGTTTTGGCATATCGCTGCGCATCATAGCAAACTTCCTATTCCTTGTCCTTGTTGAATCATACCAGAGATTGGGTCGTTGGGAAATAGTGCAGCATACCTAGACCTTGCCGCAGGCTGCGGGGAAGGTGGTGTTGTCTGAGGGACAGGCGCAGGAACTGCGGCAGGTCTAGGCTGCGCCACAGGCGGGCTGGTGGGAATCGCCCGCAGTGATGCTTCTTCTTCTGGCTCGGGGACCGTGATCTGTGGTTCCTCGTCCATGATAAATTCTTCTGTTTCGCGGACCACGGATGGTACGCCGCGACGGCCGACTGTTGTCGCCCCCAAGAAACCTTTTTTCGTAAGTATCTCAGTTAAGCGGCCTGCAATGTTTGCGGATTCGCGTTGAGTGCGGCCTTTAGATAGCATGGTTGCAAGTAAGTCGGGGTCCTTAAACATCTGAGTCATGACGTCCATTTTCATGGACTCAGGGATGTCTGCAAAGATTTTTGCATAGGCACGTCTAAAGGCTTTTGAACCTGCGCCACGGGCAATTAGGTCACCACCGCCACCACCGATTGTGCTTGAGGCAACAGCACCTGCTTGCGAACCTGCAATACGCAAATAAAAGTCCATCATGGGGCCTACGGTTTCAACGAGTTCTTCTAGGTTCATATCACCAGAAGCAACAAAACTTTCCATTTTAACAAGTTCCGTAGCTAACCCGCGTAGGCGATCCATTTCTGGTTTGCTCATTACGTCGTTTTTGAGCATCCATTCGGAAAGACTAATTTTATTTTGTGAATTACGGTGAGGCGCAAAAAGTTGGTCATAGAAAGCTCTTGCACTGAAAGTTTGACTCGACCCGCCTGCCTCAACTTGCGCTGCTTCGATAAACGCAGAGCGCAAGCCGTTTAAAGCTTCCTCTTTTGTATGTTTAACGCCATCCGGCGTTCTCCATTCGTTTGGTGCATTTTTTACTACACTAAGTAAGTTATCCCATGCAGCAACGGGCTTTTTTTGTGCGTTTGCGATAGCTTTTCTTGCCGCAGTTGTAGGGTTTTCTGTGGTGCCCGGAAGCAAGTCCATAAAGGACACTTGATCTTCTAAATCTTGTATCTTTTTGCGCTGTTCCGCACGACCTTGATCTAAAAGGGTCCGTGCGATTTGCACATTTTCTAAATCTGCTTTCAAGGCAGGCATTGCGGAAAGAATGTCTTGGTTTTCTGGACGCTCCATCCAACGGCGCAAGGCGGGTACGTTTATTTCTCCCGTGTCTGGATTAAACGCGGCTGCTCGAATGTTACGAAGAATGCTTTCTGTAGTTCCGCGGATCGTGGTAGTTGTTTCAACAGCCTGCTCCACGTTTTTTAAAACTTGTGGGTACTTCGACAAACTCTTGCGATTGTTTTTTAGCCACTTGTTTAATCGTGCTGTATCAACAAGACCTGTGTCTTCATTAACAGAATACTTAATTGCGCGATCTAATGTCTTTTGTAAATCCGGTGTACCTGCGGAACTTGATAAGTTGGTCAAAGCCTGCGTTAGTTCAAACTGACCCACCTGATCTAGCTGCTTCATACGTAGGTAACCTGCATCTGATTGGAAAATATCGTTAGCAATCATTTCCGGAGCCACTTTTAAAGCCCCTGTTTTTGTTTGTGCTAATACGTCACCGACAAAAGAGCGCGTAAACGCATCATTCAAAGCACGAGTGTATGCACGAGCCGTATTGTACGCAGCATCGCCAGTGTCAAAGTTGTCTAGGTCACGCATTAGTGCTTGTGCAAAACCATAAGCCAAACGCGCAGAGTTAGATTTACCTTGTGCCGTAAGCTCTTTGCCTTTTGCTAGAGCCGTGCTGTACATGTCATAAATCTCTGTTGCGGTGAGAGGAACAAATTCTGCTTCATCGCCTGTCGCTAACAAGTCAGGATCAGGCTCACGAGATTTCAAGAGTTCAAGGTTAGCAAGACGATCAAATGCTGTAGCAAGCTTACGTGCATTTGCGTTGTCATCAAACTCACGGTTGCTTGCGCGTTGACGTAAGTTTTGAGCCTGCCCACGAATGTACGCTATACGCTCATTGATGTCTTCAATACCCTCGGCCGTAGCCTCGACATTCGACAAGATGCGTTCGTCGGCTGTGCCTGTAAACTGGTCAATTGATTTTTGATAAGTACCATACGCCCGTTCTAAGTCCTTACTCATCGTGGGCCGTGAGCCGTCGCCCCCGTCTGATGGTACAAGACCAAGGTCTCTTTCTTTACGGCGAACAAACTTAATAAGCGGCGCAATGTTGGGGAACATATCATCCAACGCCTCTTCCGTCTGCGGCAGGTTGTTGTTCATCCACTCAATAAACTGCGGCGTGTCTGTTACGTTGCCCTGCTCATCAATAAACTCGCTGATAGCAAAATTTGTCGGTACAGAAGACCAAAGTCGCTTTTCGTTTTGACGTGCCGAATTTAAACGTGTATCCAAAATGCCTTGAAGCTGTACGCCCAATTGAGCTTGGCGTTCTTCTCCACCGCCAACGCGTTCAAATGCTTCGAAGACACGTTTCCAAGCCCCTGCTAAGTCTTGTTCCATTGCGTTTTCAAAAACGGCTTGCGATAAAACGGCGGCCTCTTGTGCCGCGTCCGAATTTCCTGTCGCATACAAAGCGGTAATGGTGTTACGCAAAGCTTGAGTAGCATTTCTATTAGCAGAGGCACGTTCACGACCAACCCCTGTGGTGGTCTTTTCAAGCGATTTTTCTAAGGCAAGAAGGGCCGGGGACCCTGATTTAAGAGCCGCGGTCAGTTCAATCGGGTTTCCTGCTTCGTCAAGCAAAATACTAGAAAACTCATTAGAACCTAATCGTTTAATTATTTCTTCAGGGTCTTCGCCTGCTTCCTCAATTACATCTAATATGTAATTTACTACTTGACGTTCACGCTCACCTTTCAGAGCAGCAAGACCTTCCTGAACCTTGCCTTCACGAACTGCTTTAATCGCACCTTTTGTACCGGTGTAAGCAAGCTTCAATCTTGTGGTCAAAAGGTCCGCCAAGACGGCTGTGGAAACACCGCCACCAAACTCTAAAGCAAGGCGTGGTAAAGCCTGACCGGGTGCCCCGCTTTCCGCTACATACGCACCACCTGTTGAACCAAGACCGGCCGCGACTTCAAAACCTAATGTTGACGCGGGCGCGGCACGAGCGGTTTCACCCATTCTTCCGACGGTGCCCTCTAAAAATTCAGAAAAGCGTAAGCCACGGGTAGGTTTAAAGGGTCCTGAAACATCTCCCATGCTTTTAGCAAGCGCGTTTTTTGCAGCTTCAACACCAAAATTAAGTTGTTTTGGAACTACAAAAGGTAACGCTAACCAAGCCGCTGCACCCATAGCGGTCTTACCCGCTTCATATGCTGCTGTCTGACCCGGCAGCATTGGTGGCTCTTCGCCCACAATTTCATCGGCAATTTGCTCACCCATCATGTAACCGCCGATAGAAGCAAGCGTACCTGTCAACAGCGGAACGCCAAAGCGCACAGCCGCAGTAGGTAACGTTACTGGCGGAACACCTGCGGTCAAAGCCTGACCTGCCGCGTAGCCACCCATAAACGTAGGCACAGCCGCAGCTTGTGGTATAAATTCGCGCGAAACCCCCTGCATAAAGGTGCCACCTGAAATAGGATTACCCTCTGGGTCGTAAGCAAACATCTCTACGATGTCTTCGTTTGACATGCGACGCTGCGCAGGAGCTAAGTCTTTGAGGCTTGGAAACAACTCAAATACAGGAGCCGTCCCTTCTCTCAAGCCTTGGTACGTCATGTAGTTAGGGTCTTCGAACTCTTCGTTTAGAGTTTCAGACAGGTTTTGAGCAAACAAGCCGATGTCGCTGCCGTAAACCGACATGATCTGGTCAAAGGTGTCTTTATCGAACTGAGCGTAGGGTAGTTCTACTGTGTTCTCTTCGGCCATCGATCAAGGTCCTTTTTTGACGCTTTTCTTTAATAGTTCTTTTGCTGCTTGGAAGGCTGCTTCACTTGAACCATCTGATCCTATAGATTGTACAGGCCCTAGAATTTCTTGCAAGCGATTGATCTCAAACAGTTTCTGACTTAGCTGCGATTTCATTGTGCTATCAAGAGGCACATCGCCACCAAGATTTTCCAAAATAATGCGCTTCTGCTGGTCTAAGTAAACTGAAAGTGTTTTGAGTTTGTTCGCCTCTGTCACAGGGTTAGCAAACAAAGCTTCTTCTGTGGGGAACAACTGTTCAACTTGTTGCAGGTCGGCAACCGCAAATCTTGGGGAAACTGCTAAAGCAGACCGACCAAGTACACGAACCATCTTGGTAAACTTACGCGCTTCCTGAGTATCTTTAAACGTTTCCGCAAAGTATTCAGGAGCGACGATACCACCACCGACAGCATCGATTGCTGCGTAAACCTTAGACCAGAAGCCTGTACCCTTACGCGCCTGTTCGTAAGCGTCTTTGACTTCCATCATGTCGTCAGCAGTCAGAGGATTGCCCTCTGCGTCGGTCATGTTGCTGATGATGGCGCGGTCCATTTCCGCAAGCTGTGCTTGTGCGTTTGCACGGACTTTTTCGTTCTTAGCAACTTCGTAAGAGATTGTGTTAGACACTTCAAACGCATCGCCCGGAATTTGCTGTGTGACACCGTTTTCATCAACGTATGTTCTACCGCCGTCATAACTTGTGAAGACGCCTTTTTCAGGAATGAGGAAGCCGCGTGGAGTAACACTTGCAGTAGAAATTTTCTGCATACCCGCTTGGCCACCACTTGCGGTAACTTCATTAACTTTAGCAACAGCCGCCTTACCTTGTGGTGAGGTGATATCAACAATGCTTTTTGTAAGAACGCCATCTGCGTTTGGCAGTGTAATCTCAACATACTCTGGCTCTGGTACATCAGGTGTACCAAAGATAGGTGTGACTTCCTGAGTTTTGTTGTCAATCGCAACGATCTGACCATTCTGCTCACGGAACGTATAGTTACCGCGCATGTCGAGCAAGGCTGCCTCAAGCTTAATACGCTGCTGTGTTTCCACCGCTTGACGCGCTCTAAACTGGGCATTTGCACGTTCTTCCGCGTTTAGTGTACGACCCAAGGCACGTTCTTCCAGCGCAATCTGTGCATCAGTTTCCATACCGAAGCGACGGTCAAACTCTACCTTAGCACGTTCTTCAGCATCAAGTGTGCGACCCAAGGCACGTTCTTCGGCAGCAATATCAGCTTCGATAGCCGCCGCAATGTCTGACAACTCATCCGCACGATTACGCTCATAAACCGTTTGCTCGCGGCCCGCGGCCCGTGCTTCGGCAGCAATGTCGTACTCAATTTTACGCTGCTCGGCTTCAATGTCGTAGCCGTTGTTACGAAGCTCTTCACGTATTCTAGCTTGTTCTGCTCTCGCTTCCGCAGCCTGAGTTCTAGCTTCTTCTCTATCTTCCGCGGAAAGTGTTCTATCATTAGCACGGTTTTCGGCAGCAATGGCTCTTTCAACAGCACGACCTTCTTCAGCAATTTTTGTACTAAGTGCCCGTGATTCCGCAGATAGCGTAGTATCCAATGCGCGGTTTTCAGCACGTATCGTAATTTGCTCGCCACGAGTTTCCGCACGTATCGCGGTGTCTTCCGCACGAACCTCACGTTTTTTAGCGTACTCATCAGAAATTGCTGCGGCAAAGAAGGTATCGTTAGAGGTAAACCCTAATGCAAGCTTTTCTCCAACAAGCTTACGCTCTGCGGGAGTATTAATAGGTAGTTCAGTCGGCGGCGCAGTTGGATTATTGGGATCAAACAATTGAATTGTTTTGTAGCCTGTGTCGGTTGGTTCTGTACCGATGTTGTATGCCGTAGCTTTCGGGTCTTTTTCGATAGCCGCGTTAAATTTTGCCAAGCCTTCGGTTGTACTCAGGTTAAACGTGCCGACGATTTCCCCGTCAGCACCAACAACTCTTTTAATGTCGGCCTTTGTAGAAGAAGATGATTTACTTGCAATAGCGCGTTCCAGTGCCTGCTGCGCAGTAACGTCAGACTGTGACGCTTGAATTGAGCTTTGCAACGCGGCTAAGTCCATCTGCCGCTTTTCTTTCTCTGCGGCTTGCTTCGCGGCTAATTGGCCCGCGGCCCGTTCGCCAATGCGCGGGAACAACTGCGTGGCAGACGCCGCGTTAGCTAGGCGTTCTGCAATAGAGCGGCCTTCGGTCTGACCCGCAAACTGCAAACCAGTCTGAGCAATATCAAACAGCATCTGCGCTTGTGTCAGACGCTTCTGCTCATCTAGTTCTGCTTGTCGTGCCGATTGATCGCCAAGTACAGAGGCGTAAAGCTTTTGGAACTCTGGCATGTAAGCCGCGGCACCAGACGCTACCGCGCCACCCGGAGCGAATCGGCGGACCGCGCCGCCTTGGTTAAAATTTGCGGGTGGAGTGTTGCCCGCCCCCATTGCCATGAGTTCGCCTACGCCTTGGCCCATGGCCTCGTTTTCGGTCATCTCAACCCCGGCAACAAGCTGCTGCATCAACTCACCAATACCACTATCAATCGCACCCTCTTCGGTCATCATGATAGTTGGCTGAACCATCGCCAAAACACTTTCAGGCGTCTTGTTCGCGTCTTCCTCACCAACATAGCCTGCAAGTTCGGCGTACCGCTCTTCCAAAGGTTTTGCGTTACCGCGGAATGCGTCGATCATACTCTTTGGATCGTCCGCTTGGTCGATCATGTCCATCATCTCAGCGGCGTATGTCTCACCGATCTTCGCGCCGTCTTCAGCATAGTGCTGCTCTTGCTGCTGCACCATGGCCGCCTGCTGTGGATCAACCTGCTGCGGTGCCATCTGCTGTTCAGGCTGCATCAGATACTGCTGACCCATGGCCGCCATCTCTTGCATGTTGGGTTGTGCCGGACCGCCCGCTTGACGGAACAGAGGGCGGTCCATAACCGCACCGCCGCCCATATACCGCTTGGCCATCTCTGGGTCGATCTTACGCTGAACGTATTCAGGTAATGATTTAAAGCCTTTGTTCATTAGAATAGCCCCGCTCTTTGTGCGCCTGCCGCTGCACTAAGTCCTGAGATACCCAAGCCCAACGCCGTCTGGAACGGCGAGACTTGCGGCGCAGAGGACGCAGTGATGGTTGATTGTGATGTCGGTATACCCGCGTAGATGTCAGACAAGAAGCCGTACTGCTGATACGGATACTGCTGCGCCTGTAGGTTCGTGAGCCGTGTTGCGTCGAGCGCGGCCTGATCGACACCGCGTTGGACATTGCCTGCCTGAAGAGCAGTTCCGATTTGAGCCTGACGGATGTTCTGACCAATTTCTCCGATACCCGCTTGCTGTACGCCAAGCTGACCCAGTTGAGAGCCAAACTGACCGTATTGCGCGGCCAACGAGCCAAGGCCCTGACCTAGTGACATTTGACGACTTGCTAGATCACTCATCAATTGAGCTTCCTGTGCGCGACGCGCCATAGAGGCGTCAAAACCCGCCTGACGCAACTGACCAGAAGTACGGCCCATTTGGTCAAGGGCATTACGGAATAATTCTTGTTCTGCTACGGCTTGGCGAGAACCGCCAAAAGCTCCCGCGCCGACGGCGTTGGCTCGAATATTCTGTTGTTGAAGTCCAGCCTGTCTTCCGATATCGGCCAAGGATTGTTGCACAACCTGTTCTTCATAAGGGTTGTAAGAGCCTAACCCTGCTGCTGTCTGCGCCGCGGCGTTTATTATGTTTTGAGCTTGTCCCGTGGACATTTCCGCCTGACGCAAGGACGGCATTGCCGCACCAGTCAAGATATTCTGACCACCTTGAATAGCTGCTTCGCCCGCTTGCAAGAACGGTTGATACGCACCAATGCCCGTTTGTGCCGCCCCAATAGCAGCACTTTCGGCAGGAGTTAAGCCTGCAACTTGATATGCCGTTTCAGCGGGCATACCCTTTGCAATCTGGTCTTTTATGAAGGTTTGAACGTCGCCAAGTAACCCGAGGCGGTATGCCTCAATGGCCGGGTCCTGCCTGCTTATCTGTACTGTGGTTGAATCAGCCATTACGCTACTGCTCCCCCTTCAAATGCTCTCATGATGTCGTACATCTTCTTAAAGCCTTGCTCACGGCTTCCGTTTCCTGCGCCGCGAACCGCTTGAGCAGTCATTACAAATTCTCCGTCAGACAGCATTGCAGGAATGTCGTCAGAGGTTTCTGTTCCGGGGCCTTGTATCTGGCCCGTGCGCCGTGGGAAGTTGTTCATGGTCATCGGACCACCGGCCGCGGCCATTACGGGCTGCTGTACTGAAGGTGTAATTGGTGCCCCGTAATTCGGAGTATAAATCGGATTGCCTTCTGCGTCATATCCATAAATAGGACGCTCGAAACTTGCAATTTGAACGGGAGCCGGTGGAACGTATGTCGAAACACCGCCGCTACTTGGAACCATTGTCCCCATCATGGAATTAGTACCCGCGCCCGTTGGCGTCAAATTAGCGTAAGTGCGTGAGGGTTGAATCGGGTTATAGCTGCCTTGCGACGGACCGAAAGAAGCACTTGTTATCGGTTGACCCGAATATATTGCCTGTGTCGCTGTGGTAAAGTTAGGCGACCCTGTTGGTACACCTGTGCTGTACTTGTCAGGATTTTCTGCTAGGCGTGTCTCCGAAGTATCGTCTATGTCAAACCCATCGATTTCAATTTCGCTTGCTGGAATCTCGTCAAACCCCCCTGCTGCGCCCAAAGCCAAAAGTGATGGAAGCCCGTATTTTACTGCGGTCCCTAACAGCGTGGATTTACCCGCTGCTCCTGCCGCTTCCGCAGAAACTTGAGCCAAAGCATCTGCTGGAGATAACGTAATCCCCGCTTTTTTAGCTTTTTCAATTTCTTGTGCCGCTAACTGATATTTATTTAGACTTGCTGCTTGTGCTGCATCAGCAAGGTTTTGTTGAAACGCCGAGTCCATTTGACGTCCGGTTTTAAACGGCTCAAACACACCGGGGGCATTTTCCATTCCAAAGCGTGTTTTGAAAAAGCCTATGTCTTGAGAAGGCAGCGCACCTTTTAAGCCAGACATAAAGCCCTGACCACTTAGTGCCCCAGACACACCGGAAGCCACACCCGCCGTCAAACCACCCAGTGCTGCGCTTTTCAATGCATCTTTAAAGCTTTCGCCTTGAATCAGTCCGCCAATACCCGCACCAATTGCAGCCGACGCAATCGTACCCATGCCGGGGAAGATCACGTTTAGTGCAACAGGAAGAATTATCTTTGCCGCTTTCTTAAAGACCTTCTTTACGCCTTTGACTAGCTTTTTTAGAAAGAACTCGCGCTGACCTGTGTACGGGTTGATTGAGTTGCGATCCGAACCAACCACATACGCTTCTGGGTCCGCGCCCTCTGCTGCAATAGCCTGCTTAATCTGACCAACAAGCTCTGGATTCTTTTCTGCAACCTCGCTAGGCACCATGACCTCTTTTTCAGATGCGTGGACCACGAAGGTGTCACCCTCACGCCCCATCCGTGCCATACGGTCCGCCACGTCCTTCATTGAGTTAATGCCGCCTTCGCGGCCAAACATCAGGACGTTATCATCTATCTCATCCAGATTAGATGTGAAAAAGGAGCCAAGGCCCCCTTCTGGCATTGTAATCGTTTCAAACTGTTGCGCAGCGGCCATTATGCTTCTCCTGAAATGGCTTCTGGGGCAGTGACTGTTATAGAGGTACTGCGTCGCTCTGCGCCGGTCCACGAGTTGCCACAATCTGGGCAGTTTCCGTCAGGATAACTCGCAACCTCTGCGGGGGTGTCCACTGCGTTATCACAGTTTACACAATGCACTGTATCAGAACTTGTAGCCGGTTTCCACCTTGAACCATCGGACATCGTTATAATTGTATTAGTCATGTTGTACTCACCGTTACTGTTCCAACGGAACCTGTGGCTGGCGCACCTGTGCCATACGCCAAATTACTTAAAGCTATCTTAACAAACCCGTTGTCTTGAAACAAGCTTCCCGCTTCTAAACCAAAATCAGATGTAGGCAGGTTTGTTAAAACTATATTAGTATTACGGCCTTCGCCGGGGTTGCGCTGTTGTTCAATGAACAAAGCAAAAGCTCTAACAAGCTCCGCAAAGTAACGCTGGTCATATTGAGAAGGCGGTATGGGAAAAAACGGTGGGGATACGTTACGAGACATTATCTTCTTCCATCTGGCCTAATATCAACGCGTGGCGATCCCAGACGCCAAGTGACTCCGGTATCTTCCGAGGATATTCTAAAAGCAAAGCTGCGTCCACGTAGCCGCACATGCGCTTGTTCCGTAAACTGCTCAACCGGAACACTAGCGGACTTTTCGACGGTAGATGCTTTACTTTGCAAATATGCCCCACCGGGGAAGTTACGAGTCTTCAGTGTCATAAGAGCAGATGGGGAAGAAGCCGTAGAGTTTTTAAACGTAATATCTGGAATTAGCCTGCGAATAAAGGCAAAGCTATCACCATCCCCTATGTCCATCTGACTCGACTCTAAGTATGCGTTAATTGCAGAAGCTGGATTTGTAGAACCATCATCAAAACCTTCCTCATGATCGTACAAATACGCATCTGTTGACGCAGCAACAGGCCGTGTAAACACGCCACGATCAACCCAAGCCGTTCTTGATAGATCGCCGTAGTACCAAACTTTTTCTAGGTAGTTATAGACTACATACCTATTGTTAGTGTCACTATTGGCAGATGGATAGAACCACCAAATTTCAGAGCTTTCTGTATTTAGAGAACCAAAAATCTTTTCAGCTTGGTTTTCGTTTAAGTCGTCAAAGACATAATCTCTAACCGTACAAAGCAGCTTTTGAACTTGACCGCTGTAGACATAGAACTCATTCGTTCCCATCCACATGACGTTATCTTCAAAGGCTACCGCAGATTTAGGACTTCTAATCGTAATACCTTCAGAAACTACTGCGGAGCCATAAGTAAAGGGCGGACCTAAATACTGCAACGCGTACATTGTGGTGTCTGTAAACACTAGAATCTGTTGTCTTGTTTTTACAGCTTGTATAATTTCAGACCCGCTGCTCAAGCGTATTTCTCCCGCAGTATTTGTCGCAGTCGTCTGCCAATCTGTAAGTGATTCTTGGTCTGAAAAACGAATAGCTAAAGAATCTTGTACCCCGGGGGTTGCTTCAAGGTCACAACCAAACGCCAAGATATGACGCTCATCTGCGACCATTATTTGCTTTGCAATAGTAGGCGCACGATTTGCCCCAGATAAACTAGAAAGCGCAACGGCTCTGTTGTTTACAAAACCAAGACTTACATCCCAATAATAAATGTTGCCGTCGCGAAAATTGATAAGCAGGTCTTCTCCAAAGGCATCTTGATTCCACAGACGCAACGTATCTGTTTCAATACTTATCTCTGCTGCGCTGTTCCACGCTCCACGGCCCCAAGTGCCTGCACCCCAACCATTACCGTAAACAACAGAATCTAGGCCAGAAGTTATTTGATACTCTGCCACACTGGTAACGCCGCCTTCACCAACGTCCAGATAGTTAGCAACAACAGGTGTTGGAACAAGTTGACCGTCTACGGTAATATCCTGAATAGACGTATTCGCCAACCGTGCTTCAATGGTAAAGGTAGTTGCAGACGGCACAGTGGCTATTTCATATTCCTGATTGAGAACGCCAGATGTTATGTTGCCACCCAAACCATCGACACCAGAGAATGTCACAAAGTCGCCTACTGTCGCGCCATGCTCTTCATTTACCGTTACGGTAATTGTAGAAGAACCATCTGTTGCCGCAAAAATAAGGTCGTCGAATACCGTCACGTTTTCACCAGCCACAAGCGGCAAGCCAACTTCGCCTGTTCCCTCAACACCTGTGACTTCTGCCAAAGCATTTAAGTTACCACCAATTGTAACTTCACCCACAGAACCTGTAAGTGCAGGAGAAGAAATGATGGCTATAATATTTTTAGTCGTTGAAGTCCCAGTGCTAATAAAGGGAGAACCAACTTCGCCTGTTCCCCCAACGCCAGTAACAGTAGCAACATTATCACTCTTGGTTATGTCACCTACTGCGGTGGTTCCAGAAACACCAGAAACACCCACCGTAATAGAAGAATTAAGCTCATTAGAGTAGCGAATAGGCGTTATGTCATAGAACGCGCCACCCGTTTCAACGTAATACTTTTTGTTTGTGCCAACGCCAAGGTATCGTGAAAAGTCCAAAGCCACCCATGGGAATAGGGATCGACACGCACCAAGAAAAGATTGCGTTGAGTTATGCTTTACCCAACCACCAATTTTCTCAGGCATACCAAAGCGAAAGCGTACCTTGTCACCATCGTACCAACCGCCTTCGTTAGTATAAGAAGTGGTTTCCCTGTTTACGCCCGGTTTGAACTGGAGTTTGGTGAGAGGCATGGCACCACCTTTTTATGTTTTCACTACTAACTTTGTAGCAGATATTGCGGTTCCAGCCAATACGCTTGGGCTTCCCGCCGTGGTGCTTAGTGTGCCATCTGTCTGCACATAGTATTTTTCGCCAGCGGTAAGGCCACTTTGGTTGTCAGATACAGAGCCAATGATGTCTACTCTTGCATTATCTCCGTCTGCAACAGAACCACTATTATCGTAAGCATTTTGAAAAACTACAGATGTACCGTAGTTAGAGTTGCCGTTATCAATGTA
>Ga0208767_1002316_pt1 | contig 14468 bp, 21 predicted proteins | sample VirMetDEL_Mar_21_FD_184514 | JGI IMG/M metagenome (GOLD analysis project Ga0208767, IMG submission 184514) | Aqueous microbial communities from the Delaware River and Bay under freshwater to marine salinity gradient to study organic matter... | ecosystem: Environmental > Aquatic > Marine >... | reverse complement strand
ATGGTCCGTGTCTCCCAAGGATGGATCAGACGGGAACAGATGAAACCCGCATGGAGAAGGCTGATCCGTCTGAACCTGGGCTGATCCTCCCAAGGCTAGAAACGCCCGTTGGCGATGGCGATTCCTACGGGCCCGAGGTCGCGGCCATGGCCAAGGATCTGCTACGCGTCGAGCTCATGCCCTGGCAGGTCCATGCCCTTTCTGGGCAGCTCGAGCATGATGAGGACGGAAACCTCGTGCGCCGGCGGTCGCTGGTGTCCGTTGCCCGTCAGAACGGCAAGACCACCGCGCTGAAAGCGATGATCCTGTGGTGCCTGCTGAAAGAGCCCGAGCGGCGCGGGGAATCAATCCTTGTAATCAGCACCGCGCACCAGCTGGATCTGGCCACTGAGATCTTTGAGGCGTTGGCACCGATGCTGAAGGATGAGTTCGGCGCGAAGGTCAAGTGGAGCTACGGCCGCAATGAAGCCACGCTCCCCGATGGCACCCGCTGGCTCGTGCAGGCTGCAACGCCCAGGGCGTTCCACGGCTTCAGCCCGACCTACATCGTCGCCGATGAGGTCTGGAACATCAGCCGGGATGTGCTGCTGAACGGTGCGTTGCCATCCCAGCGCGTGATGAAGTCGCCGCTGCTGTCGTGCTGGTCAACGGCCGGCACCGAATCCAGTCACGCCATGTTGCAGATGCGCGAGGAAGGGCTGCGCGCGATCGACGAAGGCCGTGACACGAAGCTCTACTTTGCGGAATGGTCCGTGCCCCCTGGCGTCGATCCCATGACGGCATCCGACACATGGCCGCTGGCCAATCCCGCTATCGGCTACACCCTGGACCCGGAAGTGCTGCAGGACGAATCCGAGCAGGTTGATAAGGCCGCATTCCTCCGGGCATCGCTCAACATCTGGATTAGCTCAGACCGCTCATGGCTCGACCCCGGCGTGTTCGACGCGCTGAAGGTGGACGCGATCCCGGCCGGCGGCGTGTTGGCGGTCGATTCCTCTCTTGATGATTCGATGTACTGCGGCGTCCGCGCCCAGCTCATGCCCGATGGTGAGATTGGCGTGACCGTTGCGTTTCTGGCGGACTCCCTGGACGAATGCTGGAAGCGTGTGACAGCGATCGGCAGTGAATGCGAGAAGGTGGCACTCACCCCGTCGCTGTTTGATCTTGCGCCGCCGGAGCTGGAACGCAAGAAGGTGCAGGTGGGCTACGGCGAAATCAAAACGCACACCGCGACCATCCGGCAGCTGATCCACGAGGGGCGTGTCGTACACACTGGCGAGCAGATGCTGGCTGAACACGTTGACCGGGCTGTAGGGCTCAAAACACAGGGCGGGTACACCCTGGCGTCGAACAAAAGCGCGGGGTCGATCACCCTAGCGCGTTGCATGGTATGGGCAGCTGCACTGATCGCGCGGCCGACCTCGAGGGCGAAACCTGCCATCGCGTTTGGCAGGTAGCCTGCTCACGGCCGCGCCGCTGGCTCCCCTGGCGGCGCGGCCACCATTAGATCGGTTTATCTCTCTACCTCTAGGGTATTGACAGGGCTTATCCGGCCGGGGATAGTTCCGTCATGCCGATCTTCCCGCTGAAGGACAAGGCAACCCCCGCGATTGGTTCTGCGCCCATCGCGGCAGCGGCCGGTGCTCCGCAGGGTTCGTCCTTTATCAGCTATTCCGTGGGGGCAGCTGAGGAAGCGGCATTGAGCGTGCCCACGGTAGCTAGAGCTATCTCCCTGCTCTCTACCGTGGCCGCCACGCTTAATCTGAAGAGCTACACGCTGCAATGGACCGGGCAGCAGTACGAAAAACTCTACGTCGAGGGCGAATCATGGATGAGCCGGCCGGACCCCAGGACGACGCGAAACTTCATCATGGCCAAGACGGCACGCGACCTGATCCTGTACGGACGCGCGTTTTGGTACGTCACCGGCCGCTACAGCACCGGATTCCCCGCGACGTTCCAATGGCTGCCGGCCAACATGGTGGACACGCCGAACAACGCTCCCCCGGAGTGGTACGGGCCAGCCGACAAGCTCAACTTTAACGGGCAGGAGATCGACCCCAAGCAGACCGTGCAATTCCTGTCCGGGTCGCAGGGGATCATCTACCAGGGCGCTCGCGCAATCCAGATTGCACTGAGGCTGGATCAGTCTGCTGAGCGTTTCGCCACCAATGAGATCGCGGCCGGCTACCTGCAGCAGAAGGGCGGGGAGCCCATGAGCGCGGAAGAGCTGGCCGAGATGGCCGCTGCCTGGGCGTCGAACCGTCGCACCAACGCCATCGGCGCGCTCAATGAGCTGGTGAGCTTCGAATCCTTCGACGTCGATCCGTCCAAGCTGCAGCTGGTCGAGGGCCGGGAGTATCAGACCAAAGAGCTGTCACGGCTCATGGACATCCCTGCCTACCTGCTGGCCATTGACCAGTCAGGCATGACCTACGCCAACGCGCAGCAGGCCCGCCAAGACCTCATCCTGTTCGGGGCCCGGCCGATCCTCCACGCAATGCAGGAACGGCTGTCGATGAACGACATCCTGCCCAACGGCCGGCATGTGGAGTTCGCCCTGGACGAATACCTGAATGAGTTCCAGCCAACGATGCCGGAACCGGCCCAGCCGCCGGCACGCGACCCGGAGGGCGCGCAGTCGTGATCCGATTCGAGGCAGACGCCACGCTCATCACCGCCCAGGCGGCAGACGACAACCAGCCAGCGCGCATCGCGGGCATCGCCGTGCCGTGGGATGTCACCGCCAGCGTGTCCGGTGGGCAGCTGGTGAGGTTCGCGCGCGGCGCGTTCGACACCAGCCAGAAGCCCGCCAAGCTGATCGAGAACCACGATCTCACGCAGCTGCGCGGCGTGGTTGACACCCTCATCGACACCGATGATGGGCTGGAGTTCGAGGCAACGCTGGCCGACACCATCGCGTCGCGCGATGCCGTGGCGCTGCTGAAGGCCGGCGCATACGACTCAGTGAGCGTGGGCGCGCAGCCCGTCACGTTCACCACGGATTCCGAGGGCGTCATGGAGGTCACTGAAGCCAAGCTCATCGAGCTCAGCCTCGTGGCCGTCCCAGCCTTCCCGGAAGCGGTCGTCACGAAGGTGGCGGCTGAGAGCAGTACCCCATCAACCGAGCATGAAACGGAGCTGACCGTAATGTCCGACGCCGAGATGCCGGCCGAGCCCATCGAGGCCGAGGCCAACGAGATCATCCCGACCCCGGCCGTGTACGCGGCCAAGGCCGAGCTGCCGACCCCCCTGGAATACCTGAGCGGGCTCATCAAGGGCGGGGCCGACATGCAGCGGGTCATGGACGCTGTGAAGGCCGCTGCGCCCGAGGTGTCCACCACCGACACGCCGGGCATCCTGCCCGAGCCGATCGTGGGCCCGGTGTACAACAACTACATCGGGAACCGTCCGGTCGTGGACGCCATTGGCGTCCGCGCAATGCCCGGTGGCGGAAAGGTGTTCATCCGGCCCGAGGTCACCACGCACACCAGCATGGCTGTCCAGTCTGCGGAGTTCGACACCCTGCAGTCGGGCACGTTCGTCGTGAGTGAGAACCAGGTGACGAAGGCCACCTACGGCGGCTACGTCAAGATCAGTGAGCAGGATCTGGACTGGTCTGACCCGGCTGTCCTGTCGCTCATCCTGGACGACATGGGCCGCATCTACGCCAACACCACCGACAACGTGGCTGCGGACAACATGGTCAGCGGCGCGACCAACACCCTGAACTTCACGGACGCAAACATCGCGGACCCGACGGAATGGGTGACCTGGATGTACTCCGCAGCCGAGGACATCCTGGGCAACAGCAACGGCAACCTGCCGACCCATCTGTTCCTGTCCACCGACATCTGGGCCGCGCTGGGCAAGCTGGAGGACAGCCAGGGCCGTCCGCTGTTCCCGCAGATGGGCCCGATGAACGCATACGGCCAGATGTACCCCGGCCAGTCCGAGGCGACCGCGTTCGGCCTGCGCGTGGTGGTGGACCGCAACTTCGCGGCCGACACCATGATCATCTGCGACCCGAGCGGTTACGAGCTGTTCGAGCAGCAGAAGGGCGCGCTGACCGTGGACAATCCCAGTGAGCTCTCTCGCACGCTCGCATGGCGCGGCTACTTCGCCACGCTCATGATCGACCCCGGCAAGTTCATCAAGGCCGCGTTCGTCTAGGCATCACTGACCTGACCGTCTGCCCATGGCCACCTTCGCAATCACTCACCTTCAGCGCGCTGACAACTACCTCGTCGTGCAGACGCTGGAAGGGACAGAGATTGGTACCGGGCAGACGGTCGTGGTCAGCGGCGCGGAGGAGATCAGCGGGGGCAACGGCAACGGCGAGCAGCACCACTGGGGCCAGCTGACCGACATCAACGGTACCTACGTCGTGCAGGACGTCCCGACGCTGCTGTTCCTGGGCGTTGCTGAAGATGGCGACTTCCTGTTCGACAAGACGGCGATCATCACCAATCAGCTGATCGTGTACGCCCCAGGGGACGACTTCCCGCGCGGGCCACTGATCCCACAGGGCGTTCTCACATGGACCCCGCAGCCAACGTGGATCGACGCCGATGATGTGGCCGACTGGCTGGGCATCGCAGCGGCCACTGCCAATGACACCGCGTTTCTCACGCTGGCAGCTGGTGCTGCGAACCAGTACGCATACCGCCGGCGGCGCGAGGCCGGGTACTTCGACTCACTGACCGTGGTGCCTGGCAATGATGTGAAGCTGGGAACGATCATGTACGCCGGCACGCTGTACCGCGAGCGCGGCAGCGTCGATTCTTTCGCATCTTTCGAAGACATGGGCACGCCGATCCCGTTCGGGTCCAATGGCCAGATCAACAGGCTGCTGGGCGTCAACCGTTCGCAGGTCGCATGAGCGCGACCGGGATCTTTGCCGAGGCACAGGCCACGCTGGTGGCGTCCCTCGAAGCGTTGGGGCTCGCCGTGGTCACCGACCCGCGCAATGCGCGGCCGATCAGCGTGCTGGTGGAGCCGCCCACGTTCACAACCTTTAACAGCAACATTGCGGAGATCGAGTTCGGGGTAAAGGTGCTGGCCGCTCCCCCTGGGAACAGGGACGCCACGGATTACCTCATCACCACGGCCGACGCCATCATGGATTCGGACATCTCCCTAATCCGGGGCATTCCCGGGATCCTGCTCATCAGCGGGCAGGACGTTCCCACGTATGACCTCACCGTCCGTGTATCAACACAAAGGAGTAGCTAAACCATGGCCGCGACTACCTACCTCTCGCAGCCGGGGGTTCTGACCGTCAACGCCGTGGATCTGACCGATCAGGCGTCGAGCGTGTCGCTCACCCTGGGCTACAACAGCCTGACGAAGACCGCGTTCGGAGACGCCGGCGAGCTCATGACTCAGGGCCTGCAGACCGTGGAGGGCACCATCACCCTCTACGCGGACTACGGCGCGAGCTCGACCGAGGACACCATCGCGGGCGAGGTCGGGGCCGGCGACACCACCATCGTGGTGAAGAAGGCAGACTCAGCCGTCGGCGCGGACAACCCAGAGTGGACGATCACCAACACGATGATCGCCAACTACCCCATCACCTACACCGTGGGTGAGCTGCAGGTGATCGAGGTCAGCTTCAGCGGGGGTACTTGGGTCCGCGACGTCACGCCGTAAACCAACACACAAGGGGAGAAGATGGGCGACAACAAGGGCGTCAACGGCAATGTCAAGTTCGTCACAACGGATGGCACGTTCACGGTGGACATCGGCTCCATCAAGAACGCCATCGCGTTCGAGCGGCACTTCGACACGCCGGCCACCATCCTTACGATGCGCCCGCGGCTGGAACACATCGCGTTTATGGCGTATGCAGCTGCGAAGGACTCAGGGATCAGCGTCCCCGACGACTTCGACGCGTTCGTGGATGAGCTGCAGGACATCGAGGTCATCGACGCCGAGGGCACCGAAGCCCCGGGCCCTACGGACGGGGGTCAGTCTCCCGAGCACTAGCCCAAGTGCTAGTGGCAACGGGTTTCTGGCCCCCCGATGTGCCGTTCACGATGCGCGATCTGTCCACGGTGGTGGACGTCATGAGTGAGCAGCAGGACTAATGCCTTACGGCGTGACAACACAGGTCATCGGCGTTGAGGAAACGATCAAAGAGCTGCGACGGATAGACCCCGAGTTCCGCAAAGAGTTTGACCGAGGCGCGCGGGCAGTGCTGTCGCCAACGGTGTCCGCCATCAAGAGCCAGTACCCACAGCTGCCGCTGTCAGGGATGTCCCGCACATGGATTCCGCACAGCTACGCGATCTTCCCCTGGCAGGTGTCGAAGGCGAAGAGCTCAGTGCGGGCGAAAGTGTCCACGCGGAAGAATCGCAACAGCGTGATCTACATCAGCCAGGGCTATCCGGCGGCAGTGATCTTTGAGGCGACCACGCCGGCGAACAGGCTGGGGGCCAACATCCGGGCCCGACACCAGCGCATAATGTGGCCGACCGTTGACAAGAATCAAGGCCAGATCACCGCCGGCATCGCACTGCTGGTGGCCAAGGCTGAACGCACGATCCAAGGCAGGCTTGACTAATGGCGATCACGATCCCCATCCTCACAACCTTTAACGGCCGTGGGATCGACCGTTCTGTCGCCCAGTTTAAGAACCTCGAAACGCGCGGCCAAAAGGCCGGGTTCCTCATTCGCAAGGCCGCGCTGCCGGCAGCTGCTGCCTTGGGCGCGCTGGCACTGGCCGCGAAGGCGGGCGTGCAGGGCGTCATGGAGGACGACAAGGCACTGGCCAACCTGAGCAGCACGCTGAAAGCCACGGGCAATGCGGCCAACATCACTGCGGACGGGTTTTTCGAGTACGCCAACGAGCTGCAGGCCGCAACGGGTGTGGGGGCCGACCAGATCACCCAGGGCGCGGCCCTGCTGGGCACCTTTAAGAACATCCGGAATGAGGTCGGCAAGGGCAATGACATCTTTAACCGGACCACCGTGGCCGCGCTGGATCTGTCGAAGAAGGGCTTTGGGTCGCTGGAATCGGCCAACAAGATGCTGGGCAAGGCGCTGAACGATCCCATCGCGGGCATCACGGCCCTCAGCCGCGCCGGCGTCACGTTCACGGATGGCCAGAAAAAGACCATTGCCTCACTGGTCGCGTCCGGTAAGACCCTCGAAGCCCAGAAGATCATCCTGAAGGAAGTCGAATCTCAGGTTGGTGGCACGGCCAAGGCATTCGGCGAAACCACTGCGGGCAAGATCGAACGCGGCAAGCGGGCGTTCGAAGAGCTGCAAAAGAGCCTCGCCAAGGCACTGCTGCCAGCCATTGAGATGTTCGCCGGCCTGCTGACAAAGGTGTCCGGGTTCCTGCAGAAGAATGAGGGCGTGGTCAAGGTCGTGGCCGTGGCCATCGGCGCGCTGTCAGCGGCGATTCTGATTCTGAACGCTGTGATGAAGATCCAGAACGCCCTTATGCTGGCATCCCCGTTTGCGTGGATCGCCCTGGCCATTGTTGGCGTCACCGTGGCTGTAGTCACGCTTTACAAGAAGTCGGAAACCTTCAGGCGGATCGTGCAAAAGGCATGGGATGGCGTCAAGGCTGCCGTCAAGGCCGTGGTGGACTTTTTCGACGGACCCGTCAAAGCTGCATGGCAAGTGATCGAGAACACCATCAAGGCCATTGCGTCATTGGTGAAGGGCGACTTCAGCGGTGCCTGGGATGCCTTTAAGAACGTCGTCAAGGGAGTGATCAATTGGGTCAAGGAAACGCTGGCTGCTCTTCCGGCGACAATCCTCACGCTTGCCGGCGACATCGGCCTCGCCATTCTGAACGGCATCAAGAATGGTGTCACTGGGCTGGCGACGACAATCTGGGAAACGATCAAGGGGCTGCCTGGCTACCTCATCGAGAAGGCTGCTGGCTGGGCGTCAAGCCTCAAGGGGATTGGGACCTCAATCCTTAACTGGATCAAGGAAAACGTCACAGGTCTGGCCGGAAAGATCTGGGGCCAGATCAAGGGGTTTGCAAAGGCTTTGGCCGAGAAAGTGGGCGAAAAGGCCGGCGACATCAAGGGGATCGGAAGCTCAATCATTGGGTGGATTGGCGACGGGATCAAGTCGGCAGCAACGTCACTGGGCGGCATTGTGAAAAGTGCCATCAACACGGTCATCGACGGACTCAACACCGGAATCAGCGGGCTAAACAAGGCAATCGACCTTCTCAACAAGGTCAATCCATTCGAGGATGTCCCCCACATCCCGAAGATTCCGAAGCTGGCCAAGGGCGGCATCGTGACGCGGCCGACGCTGGCGCTGATTGGTGAGGCCGGGCCTGAAGCTGTGATCCCGCTCAACAGCCGCCACGGTTTCGGACGTTCGCAGAACATCACAATCAACGTGCAGGCCGGGCTGGTGTCGTCCCCGGATCAGGTGGGGCAGCAGATCATCGAAGCGATCCAGCGCGCCCAGCGTCGTAGCGGGCCCGCGTTCCTGCCGGCATGAGCGCGCCCACGCTCAGAATGGAGGTGGGGTTCCAGCAGACTGCGGGGTTTGCCACGCCATTCCAGCTGGACAACGCCACCTACGGACTGCTGGACACCGGCACCTTGGGCGGGATCGAGATGGTGGACGTGACCAGCATGGCGCAGGCCGTCACGATCACCAGGGGCCGCAACCGGCAAACGGAATCCTTTAACGCCGGCACGGCCAGCGTGAGGTTCTACGACCCCGCACGCGATCTGGACCCGCTGAACACCGCATCGCCGTATTACCCCTACGTCACGCCCCGGCAGCCCATCGCTATCTACGCCAATGACATCCCGATCTACACCGGACTGATCACTGACTGGAACATCGACTACGACATCGCACCGGCCGGGACAGTCACCAGTGCCACATGCGCGGATAACTTCACCGTGCTGGCCAACATGGTCATGGACAGCTGGACGCCATCGCAACAGTCAACGGGTGAGCGCATCGAGGCCGTGCTGCAGCGGCCCGAGATTGACTATCAGGGGCCGTATTACATCGACACCGGGCTTTCGACGGTCGGCGCATACGCCATCAACGCCGGCACCAATGTCCTGCAGTACCTGCAGACCGTCAACGCATCTGAGCTGGGCTTCCTGTTCATCGACGCGACGGGCGCGATCAGGTTCCGCGACCGCTACGCGCCCGCCCAGGGCGGCATCGACCCCGAAGCCGTGACCTTCGACTTCACGGACGATGGCAGTGACACGCCCTACCAGTCGCTGACGAACCAGTACGGCGACGAGCTGCTTTACAACTTTGCCCAGCTGCAGTCCCCCGCCGGCAACCCGGTTACGTCTGAGGACACCGAATCGGCGGCGTTGTACCAGCTGCAGCAGTTCAGCAGACTGGATCTGCTCAACAGCAGCACCGATGAGCTGCAGAACATGGCCGACTACATCGTGGGCCAGTACGCCAATCCGGTGCTGAGGTTCACGAGCGTTGAGACTCAGCTGGCCGCGCTGGACGCGGCAAAGCAGGATGCAGTGCTGGGCACTGAGATCACCGCGCTGGTGTGTGTTGACAAGAGCTTCACGACGGGCTCGCCGTCCACGGTTTCGCAGACGCTGATCGTGACCGGCATCAGCCACACCATCACGCCCGGGGACCATCGCATCCGATTCACCTTCGAGAATGTCGATCAGCGGCCATTCTTCGTGCTGGACAGCGCCACCAGGGGCGTGCTGGACACCAACCTCATCGCGTTCTAGGGGGCGCTCACATGGCATGGCAAGACCCAGATTCGTACACGGCCGGGCAGGTTCTGACTGCGGCCAGCCTCAACAAGATCAGCGGCAACCTTGATGCCATTGGCGACGCATGGACTTCCTACACGCCGGCGCTCACGAATCTCACGCTGGGCACGGGTGGCACCGTCAACGGCTATTACGTCCAGGCGGGCAAGTTCGTGTGGGTGGACATCGTGGCCGTGCTGGGATCATCTGGATTCTCAGTCAGCAACAATCCCGAGTTCGGGCTGCCTAACTCCACCACCTTCGCAGCTCACTACACGACAAACGTGTCCACCGTAGGCAGTGCGCTTGTGGTTGATCAAGTCGCGCTGTCGCGGTATCAGGGCTATGTGCGCGTCCAGTCGTCCAGCGCCGTCGCAGTCGGACTTGCCAACGTCAGCGGTGCCTACGTCGCCACTTCGGGAGTGACCTCCACCGTCCCCTTTACATGGGGCGCGGCAGACGAGTTTCACCTCCACTTCTGGTACGAGTCCGCATAGGTCATGAGCCCGGATCAGGTCGCCGAGATCCGTGAGCAGCTGCAAGAGCTCCGGCGCGAGCTGGGCGAGGTCGTGGCGTTGCAGCGTGAGGCCAACGGGCGAACCGGCAAGATTGAGGCGCGAGTGTTCGACTTGGAGCTTTGGCGGGCCCGATGGCAAGGGGCAGCTGCGACGTCCCGCGTGGCGTGGATGCTCGTCGGCGGCGCGGTCACGGGTATCGTCCTGTCAATCGTCAACAATGCGTAGGGGAGTGCGATGATCAGCAACGGGCAAAAGACGCTTCGCAAGGCGTCACGGTACCTAGGGGCCATGGAATCCCCGCCGGGGTCGAACAGGGGCAAGGGCATCATCGACGACTGCCAAGCCCTGTACGGCCTGCAGGGCGTCCCCTGGTGCGCGTGTTTCGTGGGCTACTGCATCGCGGAATCCGACGCCGACGCGGCATACAAGCGGAACGCCAAGAGCGTGGTGCATCCGTCCACGGCCGAGATGGTGCGCCGGGCCCGCGCGAAGGGCTGGTACACCACCGGCAACGCCCGAACCCGACCGGGTGATCTATTCATCCTCGAGGGCCGCCATGTGGGATTCGTGAATCGCGTCCGCAACGATGGCCGATTCGAGACCATCGAGGGGAATGCAAGCCAAGGCGTCCGGTCCCTGCTGCGCGCGTGGTCGGACGGCTGGCGTGTGATCAGCATTCCGGGCGTCGGGCTGCCGGGCCCGGCTGCTGTGGTCAACGGCTACGGGTGGGACGACACGAGGGTCAAGATCCACGGGGGCTGGACGACCTCCGCGCAGCGCAATGCTGTGATGAGGAGGTACCAGGCCGCCCATCCGGAACATTGGGTACAGGCAATCCGCGTCCGCCGGCCGTCAAAGTACGCATTCCGCTCCGGGCCCAAGGGCACCTACAACCGTTGGACGTTCGGCCCATGGCTGCACGGCACCGGCAAGCAGATCCGCGATGAGCAGATGGAGAAGTGGAAGGAAACCCACGACGCCAAGGCACGCCCGTGGCGCAAGACCTACCGGGAGAACTGAGATGACACCGGAAACCCTGCCGCCGTCCACTGAGGTGATCGAGCCCCCGCCGGCCGAGCCCACTGACTACGAGCCCGAGAAGGAGTCTGAGGAGTGACGCCGAAGATCGGACCATCCACCGTCGCAATGCTCACCGGGGCGCTGGTCGTCATGGTGGCATTCATCGACACATGGATTGAGGGCAGCCCATCCCTCACACTTGCCGCCATCAGTGCGGCGCTCACGGCCGCTTTGGGCGTGTTGCGGTCGTGGCAGTCCGTGGAAGCTGACAAGGGGAAGGCATCATCAGATTCGGACGATCAGCAGTAGCAGCGGCAGTCCTGGGCGGTCTGGCCGTGGTGGGAACCATCGAGGCCAATGCCGCGCCGTGCGAAAAGCATCAGGGCAAGGCCAAGACCGCGTGCGTGAAGCAGCTGAAGCGTGATCGCATGGACTGGCCCCCGCGCCCAAAGGCGTGGGAGATCAAGCGCCGGATCGGATGGCACTGGCGCAAGGCCGAACGGGTCGCGTACTGCGAAACCGCCGGCAACTGGCAGCACTACCCCAACGGCCGCTGGATCGGTGGGCTGGGCATGTTCCGTTCCACCTACGGCATCGGGCAGGCCGTGACCGGCTACCGCTGGCCCCATCAGGGAGCCACGAAGGCCGAACAGATCGCCGTGGGCTACGTCGTGGCCAAGCGATTCGGATGGCGTGCCTGGGGCTGCGGATCGGCATGACCCTGCTGGGCATCACAGTCATCGCGTGCGGGTGCGCGTGGTGGTGGGCGTCCCGGCAGTGACGTACACTAAGTCCATCGCGTGAGAAGGGAGACTCATGAGCGATGAACCTGAGCGGCCCGATGGGGCCGACGACCAAGCCGCTGCCGCGCAGGAATGGGCGGAGGAAGTGGCAATGGAACAGGAACGGGTCGAGCGCGCATTCGGGCGCTCCCTGTTCGATCTGTGCGAAGAGCAGGACTAGCCCACAATGCATGAGAAGGGGAGAACCATGCAGATCAACAGTGCGGCGCAGATGCGCCAAGCAATCATCGACCTCGACCGGCGTGTGCAGCAGCTGGAAGAGCTGCAGGCAATGGACACCGAGCTCGCAAGCCAAGAGCCACAGCCGCCATTGCCAGCGCTGGTTGAGCCGTCTAACGACGAACAGGCATACGCGCGTGAGGTCGAGGCCATGGTGATTGGTCGAATCGCCAGCTGGAAGTACGCCCAGCGCACGCCGGATGGTGGGTGGAACAGCCCGATCAGCGCATCGCGTGTTGCGGAAAACATGGGCAACAAAACCCAGTGGCCGCTCGTAAAGGCACTAATGAGGCGCACCGATGTCTGGAAGAGGCTGCGCTGGTATCACGCGCCGCCCCCGCAAGGATGGCGCTCAGGTGACCCGAACGCCAGGGCGATTCAGTGGGTGGAGGTCACGCCGGCATGACCACGCCAAACCCGCCAATGCCCGCAGACCCGGATGGGGAAACCCAGCCGCCGGCACGCGACCCGCTGGATCAGCCGCTGCGCGATCTGCTGGATGAGTGGTTCAGCCCGCCAGCCGAGCTCATCGGGCAGCTGCCAGGGCGCGGGGGCAGTCCCCCGCTCGACTTCCTCAACCATGCGTTCGTGACCAAGGCGCTAATCGAGTGCGATCCGGGCTGGTCGTGGGAGCCCATGAGCTATGACGCCGATGGGCTGCCCTTCATGCTGGAGGACAAGAACGGAAACCCGCAGGCAATGTGGATCTGGCTCACCGTTCATGGTGTTCGCCGGCCCGGGTTCGGCGCGTGCGACCGCCCAGGCACGCCGGATTCCGTCAAGGCCATCGTGTCCGACGCCATCACCAACGCCGGCATGAGGTTCGGCATCGCTCTCAGTCTATGGACCGGGAAGCACGGCCAAGACGCCGACGAAGGTGACAAGCCACGGAAAGCCGCGAAGGCCCGTAAAACGGCTGTGAGCGCGTCAGAGGCACCATCGGAGCCAACGGACGGGGGCCGCGCTGCCTACGACCGGCTGGTCAAGGAGTTCGGCAAGGAAAACGTCGATGGCGCGCTGGCCACGTTCAGCATCGCCAAGTTCAGTGAGATCACACCGCAAAAGGAAGGCATCTTGCGCGCGTCGCTCAACAGCCGCGCCCAGGTGGTCGAAGCCCAAAAGATGATCAGCGATGCCTTCCCCGACAAGTGAAGCGGCGTTTCAGTCGCAGGTGTTGGAGCTCGCACGGCTCCACGGCTGGCTCGTACAGCACACGCGGCCGGCGAAAGTCGGGGACCGTTGGCTCACTCCCATCATGGGGCAGCCCGGGTTTCCGGATCTGGTGCTGGCGCACCACCGGCGGGGCGTCCTCATGGTGGAGCTGAAAACCGAGAAGGGCAGGCTGAGCCCAGCCCAGCGACTGTGGCGCGACACGCTCATCGACGCCGGCGCGCAGTGGCACTTGTGGCGTCCGTCTGACTTGCCGACCATCGCCAAGGTTCTGGGGTCGCTGTGATCATTCACGGACCAACGCCGAACCGCGACTTCACCATCGTGAGCAACAGCGTGATCAGGGACGACGCCATCAGCTACCGCGCACGCGGCCTGCTCATCTTCCTGCTCAGCCAGCCACCGGACTGGAACACATCATCAGCGCGCCTGGCACTGCAGTCGGGCGAGGGCAGGGACGCCGTGAGGACAACCCTGCGCGAGCTGGTAAACGCCGGCTACCTGCAGCTGCACAAGCATCAGGGCAAGGGCGGGCACTGGGAAGCGGAGTGGATCGTGGTGGCCGAGCCCTGGTCATTCCCCGAGCCTGTGGACAACCCTGTGGACAACTCACTCACCGGGGCCTGAAAAACCGACGCCGGTTAGCCCGGCCGTATAAGAAGGACTATACGACCAAGGACTAAAAGAATGGGCAACGCGCGCAAAGACCTAAAGACCCGCGGCTACAAAGCCAATCGTCGTGCGTTCCTCGCAGCGTGGGATGGTCCGTGCCACTGGTGCAAGAGAGCCCGGGCAGTCGAGGTAGATCATGTGATCCCTGTTGCCGCCGGCATTGACCCCACCGATCAGGACAATTGGGTGGGCAGCTGCCAGCGGTGCAACGCAAGGCGGGGGGCCGAACACCTTGCCGAAACGCGAGCAGCGCGCGTCAAGGCCCGGGCACAAGCAGTGAAGGAAAGTGCGCCGGCGTTTTTTGAGCACAAGTCCACGGCGAC
>Ga0208767_1002315_pt1 | contig 14470 bp, 15 predicted proteins | sample VirMetDEL_Mar_21_FD_184514 | JGI IMG/M metagenome (GOLD analysis project Ga0208767, IMG submission 184514) | Aqueous microbial communities from the Delaware River and Bay under freshwater to marine salinity gradient to study organic matter... | ecosystem: Environmental > Aquatic > Marine >... | reverse complement strand
TCTAATCTAACTACCCCAGTTCCATTAGGAGTTAAAGCAATATTACCGTTAGATGTAGAGACTAGTCCATTACCATTAACATCTAAGTCTCCACCAAGCTGTGGCGTAGTATCTTCTACTACATTAGACAAGTCTCCGCTTGAGCCAGTACCTGCAATAATAGTTGACCTAGCAATTTTTTTAAGGCCACCACCAGAAGTATCAACTGCTAGCAAAACATCATCATCAGCAGCAGTGCTAATTTCTGATAGATCTGTTACAGCTACAGGATTAAAATTAGTGCCATCAGCAACTAAAATATGACCTGCAGTGTTTGTACCCATTATAAGATCATCACCACTTATAGTGAGATCACCGGCTAGAGTAAGATTTCTTATTCCAGTGTAGTCTTTGTTTGAGTCTAAAATAACAGCTTTAGAGGCAATGGCTGTACCTACTGCAGTACTTCCTAAATCTAAAGCATTTAGTTCTCCTACAACTGCTGTAATACCATCTAAAACATTTAGCTCTGCTGCAGTGCTAGTTACACCATCTAAAATATTTAGTTCTGCAGCTGTAGAAGTTATTGCAGTACCATTAAAGTTAATAGCATCTACATAAGCAGTACCATCAATATATAGATCTTGCCATTGCTGTGTTGCTGCTCCTAAATCATAAGTATCATCTGTGTTAGGTATAATGCTACTATTTACATCAGCACCAAAAACAACATTGTCACTGGCAGCATCACCCAGAGTTAAGGTGCCTCCATTAAATGTAGTAGTTCCTGTGACTGTAAGGTTGCCACCAACATCTACATTACCAGTTGTAGTGATAGCATCTATGTAGGCATTTGCCCAATAATTAGAGCTGTCCCCAAGATCGTGAGTACTGTCAGCACTGGGTATAATATTTGATGCCACGTCAGCGGTAAATGTGACTGTATCTGCTGCTGCGTTTCCAAGTGTGGTATTTCCTTGCACAGATAAAGTACTGCTAAGTGTAACAGCACCAGAAGCATCAAGGGTTGTAAATGCTCCGGTACTAGCAGAAGAAGCACCAACTGTAGCCCCATCAATAGTTCCACCATTTATGTCTGCCGTATCAGCAACTAAAGCATCTACCGTTGCTGTCCCATCTAAATATAAATCCTTAAACTCAAGAGAGCTTGTACCTAAATCAATGTCATTATCCGTAACAGGTACAATAGCTCCATCTTGGATTCTTACCTGCTCTACAGCAGCTCCTCCAACTTCTACATATACTCCCCAACGATTGTTTGTACTATCAACAACAATTTTATTAAAAAAATCTAAGTCACCAATAGTATGTATATTCCCGCCTTGGCCTGCACTTCCGTCATGTCTATGCCCAGTAGAGCTTGCGCTAGAAGTAGAATAACTAAAAGCGTTTAGCAACTGATCATATTCATCGTTAAACAAAGAAGCTGTTATAGTATCGCCGTCTGAAAAGGTACTTTGTCTTGTGTAATTCTGTGCCATTATTATCTCCTACCAGATGGCATGTAATCTAGGTAAAACCCATTTATAGCATAGGGCCTACTTGTATCATTAGTTCTAATTCTTAAACTTACAGTATGACCACTACCTGTTAATGTAGTTCTAACCATAGGACTTGCACTTGCTCCAAAAGTAGCAGAGCCAAACAAAACTGAATTTTGACCGAATATAGCGGGTAAAGGTACACCTGCAATTGTAATTTCTGCTGGCTGTGGTATGTCAGTACTTTTGTAATCGTATCGCACTCTTAATGAAGGAGCTACATCGCCTTCAGGAGAAATAGAAGTTTTTACATATTTTAAAGTTTTTAATGTTCCAATATCTCCGAAGTCTAAATCTGGAGTTTCATAAGTAGCTAATATGTTATTCTCAGTACCGTCTACTAAAAAAGAAAATCCTGTGTCATGATTGTAAACATAACCATCTTTATCACCATGATACAGTCGTTCTATTCCATCTTTATCAAAACCAGAATTTAAACCAAAAGCCTGTATGCCTTTTGTTTCTGACCACTCAAAACCTTGTCCTGTAAAAGTACCTATAATTCCTTTAGAAGTAGAAGGAGAAGAAGTGGCTCCTGCATAAAATAATCTATACTGAGATTTAGATCTTAATACAGTACTATCAATTTGAAAATCATTTATATTATCAGCTACAGTAGTTATAATACTTTGTATTTGTCTTGATACTGAGCTTAATTCTGTATCACCAATACGCGCTGTACCTGCAATTGTCCGAATACCATCAGGAGCTAGAAAAACTAAGTCACCACCAATTTCTTGGATACTATAGCCACTAATACAACCTACGTTTTCTGCAATAGGATCTATTCTTATATTTGCAGAATCGTTTATGTTTATAAGTTTGTGTATACTGTTTCTAGCAAAAACAATAAGATCAGTTCGGAAACCTTTAATTCCTTGTATCTGATCTGATATGGTTACTGAACCTGCTCCAGTGCCAGTAAAGTTTGTAGCATCATTGTAAACACTGTAATAAACGACATTTAAATTATCTTCTACGCCTGTAGCAATTAAATGGTGATCGTGTACTGTTATATATTTAACTGCATTTGAACCGTCTACTGTTATTTCTTCAGCAAAGAATGTGCGTGTAGTAATATCACCAGTGCCTTCCATTCTAAATGAATATAGTTTATTAGCACCATCAGCAATAACAACTTGACCATAATCAAAAGTAGCACCTTCAAATACTACAAACTGACACTGTTGTTGTAATGTCCTAGTAAGAGTTGAGCGGCCTGTGAAGGTAGAATAGTTATCCCCACTATTAGCTACACTACTACGATTTATACTTATCCAACTTGTACCCGTATTACTAAAAAATATATCAGTACCAGAACAAACTATAACTCCATCAGCATAAGGAAATGTTCCTAAGATTTGATTAGAACTATTTGGCCTAGTAGCACCATCACCACCAAAAGCAGTGAATCCGTTTACACGTTTATACCCACCATCAGGATCTACTTCAAAATTTATAAGTGAAGTAGCAAATCCCGGCTGACCTAAAAGCTCTAAAGAATTTAGATTAGTATTTAAACCGCCTCTACATGATAAACCAAATGCCAAAGACATTAGATAAATACCACTCTATCGTCTTTAAAGTAAGAAGTGCTTGGGCCTAGTAAATTTTCTCTCATGCTTCTAAGTCCTTTTTTATAATCTTCCATAGCAAACGCAGCAGACTGAGGGTTTTCTTTAAACTGGTGCATAAAGTATCTAGCTTTTGCTAGTAAGGTGGAGCTATAAACATCAGGAAATACAATTTCATCTGAATGAGCAGAAAGCTCAGTAGGTAAGTCATAAGCAAAAAACCATACTTTATATACCTTGTCGGGTATAGGGCTTAATGCAAACTTTCTACCATCTTGACTTCTTATCACTGCATTTGGTTGACCGCCTTGGGCCTGATCAGCATCATCAGCATTTTCTTTAGTACGTCTGAAATCTTTCCAAGTATCCATAGTTATATAGCTAAGATTTTTAGATACATAAGGAGCAGCTTCTCCTGAAACCCCAACTGTAGTGATATAAAAATTATCCCACTCAATGGCTCCGTAGTCTGTTGTTAAACTACTGCTTGCTTCTTTTAACTCATACCATCGTGTACCAGCCACAGTATCGACAGATACATTACCGTACATTGGATCAGTAGCTCCACTTTCTGCTGTAGCAAGAAAAGGCCACTTAGGTTCTTCTGTTACGATATCTAAGTAAGCCCGATTGATACAGTCTTTAGCGTGAGCTTGTATTCCAATAGAAGAATTAAAGTTAGAGGAAGTTAATACTACTTCATTTAACTCTCGCAATAATTCATTTGTGAGCTGCAAAAAAGTTTTAGCCATTATTTTTTATGCACCTTTTGAATATCAAAGTTTGCAGACTTTGAAGATCCTGTATGTTTTTTATAACCATCTTTAGGATCTTTCATTAGTTTGAAAGATTTACCATTCTTCATCCAATGATAACCTTGGGGAGCTTGAACTTTCATGTTAACAAGGCTTCGCAGTTTGCATAGAATTGGCTACAGAACCGCCTTTGCTATACTCTCCACGCGCTGCTTTATTGCCATCTTTCTTAACTTTACTGCCATGACCGTATTTCATTCTACCGCCACTCATCATTTTCTTTTTATCACCATACATCATATTATTTCTCCTACTTATGATTTACAGGATTATTAGGATTCCTAAAAATTTTGTCGTAGTTAGCATCAGCCTTTTTTTTATCTTCGTTCCTATAATATTTAGAACGAATTTTTATTTTCTTATCGACATTAAATCTTAGTGGGGTTTGTTCGCTTCCAATTTGAGGCACTTATAATCTCCATAAATTAAAGGGGGCCATATTTCAGACCCCCGATAATATTAGTCGATACCGTAGAATGCGGATACCAGAGCTTCTGGACGCAGTACCTTGGCTCCATAAACATGGAGGCCACGCACGATGTCACCAAAGCTGCTTGGATCACGAATTACTTCAGTATTAACGATGGTTTGAGCAGTACATGTAGAAGACATGTGACCGGCAATACACTTACCTGCGGCATTAGTAGTCGAAGCAATGTTGTTGCTCTTGTACATATCAAATCCACGTAGCTTACCAGATGATACCAGACCGTTACGGATTGAGCCTTGACCTGCGTTAAAGTCAACGCTGATTAGCTTGGAAGAACTCTTCACTAGCTGCTCATAGAACTCTGGATTAGCAAGGAACCAACGACCTTCTTCAGGAACATTTTGCTCGTCAAGAAGACGGGCCATGTGTGAAAGAACGTCAATTGGATCATGCTCACTAGCAGCATAGCCAATATCAAGATTACCCGTACCATCAAAAGTACCTTCAGCAAGATCAGTTGCGTTGTCTGAACCTAAGATGTGGTTTGGACTAGCAGCAGAAGTTCCTGCGAACATAGCAGCAATAACGCCTTCGTCAAACGCATCGCGCAAAGAGTATGCTGCAGAAGAAGCAGCTACTTCACGGAAGTTCACGTGAGACATATTACTCTCAATATCATCTACGATGAACTTGAAAGCATTTGCTGTATCGACAACCAAGTTTACTTCTTGGTCAGTCAATTTAGTTGACGTTACATCTGCACCACGCTCATACTGATAAACAGTAATGGTTGGTTCTTTGATGATTTTTACAGAATCTCCGTAAGCAGCAATCTCTCCTGCGTAATCTGTATTAGTAATAGCTTCTGCTACAGATGACTTGCGAAAGAAATTCAGTACTGACTTGCTATAAATAGCAGGTAGAAAGTATGAATTGTTTTGACCTGCTACAGAGTTTCCAAAGTTAGCATCAGTATCCGTACCCGGCTCGAAAAATTGATCAGATTGGTTATAAGCCATTTTTAATTACCTCAATAAAAGACAAATTATTTAGTCACTCGTCCTTCACTAATTGCTTGATTAATATCTTCTTCATATTTATCATAATCAGCTACGGACATACGAGCGATTTCCCGTTCAGTCCATATTCTAGGTTGTTTAGCATCCACAGATTTCGTTTTAGTTGAAACCATATCAGCAGCACTTCCTTGAGTTGTGGACTTCCTTTTGGTTGACTGAGTAGAATTAATTCCTTTTTCAAGCTTATACAAATCAATAGCTTTGACAGCTAATGAGGCATTATTAGGATTATTATAAATCCAATCTTGTATTTGATCAGGCTGCTCTTTAGCCCACTCATGAAATTGAGTATCACCACGTAAGTCTTCAAAGTCAGGATGTTTATTACGCATCTCGGCTTCGGCCTCTTTCCTAGCAATATCAGCTTCACGTTGCTTCAGTGAAACCAACTCTTGGCGTATATCTGCCAACTGCTGTTCATTCTGAAGATGTGCTACAGATTCAACTGTGTCATACAAGTCAGGATTTTTTTTCCTAAAAGTTTCTAACTCTTCGGCAGACTTTGGAGTTTGATATGGGGGAGCATTTACCTGTACTTCAGCTACCAATTCATTCTCGCGCTGCTTAAATTCAGAAACCTTTGTATCGTAATGCTTCTTTAAATCATCATAGCGTTTCTTATAATTAACATCTTTAGCTTCTTTAGTAGGGGCTTCAGCTTCTTTGCTGGAGGTGGCCTTAGCTTTAGGTGGTTCAAAGAATAGTCCATCAGCACTTTTAGTTTGAGGAGCTTGCGCCCCCTCATGCCAATCTTTCTTTGCATTATAAGGATTTGCTTCTTCTTCAATTTTTTCTGCTACAGTCATGTTACTTCTCCAAACGGGGCTTGTTGTCTGCAAGGTAGCCTATCTTAAATGTTTCGTCAAACTGATAGGGGCTTGTTACTTCAAGGTAGCCGTATTAACGTACACTCGGCATCTTACTTGCAGCAGCCATCTGTTGTTGAATAATATCTTCATTACTCTTAGATGTTGTTTGCAAGCTGTCAGGCCGACTCATTAAGCCACCATCATAAGCACGTTCAGCCTCATCCATCATAACTTGGAGGTTGTCAGCACCTATTTGATCAGTGGCTTTTCTGGTCATCACAAACTCACCGTCAGATAATCTAGCGGGTATTGAATCTGATACACCAGTTCCGGGGCCTTCAACTTCTCCAGCCCCAGAAAACTCAGAAGCAGTCATCACAACTTTACTTATAATAGATACAAGCTGTGGATCTGCTTCTAAAGCATTCTTTAAATATTCTTGTTCAGTTGGATCAAGGGTTTCATTAATTACATATGAAAAATAGTCTTGCTCCATTTCCCCATCAGGGAGTTGAGAAGCTTGAGCTTCTGCCATTTCTTCAGGTGGTATATTAGGATAAGTGTCTACAGGCATTCCTTCTGTAGGAACCATCATAGATCCACCTTCATTCATTTTAATCATCTTACGCGCCGCTGCCATCAATCCACCTGCTGCTTTATTTTCTCTTTTTACTGGTAAATCAGCTAGATAAGTACGACCTTCAAATTCAAAAGTATCTGCTCTTGCTTCTCTTGCGTTTTTAAATGCTTCTCTAAATGCTGCTGCAGAATCAGTATTCTTAGCATAAGTAGGAAAATCTTTTGGATTAGTTCTTTGATCTATATTTTTTATTTCTATTTCTATTTCGCCAGCATTTGCAGCTTCAATTAGCCTTGACCCTTCTGGAGAATTAATATTGTAGCCAATACCCCCTGCTACCACTGCTGCCCCTGCTCCGATAGCAGTTTTATCTTTTATTACACTAGCTTGAGCCGCACTAGCTTTTCTGGTGGCTTGTTGCTCTTTTGTTAGAGGTCTTATTAGTTTTAATAATGTTTTTACTAACGCACCACCCGCATAAGCTTGACGCTCTACAGGAGCTAACATTGAAGATTGTCCATTCATAATTCCACCAGTGTTCCTAAATCTACGTGCTGTTTTAGCAGCTTTCTTGGGTTGTTTAGAGAATTGTTTACCTTTCTTTGTATCTTCTCTCTTTTTTCTAGAGCTTGCGGCATACTCAGAATCAGACATAGCAGCTATAGCTTTTTTCGGTAGATACCTTTCTCCCGTAGCCTTAGACCCTTGAGTAGAAGGTTTACCACTTTTGGTAGTCCACTCTTGGTCTGTCCAATCTTTTAAAGACTTCTGAGACTTTTTCATTTACTTGTAACCACCGCCTTTAGCTTTATATTCTTTTGCAAGCATCTGAGCTTTACGCGCTGACCACTGACCGGGCTTACCGCCTTTTCCTGCGCCTTTAATTTTATTAAAAAGGTTCTTACGCATTGTAGGCTTAGTATAGTTACCAGCCTCATTAACTCTCGACTTCTTCGTAGGCATTTACGTTATCCTTCAATCTCTCTAGACGTTCCAGAGAACTCACTCTCCCCTGACTGCGGTACACTTCCAGTTCCGATGTTGCCACCGCCAGTACCCGTAGCTCCGACATCTTGGCCTTCTGGAGGTACTCCTTCAGGGCCTCCCATGTCTCCGGGTTGTTGATTATTGGCTTGAGCTTCCTGACTATTGCTTTGTCCAGCATTTTGTAATCCTATAATTTTAGCTATAACAGCCGCTTCTTCTGGATCATTTAACAATTCATCTGGATCAAGTTCCAGAGAATAAGCCAGTTCGCTGATTAGCTTGTTGATTTTAATAAAAGGTGCAATGGAAGGATTCTGTGCTGTTTGTAGGAACATTGTCAAGCGTTGACTACGTACTTCTTTTTGCATCAGGCTATTAGTGCCTGTAGCTTTTACTTCTAGATCTCCTTCTATATTCAGTTTCTTTTCCAAGAACTGCATATTCCACTGATAGTAAGCTTCACCAAGAGGACGTAAAAGGAAATCATCTAGATTTTTTATTACTGTTTTAATATTAAGTGAGGCAGCACCTAAAAGCATTGACATACCAGAAGCGGTACGGGTCATGCTTTGAACGCCTGTTTGCCCATGTGAGTAGCTTGGTATTCCTGTCTGCTCATCTGCAAGTTGACGGAAACGATCAAACATCATCATGTTTTCATTTGATGTATTAGGAAACTTCACTCCATTAATGGCTTGCCCCGGAACACCTGCTTGGCGTTTGAATATTTTACCGGGAAAGATCTCCATGCTTTGACCGCCTACAAGAGCAGACTCATCCACATCAAAGACTAATGAACCTGACAACGCTAAGTTGTCTATAGCCATACGTGCATGACCATTCATAATCTTTTGTGAGTCATCCATGTTTTCAGCTACGCCTATGCCAAAAAAGCTATAGGGGTTTCTTTCATATGGAAAGGCGTTGTACGGAATACGGTATGGTGAAAAGGGATTTACTACTGCCCTTAAAATATTACCATTACAAATCCAAGCGTTTATCTGTACTTCGTCTAACTCATCAGTACCTTCTGGAAGCTCTACTCCTGCTTCCTTGGCATACTCAGAATCCATGATGCCCCAGTATTCAATTACTTCGTACTGACCAGCTCCATATTCTTCTGTTCGTGCATCGTCTTTAAGTTCATGCTCATAGTGATCAGCCTCATAGTTAGGCCCCATACGTAGAGCAGTACGAATAGCTTCCTTGTCAAAGTAAGGCATACGAGCTAAGGCGCGTATCTGTGATCTGTTCATTTTATGGCGATGAAAGGCGTACTCACATTCATCCATATTAGTAGCATTCGGATCAGGAAAGAAATCCCATATACTTACAAACTCAATGCGAGGAACACGAACATCTACAGGATCGTATTCTCTATCGCCTTCTGCATTCTCTTTCCAGCGATTCAGAGTTTTATTAAAGTTAAATGGGCCTTTAATGATTCCTGTTCCAAACATAGAACATTCAAACAAGGCATTCCGTATTTCGCTAGATCCTTTTGACTCTTCTATCTGATCATGGATAATTTTTTCCATGCGTCTAGCAGATTCTGTTGCTGGTTTAGTTTGATAGAACTGAGGTATTGCAGAAGCACCGTCTATCAACGAATCTTTTAGGACAGCATCAATATCTTCAGTCTGTCCTTTAGTATAGGTTTCCCCGGCATTTAAGACTTCTTTATCGTCACCTGTATACCCTACATTGTAAGGATTTGATGTTTCAGGCTCCGGGGTAGGTAAGCTAGTTTCGATGCTTGGAACAGGGTTCTGCGTATCTAGGTGAGCATATTCGGCTACACCTTCCGGCATCTTTGTTTCAGATATTCCAATTGGGAGTTTATTGGAACCAAAGACCACATCAACTAGCTGACCAAAAGCGGCAAGTACTTTAGTCTTAGTTACTTTTACAAATACTCTAGATTTTTCTGATTCTCTGAATCTATAATGTTTTGCATAAAGACCACGATAATTATGATAAGCAGTAATCCATCTCTTCTCATCATGATCTCTAGCCATCTTAGCTGACAGATAACGATCTGTAATAATACCTACAAACTGATTATGAACAACATTTTCAAGGTCAATATTTTTACCTTGTTCGCCTTCCACATCTTGAAAGTAAACACTATTTGCGCTTTCTGTTTTTGGGTTTTCATCAGCCATACTATTACCTAAAATCTTCTTATAAATGTTAAAGAACGATTTTTTCCATTCTGTCGATATTTTATTTCTGTATTTTTATTAGGGCGATAACTTCCAAATACAGAAGTATTATTATTATTTAAATTTTTAGAAGCTCCTATATTAATTTTATTACTAGGAGATGATAGATTAACATTTACTGATCTATTTAAATTTTTTCTATTACCAGAAAAAGAAGACGAAATATTTGTATTTGTATCGCCTATACTTTTAAAGTTTTTAGAAACTACAACAGATGAACCATTACTGTACTTTTGTCTTTTCATAATTAGTACCCAAACTCCGAATCCAGTGGAGTAAACGCTTGCGCCCTATGCATGTCTCTTATTCTAGATAAAGGATCAGCAATTTTAGGTCTAGACATAATTAAATATCTAAGCGCATCATATGCGTGATCCGATGCATGAGTATCCACATCTTCTGGATTACTTCTATCTAAAGGAATACTTTGAAGTTCGCGTATCAGATTAGGGCAAGTATTAAAAATTTGCAATCGTGGCCTTCCGCTTTGCTGTAACTTTAAGTATTCGTGAATTTGTATTTTTCCTTGTATACGATTTTTATCAGCTCTCCTTAGCTTATGTCCTATTCTTATTAGAGCTTCCCCTACTGTAGGGCCTGTAGAACCTGTCTTGGCCCACGCTGCTGTATCTAAAACACCGGGTACAGCAAAAGGATCTTGGATCTCCATCTCTGCGATAAGATGCCCAAGATCTACACCCGTAAGTCCTTTACGGTATAACTCTCTATATATAATTAAAGTACCGTCTGATGGATCAACACATCCCCAGATACAAGCACTTTCAGACGCATAACCATAATCAATACCTTTTATTCGTTCCCATCCTATTGGGATTTCAAAAGGTGTAACTATATGAGATTCTGTATCAAACTCTGTGAATGCGGCACCTTCTGCAATTTCCCAGTTACCTTCTAGTAACTGTCGGCGTTGAATATGAGGGAGAGCTTTAAGCATCTCCTCGTAGCGTCCATCTTTAGCCAGATAGGGATTATCATCTAATCTAGCAGGTATAAACTTTCTTGTTAGACCATCCTCGCCTGTAAAAGATTCATTAGGCGGTGAAGGTAATATATATCGTTTCTTTACCCAATGCGCTCCCACACCACCGGGATTAGCGGTGCAGCGCATATAAGGTATAATATCTGGATCAGTAGTACGTAATCGTGAAGCCAGATAATTCCACCCAAATTCCGTAGGTAAGTGGGTAATCTCATCAAATCCTATCCAACTATATGCTTGACCTTGATAACGATAGACATCTGCATCTCGTTCCAAGAATCCAAACTCCACCTTAGCCCCGCTGGGGAAGTTCCAAAGCTTTTCAACTTCCCGGTATTTACATCCGGGGAATGCTTGTGGATACAGCTCTCTAGACTTGTCTATTAGCTCTCTAAGCTCTGGCATCGACCGTCTAAGTATCAAGGCCCTATGAGCGGGTCTGTGAGCGTATCTAAGAGGATCTATCAGCATAGCATAGGACTTACCCCCACCTGCTGCTCCTCCATACAGAACGTCCCTCTGAGGGGCTGCTAGGAAGTCTGTCTGTGGCCCTTGGTTAGGCTTGAAGATAACATTGTCGTTAGCTTCTTCCCGCAAAGACTTAGGAACCTTGGACAGGACATCTTCTGTTATTATCTTATTCTTATTATCTTTATCTAGCTTTTCTAAAGTTTCTTTAGAGGCTTTGAGCTTATCTCTTTGATTTGAGAGTTTAACTCTTGTACGTTCCGTTTCTTTTTCTTTCTTGCGTACAGTTCGCCTTGCCTGTATCTTTGCTTTTGTCTCTGAATGGTAGTTATAGCCCCTACCTTTTGCACCCTTAGGTCTACCACCTTTGCGTCTAGGAGTTCCATCCTTCTTTAGGACGAACTCACCTTCCTCGTCTGTAAGGTAGTTATCAGGGTTTTTCTCCCAATCTTCCATAAATAATATTCTTCAGGCCAACATGACTAATACTTCTACCTGTCATGTGAGTTAACCAATCAGCACCTTCACGCAAAGACATCATGTTTGAAGATACCATTTCTTTTATTTTATCTAAAGACTCAAGTTCTTTCTCTATAGGTTCTAGAGTCTTTTCATCTTCAGATAGTCTATATCCAAAAGGTATTGTGCTGCTAGTTCGCCTCATTAGATTTTGCGGGTAGTATAAATAAACCCCCTGTCATATTATTATTTACTTCCAACCTTTCCTGTTTACCTAGTCCTGTGCGATCTAAGATGGTCTGTGCAGCCTGTAACCTAATATTAGCCTGTGGTATAGGCTGGTTAGAGTGCATAACCTCCACAAGCTTTAGTGCGGCTTGGGGTGCTGATTGAGCTAGAATGTTTGAGGCCAGATCTATGATTTCATGTTTGAGAGCTTTGACTACCTGCCAATGTCCATTCTCGGCGTATCCCGCCAACTCACCAGCTTTCTTAGGATCACCTCCAGTTTCGACTAGATAGTCTAAGAAATCTTGTTGCTTAACTGTTAATTCTTTACTCATCTTCTACTATTATAGTGCTATATACAGGTTTTGTCAAGCTTTTTTTAATTAATTTAAATAATACTTGACAAAATGCTCTCTGGACTGTATAATATACTTTGTACCCCCCGGGTTCATATATATATATTATAGATACAACCCAATCCTATCGGATTGAATACATCCCCTTTAAAGACTTTAAAGTTCCTATGGCCGCAAAAGCTCCGTAGACTCTAGAGTTCCTATCGCCCTAAACTAGTTAACACTCTGAAGCCTGTAAAATGTACGAGTATTAGTATATATACTAGGGGGGGTGGCATGGCCTCCTGCCCACCCTCCAAAGTCTTTAGAGACTTTAGAGGGTGAAATACTCCAGAGTCTCTAGAGACTCTGAAATCTCCAGAGCTTCTATAATCTCTTTAGAGATTCTAGCACAAAATCTCCAGAGCCTTCCTAGTTTACAGAATATTAATAAATATTCTGAGTCTGTAAAATAAACTCTAAAGACTCTAGAGTCTTTACAATTCAACAGCCTATAGAGTATTTAGTAACTAAATAATCTATCCCCCTCAGTTTATAAAATCTCCAGAGTTTGTATGCCTGATCGCGCTATGTGATCGCGTTATGTGATCGCTACACGAGCAGCCGCGCACAGGTGATGCGGGCTTTCTTGGTGTTTTAGCGCGCATTATGCGTAGGAAAAAGGGCGCAGCAGAAAGGGTTGACACCGAAAATCCAATGTGCCTTTAATGGAAATGTCTCGAAAACGGGGCAATCAAATCAACACACACAACTCCAAAGGAGCATACATATGACAACTTCACAAACTTTGAATGAAATTCAAGCTACTCCCAAGCAGTACTTTGGCCTAGCAGGTAAGTTTGCTTACCTCCTCTGTGAATCTCAAGAGATTCCACAGGTTAAATTTTCCATCATCCGAAAGCGAGTCTTGGGAGTTTTATACTCCCAGTTTCCGGCTTCATCACTTAGCCGTGGGAAAGCTCAAGAGCTTTTCGAGACAGCTAAAATCCCTGCTTTCTTGACCAAACAGGTCAAGGTTGAAGACATGAAGGGAGCTAAAGCTCCGGTCAAGGTCAAAGCAGTTAAGAAAGTAACTACCAAGAGGGTAGCTAAAGCTAAAGTCACTCCGAAGCCTAAAGCTGCTGTTAAAGCAGCGGCAAAGCCAACGGAATTAGAAGCACGTATGACCTTCGTAGAAGGTGAGATCAGCAGAATGTCAGAAGATGTTCTGACTATCAAGTCAGGTCTTGAAACTCTAATCGAAAGATTAGGGTAGACTTTACAGTCTCAGGAGGGCTACGGCCCTCTTGAGTTTTATAACTACGTTCCCAGAGTATCTAAACATATGATTTATTTAAATATTTTATATTATACCCTAAACCCTTTATGGGTTTTGGCGAGTTACACTAACTTTAGAACCGTAAGAAGAAGAGAAGAGATTTACAAAGAAACTAATTTAGTTAGAATTAAATGCTTTAAAGTTTTAAAAGGTAGTAAAACTTATCACTTTAGAAGGCGAAATAGTATTATTTAATATTATTTAAAAGATTTAAAAGGTCTTTTACAGAGTGAAAGACCTTTATAAATCTAAAAAGCCGCCAAGCCAAGGAGAATTAATATGTTAGTAGAACGTAAGTCTGTTATTTCAGGACAAGTTAATACAATGTCTCTACCGATCACAGTAGAGCATTTAGATAATTATTATTTGAAAGGTATGCTGCTTCAGGATGCCTTCTCAAATCTCTTGCCAAGCCAAAGAGAGTTTATTAAAACTGGTATCACTTCTAAAGAGTGGGACAGCCTGTTTGGAGGTGAAGAATGAAAGCATATATTAAAGTTAAGAATATCTATGGAGTAGATAAGATTTACCCTGATTGTGAGGTTTCTAGGTCACTTGTAAATCTTATGAATACTAAAACTATCCCACTTGAGAAAGTCTA
>Ga0208767_1002313_pt1 | contig 14474 bp, 28 predicted proteins | sample VirMetDEL_Mar_21_FD_184514 | JGI IMG/M metagenome (GOLD analysis project Ga0208767, IMG submission 184514) | Aqueous microbial communities from the Delaware River and Bay under freshwater to marine salinity gradient to study organic matter... | ecosystem: Environmental > Aquatic > Marine >... | reverse complement strand
ACGAGAAGTTTTTATTTTTTCATTTTCCATATGCTTATGCTCCTTCCGTGATGTTTAATTGTTTCGCATACTCTTCGAGTGGCACACCTAATCTTTTAGCAATTGCTACCTGTGAAGGTGTGAGCTTGACAGTTTTTTTGCGTCCCGTTGAGGCCGAACGTTTAGCCGAGGCTACATTTTGAACCGGTTTGGCTCTTTCTGTAGTATTGCCTTCTATCTTATCAAATTTATGCGGAAATTCAACTCTTATTCTTGAATCAATTTCAGCATAATATTCGTCAGATTTAGGGTCATAACCTTCTTCTTCTACAAGCTTTTTATGTATATCAAAAGCCGTATAAGTCATAGCAGAATCACTACCAAACCATACATTTTTAGATGCCCAGTCTTCTGCCCTAGGGTCTGTGACTGTTGGTTGTGTAGTTCTTTGAGGTGTAATATTTATCTCTTTTTGTTGTTTAGGTTCTTCTGCTGTTGTTTTTAGATTATTTAATCGTGCAGCGTCCATCGTTAAACTTGCAATCTGTTCTTGCGCTTTAACTTGACCATCTACATCTTGGGCTTCAATAGCAGTTTTAAGTGCTTGTTTAGCTGCACTCAAATTACTTGTTACTCTGCTTTCAAATTCAGAAACATAAGATTTATCTAATTTAGATAATCTAGTTTCAGTTTCTTCTTTTTGTTTATTGACAGCTTCAGCAAAAGCAATAGCTTCTTCTTTTTGCCTTTCTGCTTCTCTCATTTTACGAGTAAGTTTAGCAATTCTTTTTTGAACTCCATCACTATATTCTTTTAACTCGTCTTTATTTTCTTCAGATTTAACTTTTATTTTTGTTTCGTTTTCAAAAGTTTTATCTTCTACAGGTTGCTCTTCAACTTTTTCAACCTCTATTTTTTCTTCTACAGGTGATTCAATTTTTTCTGGTTCACCTTTATCATCTAAATTAATTTCAGCTCCTACTGTTTCACCTACGTCAATTAGATCATCTACTTTTTGTTGGTCTTGTGCTTCTGGCATAGTTCCCTTCCTATGTTTATATTAAATGAAGAATCGATTCAGGATCTTTAATAGTTCCTAGAACTTCATCATCGTTAAGTATTCGCACTTCTCCACCTTCAATTGGTAATCGTGAACCCGCGTAACGAGCAAAAATTACCCAATCTCCTTTTTTACACCAAGGCTCACCAAATTTATCTTTGTCCTTGTATGCTAAATCTCCCATCTTTAAAACATAACCACAAGTGGTTGCTATTCTAGCTTTGTCTAAAGATTCTTGAGAAAATAAAATTCCACCTTTAGTTTTTTCTCTAGGTGTAAAAGGTAAAACTAAAAGTCTGTAACCAGAAGGTTCTGGTAATTCATCTACAGTTTCAGTTCCTATGTTATCTGGATGTAGAGGTTCTTTTGTTTCACCTATGTTATAAGATTTTTCTTCGTTATATTTGTCTTGAAGTCCTAATTTAATTTTTGGAACTTCCTTGTCCGTTTCCGATGTCGATAACGTTTCCTTGCTCATCTTGTTGCTCCTTCGGTTTTAGCAGGTTAGAGATTTCCTGTAATATTATTTGATAGGCTTGTGCCTGACCTAATAAATACTTGTATTTTTCCATGTTGTCAACCCCACCTGTAATCATTGCATCCCCTATTTGTTGTAGAGTAACATCAATTCTTCTTCTTAACTTTTCTACTATCATTAAATCGTCCATCTTCTCTCCTATAATTTAAATTGTTGCAAAACTTTTATTTTCTCTTCAGAAGCTGCAATCTTTTCTATTAGTTTATCTACTTCATCTATATGTTGAGGATGCTCTCCAATACCTACAGAATTTTCCAAGTAAATTTTAAGCGTAGCATCAGCTTCTAGAATTTGAGCTTCGTATCTAGCCTCAAGTGCATCTATTATTGCTGTTCTCATTTTTTATTCCTTCTTTTGTTTAAAAGTTTGACACGTGAGTGCCAACACCATTCAGTCATTTTAATAACATAGGTTTCAACAAATGCAATAGCATTATCGAGTTTTCCAAAAAAAGAATATAAAAATTTATCTAACACTTCCACCTTCTACGTGCCTGTCGAAGTCTCGAATTTGGATTGGCCGCAGCTTTGGGGAATTGTTTCATTTGTCCTGCACTTCTTGCACAGTACGATTTTCGCCTTTTAGCGGCAGCAGACCCTTTTTTAACTTTACCGGTCACAGCTGTTTTTAGTTTAGAGCCTGGATTTTTTCTTCTGTAGGAAGCAACACCAGCCCGTGTCATTCCTGCTCCAGACTTTGTAGATCTAAAGTTCTTTTTATTTCTTGCGGGCATGTTGTCTGCTTTTCTCATTACAACATTCCTTTATAGTATTTTTTTAAACTTGGATTTGAAACTTTTACTCCACCTAAATCACCATCAATATAACTTCCTCTATAATCTCTTTGTGCTTGCCCTATCATACCACCATCTTTAGCAAATGTTTTAACATTAGTTGGTTTTCCTCCTGGATTACCTGCCGCTCTTTTTCGTTTGACAGCAGATGCCTTTTGCCCTTTTGTCATCCGTGTGGCTTTCGCAAGTGGAACGCACTTTGGGTATTTTCTTTTTGAACCTGTTGATGATTTTCTCCCACAAGGTTGATATTTGCCATCCTTCTTTGGAGCTCCAATATCTACCCATTTTTCATTTACCCATTTCTTTAGATCGCCCATTAGACTTCTATCATTGTGGTCATATCTTCTACAACCATACCACCTTCACGCATGTTTTTTCTTTTGCCTATTTTACCTTTACATACTTTTGATGCGTACATATTAGCATAGGCGCTTGGGTATACTTTAAACTTTCTTTTTGCTGCAGCTTTACCTTTGGGACAAAGTTTAGCCATTATCTAATCTCGCAACCTCTCCCACGTTTAGCTAGTCCACCACTTCTCATTTTAGCTCTACCACCATTTTTCATGTAGCCCATTTTATTTCTAACTTGAGTTGGAAGTTTTTTTAAACCTTTGTTATCAGCAGGGACAGTTTTTAATGAACCACCCATAGCTTTTTTAACTCTATTTTTATCTTGAATATTAGATTTCATTTTATTTATTGTTTTTTTAGATCCAAAAGCTTCTACTAAAGCACGTCCAAGTTTAATGTCTCCTCTTACTTTGCCACCTTTTTTCATAGTTGCAACATTCAACATTTTAGTTTTGTCACCATAGCTAGCATCTTTATATTTTTTACTATCTGTTATTGTTTTAAGTTCTTTTTGTGACTTAAGTTTTCCGTGACGAATATTTCCTTTTGTGCTTGAACTTTCTCTTTTTTTAGATCCAGCTTTACCACCGTCAGCTTTAAGTTCTCTAACAATTCTAGATTTTTCAGCCCCAAGATTTTCTTTACCTTTTTTAGTGTATGCTTTTTCTGAATCAACTCTTCCAAGTTCTTCCAGTCTATTCATTCTTTTTGAGTTCATTATTTGCTCGCTCCTCTAGATTCATCTCTTCTAGATTTATAACTTTGTGATTTAGTAGATTCTTTTCCTCTTCTTGATCCTAGAGATTCATCTAGTCTATCATTAGCGCCTTGTTTTTTTGTGCCTGAACTTCCGTATGGAAATCTGACATTTGATCTTACTCCGTTTTGTCTCATTTTTTTCCTCCGTTTCTAAAAATTTGAGTACCCTTTATACCATATATGCTGGCAACTACAAGGATCCACAAATTTGTGAACCATCCAGGAAGTGCCGCAAAATGTTCAAAGAATATATTTACTTTGTCCATTGCTCCTGGATCGTCGCTTACGACCGCCCAAGCCAGAATTGCTATTGGCGCCGAGAGAATTATCAAAACTGCCTCGTCCTTCCAGTCTGACTGACGGGCTTCTAATAATTTTCCTTGGTAAGCTTCCTTACCTTCGGCCATACGAGAGGCATGCATAAGCTGTGCGTCTGACATTGCCATCTTCGTTCTCTGCTTGTTAGCATAAATCTTACTACCAGCAGAAACGGCTAATTTAATTGCCGAGAACCACATAGGTTAGTACCATTTAGCTTTAACAGGTTTTTTATCAGCTCTCATAGCTCTAGTTCCTCTAACATCTACAGTTTGTGTTTCGTTAGGGTCAGTAGCTTCGATAGTAACGCCGCCTGTTTGATAGCCATCTTTACCAACACCTAATTCTTTTTCAATTTTAGGTGCTTTAGTGTAAGTCTGACCTCTCATCCAATTTTTATCCATAAGTTTCTCCTTAATGATTTTATTATAGTTAATTTTTGTTAAAATTTCTACCGAAATCGTGAATTTTACTAGCATCAGACATTTGTTGTCGTCTAATACTGTTTTGATTCGATAGAACTGTTTTAGTTAGCGAAGTTTCAGCACGTAATTCTGCTAAATCTTCGTTTTGCTCTAGTTTTTCTTCTGTATTTTGTTGGTTCATCATAGCTTTCATAGTATCCAAGCTAATTCTACCTTCATCAAAAGCTTTTCTTGCCTCATTTTGTCTTGCTTTTAGGTCAAGTTCTCTAGATTTTAATTTAATCAATGGATCTCCACCAAATTCGTTAATGATTTTTTGTTCTTCATCCATATAATCTTTAGTTAGCTCGGCAATCAACACAGCTTTTCTAGCATTCATTACTTGTGCAAGTCTTTGAGCTTCTTGAACCATTTGTGGATTGTTAGGATTTTGTTTTAATGCCATTTGAATTTGTTGAGCCTGCATTAATTCTTCTTTAAACTCTAATTGAATTTGTTCTTGAGACATTAAACTAATTCTTTCCAAGATATTTTTTTGCAATGCACCCATTACAGCAGGATTGTTTTGTACCGTGTTTGATTTCATAAAGTTTAAATGAGAATCAATGTGTGCTTTGTGGTCTTGTCCTGGAAATGCTTGAAAAGGTTTCATACTCATCGCTGCAATTTCTTCCATACTTGGATCTATAGGTTGTGGTTGTAAAGGCGGAGGTAAAATAGCTGCAATATTTTTTACTCCTAATGCTTCATACATAGACCTATACGCTTGGTATAGATCATGTATTTGAGGATTCGATTGCGCTAATTGAAGTTGTGATTGCGCCATTGAAATTCTTTGTGTTTGAGAAAAAATGTTTGGATCTGCAACCGGTAGAATATCTATTCTATCATCAAAATCTTGCACCTTAATATTTCTTGTAGCCCCTGGTACATCGTAAGGATAAACAGGAGGTAAGTATGTTTTAAATACATTTGCTAATAATTTGAATTCTTGTTTAAGTCCAACATACAATCTTTTGTGTATCGCCGACATTACCCGCGATCCACGTTCCAATAATGCAACAGTTGTTCCAACGGCTGCTTGTTGATTCATATCACCCACTTGCATATCTGCGATGGCCGCGAATCGTTGACTAGCGGATACTACAATTCCCATTAACTGAAGTAGAGTTGCATCGGGTCCTTTGAAAGGTAATGTCATAAACTGATCTTTGATATTGCCTCCTGGAGCGTCGACATCTCTAAACTCACCAGGTTGTAATGGTTGTGCATCATCTCTAATTCTAATACCACGGGATTTAAATCCAGCCGGTAGGTTAGCTAAAGTTCCTGCATCTAGTAATTGTCTTAAGGCAGCTGTTGCTGTTCTAGTTAAACCACCGATCATATGAATTAAACCAAAGCCATAGAAACCAGTTCCAGGTAAAAATTTAAATTGTACAAAGTATTGTATTTTTTTCATCATCTTATCACCTTCAGCATAGTTTCTTCTGATTGATAAAATTTTTTGATTGGCTTCGGCGATTGTGATTACATATGGAAGTTTAATCCCTGTTGGTTCGCCATCAGGTCCCATATCTTCATAGCCTTCTAAATCTAAATTAGTATGTATTTCATAAAGTGTGTATTGATCTTCTTGACCATCTTTAGAAATTCCTTCTAGTTCTAATTTTTTGTCTTCTAATTGATTTTCAGTTACAGGAGGATTTCCTAATTCTATGTCTCTATAGAATCCTGCTACTTGTTGTTTTCTTAATTCATTTTCAGAAATCTTAATTACATGAATTATTGCTTCTGCATCATCTAATGAATTTGCAGAATAGGGTACAATCAAATCATCTGCCGGTACAAATTTTGAAACGGCTCTACCTAATAGATCATCATAGTAGACTTTCTTAAAGGTAGAACCGGAGAGGGGTAGATAGAAAAGCATTTGATCAAACTCTGGTTCATACTCTTTCATCTGATCCATTATTTGATAATTCATAAAATCTTTAACACGATGTGATTGGTCTTGTTTCTCTGGAGTAATTGCTCCTAAAATTTGAGTTCTAACTGGACCATCGGCTGGTAATAATTCTTTGTAAGCTTGTGCTTGAAATTGAGTAACTGCTTCTGCTAGTACTGGGTGATTAACCCCTGATGCACCTCTGAAAGGTTCTGTTCGTCTTTCATATTTAAATCCTAATAGTTCTAAACCTTCTCTATAAGATTGTTCCCAATCTCCTCTAGATTCTTTGTACTCGGTGTATTGATCGTAAAGTTTATTTCCTAATGGAGATAAAACTTCTTCACCTAGTGATTCAGCTAAATTTGCAAAATGATCTTGAGCCATTGACGGATCAACTGCATTTGGATCAAAAGATACTTCAGCTCCACCGTCATCATCCATTGTTACTTCTACATCTTCTGATGCTTCGATAATATCTTCGTTAGGTGTTTCTACTTCAGTTACTTCTGTTTCTTTGAATTCTTCGTCGCTTACTGATTGATTCGGTAAAGCGTCATCTATTTCTGCCATTTATTTCCAACCTCTCTTTGCTAGTTTTGGTTTACCACTTATTAAACCACCTGTTGATCTTGAATCTCTAAATTTTTTCTTAATACCTTTTTCTAAAGTAGATAGCTTATCTCTAGTATCTTTTAGTTCACTCATTACTTTTCTTTGAGTATCCATTTTTTGATTTCTTAAAATAACATCTTTATTTTGAGCAACATTCTCAATATCTTTTTGATTAAGTTTTTTCATCTTATCAATTTTAACTAATTTTTTCTTTACTTTATCAGGAGCTCCTGATGCTCCCTTAAAATTTCTATCTTTAAGTTTGTATTTTTTTAAACTTTTTTCAATTAAAGGTTTTGCTTTTTTAATAAGTCTTCTACCATACTTTTTAATTATAGGTTTACTTATCGCTATTCCTGCTGCTATTAAAGGTGCCGCCATAATTATCCTTTTAATTTAAACATTGTTGCAAGTCCACCTTTATTGTAACCTGTTCTTCCTCTACCAGATTTATTGGAAAAATTTTCATTAGTACCTGTAGATCTAGACGCAAAACCTCCTCCTCTACCATCTGTAAAACCTTGTCTGTCGGCACTTGCGTAGACAGATGCATTTGCTGCTCTCGCTCTATCTGCTGTTGCAGCTTCTCTTGCAGCTTGTTCTGCTGCAGCTTCTTTTTTTCGTTTTTCTTCTGCAGCTTTAATTTGTGCGTCTAATCTATTTTTAGCATCTAGTTGTTGTTTTCTAAAATTAAATTTTGTTCTCATCATCTTGGTCATATCATTTGCTTTCTTAACCGCATCTAAATTTTTTCCAGTGTACATTCCTGTTTCTTCATCAAACTCTACACCGTATTTATCTGCAAGTCTGCCACCTAAACTTTCTGATAGACTAGCAAAATCAGAACCAACTGCTTCTGCATAATTACCAAAACCAGATCTCACATTTAAACCAAACGGATCTTTATTACCCATATTGTTTTCACCAAATACAGTTGGACCATCATAACCCATTTGTGATTGAGTAAATATTTGATCTCCTAAAGACATATTATAATAATTATCTGGTAACATTTTTCCTATTGCAGCTCCAATTCCTAAAGGTATACCCGAGGTATTTCTAACATCTACTTGACCAGATGATATCATTTCACCAATACTTCTTTGAGGGGTCATTCCAATTTTTGACATACCAGAATTTATTATACCTTGAATCATATTTGGATTAGTTAAATTATTAGTTCTGTCTTGAGTAGCAGTCATAAAGTCTTGAGTTAAACCTATTGGCGAACTAGGAATCCCACCTCCACCGTCTCTTTGATATTGATTTATGTTTTGATTAATAATTCCTTGAACACCTGATGAAGTTGAAGGTGTAGATGGTGTTGTAGAAGTTGTAGCTGATGAAGGAGTTGTTCCTTGGTTGTAACCAAACAACGCCAAGTAATCATTCATGTTTGGAAATTGATTTTGTAATACTGAACTGCCTTTATAGGTATTGATATAATTTGAAAAGTCTTGTGCCATTAATAATACGTTCTCTCTGTTGCTGGTAATGAATCTTCTTTTTCATCTTCAGGGTGAGATATAAATCCTCCCTGACGGAATCTCATTACCGCTTGTGTTGTACTGTCCACCAAATCATCGTGATCTCCATAAGGAAATGATGCACACTCCTCTATAACCTCTTCGGCAAACTTGTCTTCAGGTGCCCAAATTAAACCACTTTCAAAAAGTGGAGAAACAGAGTTCACCCTAGCATGTTTATCGTTTCCTTTACTAGGAGTGAAGTTTATAACAGGTATGCCCATTTTTCGCAACTCATATGTGAGTGGCATCCCAGATGCTTTACCTTCTATAATAACTGTTTCAGGATTCCAATATCGATACTGTTCTAATGCTACTTTACGGAGTTCTGGAAACTCTAGTCGTTCTTTCATTGCATCTAATAGTATTAAATTAGCAGGCGAATCGATAGTTGGATAAAACACACCCCAAGTAGTAATAGCAGAGTAATCTGCAGATTCCTTTTTAAGAAACGCTGTGTCATAGCTTTGAATGATATGTTCAAGAGGTGGAATATAACTTTTCTCCCACACGTTCCACCATTCTCTTTTAATTAAACTACCTTCTTCAGACGTTGGGTTTTGCATCCACTGTGCATTCCACTTACCAACAGATAAAGAAGCTTTAACAGATTCTAGTTCTTGTAACTTCCAATACTCTGGCCAGACAGGTTTACCCGATGGCATGATAGCTGGGAACTCTACAATATCCCATTGATCTGATTTTAATTCTTTTTGTGATTTTAATAACATTCCTGTTAGATCTTTCATATTCCATCTCGTCATAACGACAACGATTGCTCCACCTGGTTGTAAACGTTGTCGTGGTCCTGAAGTATACCACTCGTAAGCTCTTTCCATTGCAGTCATATTGAGTGCATCTTGCTCACTGTGTGGGTCATCGATAATAAGTAAGTCCGCTCCACGACCCGTGATGGCAGATCCAACACCTGCTGCATAATATTCTCCACCTTGTTCGGTTTCCCATTTACCAGCTGCTTGACTGTCCTCTCGTAATCGGGTCTGGAATACTTGTTTGTATTCTTGACTATCCATTAAGTTTTTAGCTTTACGACCGAATCGTATTGCTAGTTCGGTGGTGTGTGTTGTTTGAATAATTTTAAGATCGGGTTTTCTTCCTACCATCCATGATGGGAGTAGAAAAGATGCAAACTCTGACTTGGTGTGTCTTGGTGGCATATTAATAATAAGCCTTTTAATTTTACCCTGTGCGAGTTTATTAAATTTGTCAGCAATTTCTTTGTGATGTTTACCTTCGATAAATTCTGGCCATACGTGTTTGACAAAACTCAAGAAGTCATCGTGGACCTTGGATTTGGTTTTCTTTTCAGAAAGTTTTAATGCGTATTTTATAAATTCTTTTTTCGCATCAGGTGGTAGATTATTAATTAGTTCTTCGTTCATTTTCTTTTACCTTCGCGGCATTTGCCGTTATGCACATACAGTAAGTTTATTATAGATTTAAATTTCTTATTTCGCAACCCTCTAGAAATAGGAACTCCTTTTTTATTTCCACTCAATCTAAAGTTTTCTGTCTTTACTTCCCAACATTGAACATCACCGGTGTCTGGATTGAAGGTTATTAAATCTACTGCACCGTTCGTTTGACAAGAATCAAACACATCTAAACCTTTAGCCATTAAATAACAAATGGCGATCTTCTCGTTGTAGCATCCTTTTCGGTTCTTTTTCATAACCCCTTTTGAAAAAAAATTTTGTAATATTTTTTACAACTTGCAATATATATGAAAACGAAATTAGACCATATCTATCTCTAAATCAAACAATATATACTAATATATACAACATCCTTTTGCTTTTAGGGTGTTTATATTTTTCTTTCTCTTTCTCTGTTCTAATTGCTTTGGTACCTCTATCAATTAATAATGTGCTACGCACTCTTAATATCTAATATAAATAGTATGCCCACAGGCATACTCTTAAAGTGTCGAAAATCGATACAACCCACGCTTGTAGCGTGGGTCGTTGATCGTTGTTAGTTTGTGAGTTTGTGTTTAATAGATATTTCGTCGTCTAGTTTGTGTTCAGTAACACCACCAACTATATAAAGTTCGTGAATTTTTATATCAATTTCTCTGCCTTGCAATGTAGCAGTTTTATATAATTGGTTATCAATATAAAAATGATAGGTTCTCGTGCCGTCGTCGTGTTTTTTGTGGGTCACACGAGTTTTAACAAATTCGTGTGAATTGCTTTTGCTTGTGCCGATTAAGATTTCATTTGTGCCATCATCCTTAACGCCGTAACACTTTGAACTCTTATATATACAAGCCGTGATTTTATTCCATATTGGATATGATTTAGTCATTTTTTCTTTCTCCTTTATTTATTATCAACGATGATAGTCTCAAATTTAAATTTATTCAAGTTCCAATAATCGTTTATTTCTTTTCGTGCTTGGTCGTTGATCAAGTCCATTTTGCAGAGTTCTAAACTTTCTTTTTCTGAATGTCCTTGAGCCTCCATTCTAATAATAGAGGCGTTATCGATTGCATAAGTTTTATAGATTGTTTTATTCATAATTTACCTCTGGTAAAAATCTCCAAAATGAAACCAACCCACCAAATGAAACCATAAGCCCAAGCCAAGTTTCAAAATGAATTGCAATTATAATTCCAAGAAACATAATTGCAAAAGATACTGCAAAAGTAATTGCTAGTAATACTGCTTTAAACATTTTTTTCTCCTTTAGTTGTTTTTATTTGTAATTCAAAAACGAATCACTTATAAGAATTTATAGGAAAGAATTTTAAAAATCAAATGCTTTATTATAACCATAACACCAGGATTTTTTTGAGCTGCCCACGAGCTGCCAAAGGACCCAAATTTTTTGAGGTCGTTTTGGTGAAAATTCTGGTATTGTTTAAAAGGTCCAACCACGACCCACGAACCGAGAATAATTATTTTATGAATAATGAACAGGCGACAAGCGATAGAGTACAAGCGAAGAACTCACAAGCGAAACGAGGTTCGTTGATTAATTTTTTTTATAATTAATCAACAGGCGATTGATCTCGTCCCAATCATCTTCAACCAAGCAAGGTGTCTCTCGATAGTCTTCTAATAATCCGTGAATACTTTTACTCTCATAAAGTTTTACGGAACGAGGAACGCCTGTTCCGAGCAAGATAAAATTCCGTTTGGGACGAGTAAGTGCGAACAACTTTTGGTGTGGAGAAAATGTTATTTTATGGGAATGTGCAATCTTCATCTCAACCATGAAAAATCCACAATTATCGTGGTATCCCAATAAGTCTGGTGTACCAAACGATGACCAACTTTCTAGTCTTGTCCACCTAATTTGAGGTGTTTTTTTGGATAGTAATTTCCAAAGTTTTGTCTCTGGTTTCATCGTACAAATACTTATTTTAAAAGTCTAAAAATTGCAAGGTAAGATAGATCGTAAAGGTGTTGAAATCTTAATGTGCGTTGATCTATGGAGGAGTTTTTTTGGGAAAACCCTCCCAAAATTGATATTTGGGAGGGAAAGGGAGTTCTAGTTAATGTCTTGATTTTCTGATTGTTCAACAATCAATCTTTGCATTTCTGCAAGTTCTCCAAAAGTAGTATCCAAAGAAATATCTATATCCTCTCCAAATACTTTTTTGAATGATTGTCTAAAATGTTCTTCAGTATTAAAGTCTTTTAGTTTCATATTGTTTCCCTTTTCATTATGTCTTCGTCTTTCATATAACCTATTCTCATAAACTTTTGAGGTGTTATATATTTAAACCAATCAATCATTGATGGAACAAAGCCCAAGTCTTCTTTTATGTGTCGTTCTGCAATCAATCTTACAGGAACTTTTTTTCCATCTGAATTGGTTATAGTTGTTCCAAACTTTTCTTCACAAGCAAAGCAACCCTCTGCGTGGTGTCTTAATGCTCGATGTCTAAAGTCTGGCATTATTTTTTTACTCTCATCAAACCAATCGTGGATTGCTTGATAGTCTTCTGGTTTTCCTCCATAATGTTTAACAGAAGACAAAGAGTGATGATAACAATTTGCCATATTAAAATCCCTCATCATAAGATTGTTCAATAAACGAGGTGTAATTGTGATTGATAACATCATCTTTTGAGTTCCAATCAATATTACCACTCTGACCCTCGTTAATTTCCCAACCTCCGTGATTGTCTCCAAGCAAGTCATAACAAAAGTCTTCAATATAATCGTGCAAAGATTTATGGTCAGTTGTTTCTTCTCTTTCAAAAGTAGTATTATTCCACCTTGTCCAAGTACCAACATTAATACTTGCATTGAGTTTTTTTGGTTCCCAAGAAATCTCGTTGATTTCTCCACTATCTCCACTACCACTATACTCAACAGAAAAAGATTTAACTTTTAACTCTTTAAGTTTTTTCTTAAAGTTTTCTGCTTTAGTTGGAAAGTTGTCTAGTTTCTCCTTTCTCTCTCTTTCATACTTTGCTCTCCAATCTTCCTCATTGAAAGTTTTTACTTCTACTTTAGTCATTTTTTATTCTCCTTTATAGTTATTATGCAACTTGCATATCTTCAGTTAATACTAGAACATCTTCATTAAGTTCAACAATATGAAACGAATAGTTTTTATTGTCTTCATTTAATAAATTTAATGCCACTAGTTTTTTATTTGCCAATGCCAAATTATCAGTTGTTGTTTCAACTTGATAACTAGGTTTTGAAAATTCGCTTTTTAAATCGAATTTCTTAATTATTAAGTATGTCATTATTTTACCTCCTTTCTATTTTCTGCCCAACTACCAAAGAAATATTTACCATTGTCTTTGAAAATACTTTCTTTGATACAAGAATATTTATTAACCATATATTTACTGCAACTCCAACACAAAGATAATTTTACTAATTTTCTATGTGGGTCTAGTTGTCTTTTAATATAATTTATTAAATGTTTTTTATCTTTAAGGGCGATTTTCCAAATATACTTAATGTCAAAAATCTCTTGTTGTTCGTTGTACTTGTCCCATTCAAAAGTTGCTATTACATTTAAACTTATATTTTTTTCAAACTCTCTCATTAACTATTCTCCTTTCTTGCTTTATTAATTGCGTCTTGAAATTCAGACAAAGATTTATATTTATTTTTTCCTCCTCGTCCATATTCATGTTCTTGATCGACCTCAATAGATTTTAATTTAACTCTATTGTAATGTGCACCATGTTCATAAGTATCTTCAAACTCAAATGTATATAAATATTCAATGTCTCCACCAAGTTGATCGTCAATCCTGTATGAACCATTTTCACAATTTAATAATTTCTTTAAAAATTTTGATATTTCAAAATTTTCTTTATCTTCAATGGCAAAGTTAGAAGATATTAAATCATCGTGTAAATCTTGACCTGCACCCTCCAAATATCCATCACAATGTCTGTAAAGTAAAATATTAGTTTTACCATTTTTAATTATTATGTTTGATCGTGTACTCATCTTTTATTCTCCTTTTTTATTTTGTTATATCCCCAAAATCTTTCATAACTTTCTCTTTTAGAAACTTTTTTCATGTCATATCTTGGTATAACATTATAATAGTTTTCTCTGTCATCTAAAGTTTGAGATAGTATATTTTTTATATCTTCATCATTACAAGCATTAATTACTTTTTTAATGTAATCTTTACTTAAACAAATTTGACCTTGCCAAATATAAACATCTGCACAATCATAGTGTTGTTTATAAAAAAACTCTTTTGAGTATTGTTCATCTATTTCATTAAATTGCATTTTATCTGTACTTATACTCATCTTTTATTCTCCTTTTTAGTTATAGTATTTTTTGTAGTAGTATTCCCACTCTCTATCTATTTCTTTATTTACTCCATACTTTTTAAATTCTTGCCAAGATTTAAAAAAACAATCTCTGCAATTTCCAAAGTCAGAGATAAAATCTTCAAAAGAATTAGTGTAAAGAGGGTTAATCTTTTTTGCTCTTTTATATATTTCTTTTAGTGTCATATTTTCCTTTCTATAAACAAGATATACAATAATCTTGATTAGTTCTACTTATTTCATCTGGTTTCATTAACTCTTTACAAGCCCTACAATACCCTTTTGGTGTAATTTCTTTAACATCTAGTTTCACACCTTTTGGGTCTATGTTCCATATCTTCTCGTAAATGTGATAATGAATTATTTTTT
>Ga0208767_1002312_pt1 | contig 14486 bp, 19 predicted proteins | sample VirMetDEL_Mar_21_FD_184514 | JGI IMG/M metagenome (GOLD analysis project Ga0208767, IMG submission 184514) | Aqueous microbial communities from the Delaware River and Bay under freshwater to marine salinity gradient to study organic matter... | ecosystem: Environmental > Aquatic > Marine >... | reverse complement strand
CAAATGCCCTGTACATTTTCCTTTGCATTTTTATACCTCCACCGATGGAATTTGCTCTTCTGGAGAGTTATTAACCAAAAGGTCTGAAACATTAAAAGTTTGAACTTGATTAACCATATTTTTATATGAGTTAATCTTGTCTGGGCTATTCTTGAAAGACTCTTGCCTTTCAAATTCCTCACACATAGAGATTCCACATCTAGCCAATTCAGCCATTACCTCTTCTGTAGTGTTTGCGTCAGGCCACATTAATACAGGCTGGAATGCAAACGATCTGTAATCATCTGGATTGCTTGATTGCGTAGTATCAGAAGCAAATGAACAAATTAATGATCCACTTTCTTCATCAAAATCTATTATTTTTACTGTAACTGTTTGCATGATGTCCTCTTTTTAAGAAACTTGACCTAATCTTGTTCCGGTTGCTGGATATGTAACGTATGGATTTCCTACTAAATAAAAACCTCTAGTGCCGCCGCTTCCTGTGCTTCCATTTGGTGTGGTGTTTATTCCAAACGGGCCAGATGTTCCGGCGTTTCCATTAGCACCTTGACCGCCTCCAGACCCGCCGGGGGCCGCCCAACCTGGCCCCATAGCGCCACCAGAACCTCCAGAAGTTAACGTACCAGCGCCTCCAGCCCCTCCCGGATTGCCCGGACCTTTTGCCCCTCCTGATCCTCCATTATATCCTGCACCGCCGCCACCGCCATTGCCACTAATATAAGTATATGTTGGTGGATTTTTTGGATTTCCCGGATATGTCGAGTAAACATAAGCTGAAGATCCGCCGCCGCCTCCGCCGCCTCCGGCTAGTGTGCCGTTATTGGTCATTACGGTCGGGAAACTTACATATACAGCGTTGCCTCCTGTTCCACCGCCACCGCCACCTCCATTTGGAGCGGCACCTCCATTACCTCCATTACCACCTCTTCCAATTATTGTTCCGTTATTAACAACGGTTACAGTGTCGCCGGGATTAAAACTTCCGGGAATTGAAAGGGCGTAACTTCCGGTAGAATTTGATCCTACTGCGACTCCCGGATTAATTGTCAAGGTAATGTCTGTAGATCCTGCAGAGTATCCCGGATTAGCAGAAACGGCAGTATACAAATTGTAATTTTGAGTATTTCCAGTAATTGTTAATGGCAATCCAATCCTATTTTGAGCGCCATAAAAATTACCGATAGCTATTTGCCCAGAAGTTGGCACTGCCGTATTGCTTGGCGAGTTTGGAACAAGACCTCCACCTCTATAAAACTCACTCATAGAATGAGGGGCAGTATCCGAAAACTCAGAAGCTATTTGGCTAATACTTAAAGTTCCGCTACTTGGTAATGGCATTTACTTATCCTTTACATTGTGCCGTATGCGGTCACGTTTCCAACAACTGTAAGATTTCCAGAAGCATCTAGCTTCATTTTGTTCACACCGCCTGTAGCGAAATACAACACGCCAGCAGATTCTGTGACTGTCCAGTTGCCAAGATCGACTGTAGTAATATTAGCAGTAGTTGAGGTAAGAGTAGTTATTGTTGCTGATGATAATGATCCGCCAGTCGCAAGTTTTGAGTCTAGCTGAGTTTGTATTGCCGACGTAACTCCGTCAGTATAATTTAGCTCAGTAACAGTTGCTGTAATGCCGTCTAATGCATTTAGTTCTGTGGCTGTAGCTGTAACTCCATCAAGAATATTAAGCTCTGCGGCGGTCGATGTAACTGCAACTCCATTAACCTTAAGAGTTGATAGATTTGGCGCAATAGCCGTTGTTCCATCTAGCAAATCATCGAGAGTATCTAAGTTAGTATTTAACTTGGTTCCCCAAGTATCTTCAGATGCGCCGACTTCTGGTTTAGTGAGGCCGTAAGTCGTCGTTGTAGTATCAGCCATTTAACTCACCTTTTTCTTATTCTTTATTTAAAGAATCTTTCAGCATTTTAACAAATGCCTGTTTGCCTACATTAAGTTGGTCAAGATTAAATTTAGTAGAAGCTAATTTTCTATCCAGATCGGCAACATGGTTTACCAGTACCTTCTGCTCTTCAGTCATATCTTCATAGCTATATTCAACATCATCAATAACAATAGGCATTGTTTTTTTCTCAGCCATTATGTTTCCTTTTAAGTTAAGTTTAAATTACCAAGGAGTACCAGACTCCTTAACTGGATTCTTCTGAGCAGCAATGTCATCAGATAGTCTGGTTTCCATCGCTGTAACCTCATCAGCACCCATGCTGTCTTTAACCCACTGAACCACCTCTGACTCAGTAAGATCAGCATACGCTACAAAACTAGGATCAGAAGCGTCATACTCAAAGCCAGTAGAGCCATAATTTCTAGCACTATAGTCTCCGTCTACCTCTGTTACATCCCAATGAACTGTCACAACTCCACCATCAGCAGTGTTGTGTTCCATGTTTACTACTTTCCATGTTGCCATTTAAGTCTCCTTAGTTTTTTTCTTTTAATCTTTTAACTTCTGCGCTGAGTTCTTTGACTGCCTCGATAAGAACGCCAACAATGTTTCCGTAAGCTACACCAATAATTCCGTCTTTTTCCGTTACAACCTGCGGTAAAACTTTTTGCATTTCTTGAGCAATAACACCAACTCCATCTTCTCCAGTATCTTTTCTAGTAAAAGTAACTCCACGCATCTTATTAACTAAATCAACAGCGTTTTCAACAGTCTTTACATTTTCTTTTAGTTTTATATCTGAATATGCTGTTACGTTTCCAGTAGCATATATGTCTCCAGAAACATGGAGTTTGTAACTAGGACTACTAGTACCAATACCAACGTTGCCACTGGAATCGATGCGCATACGTTCGGTGTTACTTGTGCCAAACAATAGCGAATCAGAACCATATTCATTTATAATTTCTAATGCATTGCCGCCATCTACATATCCAATTCTTCCAACTACTACTCCTCCATCTTGTTTTAATATTATTCTAGCGTTATCTGTTTCTGTTACATTATCAGTATCAGCTTCAATAGTTAGAATTGCTGAGCCAGTTGATGCTAAATGTAGTATAGAACTAGGACTACTAGTACCAATACCAACGTTACCAGAGGAGTCGATGCGCATGCGTTCTGTAGAGCCACCATTACGGAATATCATATTGCCCGCACCAGTATTGCCAGCATCTGCGCTTATATAAAAGTCATCAGAGGAGCCAATCAGAGTGTGATATGCGCCATCATCGGAATCTTCTAAACGAATTAAAGGAGAAGTTGCTTTAACCCTAAATGTATTAGTGCTACCTGAAACATCTAAAGTAAATGTTGGATTACTCGTACCAATACCTACGTTACCACTGGAGTCAATGCGCATACCTATTGCTGATGATGACCATGGTCCTATTACAAGACTGCCAGTATTTTGTGTGCCATTACTATATATGAATGTGTGGTCGCCAGCACTTACCAATGGATTGTAATTACCACCACCGCTATTAGAATTAAACTGATACCATTGTGTGCCATCATCGGCATATATTTCACCACTTGCCTGAGAACCTGCTGTTCTTCTAACCATTAATGAACGGCTAGGACTATTCGTACCAATACCAACTCTGTTGTTTGTAGAGTCTACATAGAGCGTATTAGTGTCTACTGTTAAACCAGCAAACGATGGAGAGTCAGTAGTAGCTACGCCTTGATTGAGTGCCTTAACAGATGCCTCACTGGTTAGCTCTGAATCCATCACAGCACCAGCAGCAGTTACGTTAGTTGTGTCTGTTACGTCAGCTAATGCTTCAATACCAGATAGTTTTGTTTGTTCTGCATCAGTAAACGCATTAGTATCTGCATTGCTTTCGTATGCAGTTTTAATTTCACCAGCAGTTTGATCTGCTGTAGCGCCAGTCTCAATACCAGCTAACTTAGTTTCTTCAGCAGTAGTATAGGAAGCTGTAGTATTTTGTAGAACAGATGAATATGCTTGTACTGTTGATCCAATGTCTGAATCTAAAACAGCGTCAGAACCTAAAGCAGTATTAACATCACTAGAAGTTAAAGTAACTGCACCTGTTCTAGTATTAAAAGAAGTTACAGAACCTGAAGCAGAAAAAGCAGCATCATCCCATATTGATCCGTCCCAGATATATAACTGGCCTGCCGTTGTGTTGTAATATAATGCACCAGTCAGTAAAGCATCACCATCATTATCTACTGTAGGCGCAGAAGATTTAGCACCTAAATACCTATCATCAAAAGAGTCATAAGATGCAGCAGCAGACGTTGCAGAATTAGCTGCAGATGTAGCTGAGTTTGCTGCATTGGTTTCTGAAGTAGAAGCATTGCTTGCAGACGTTGAAGCATTGCTTGCTGAAGTAGCAGCATTTGTCTCTGACGTTGAAGCATTTGATGCTGAAGTAGAAGCAGCACTTGCAGAGCTTGCTGCAGCAGTGGCAGATGTAGATGCGTTACTAGCTTGAGTTGTTGCGGTAGAGGCTGATGTTGAAGCCGAAGTAGCAGAATTTGCTGCGTTTGTAGCAGAAGTGCTTGCCTCACTAGCTTTGGTAGTAGCAGTAGACGCGCTAGATGAAGCTGATGAAGCGCTCGATGAGGCAGACGAGGCAGATGAAGCAGCGTTTGTCTCAGATGATGCAGCAGCCGTCTCACTTGCTGCGGCCGCTGTCTCGCTTGCTGCGGCTGCGGTTTCGCTGGCGGCAGCAGCATTTTTGCTGCTAGTTGCTGACGTTGCACTTGATCCTGCTGATGTGGCGCTTGACGCAGCATTTGAGGCAGAAGTTGATGCATTGCTTGCGCTGGTAGATGCCCCAGAAGCTGAACTGGCTGCGCTGGTAGCTGAGTTTGCTGCGGCAGTCGCACTGTTTGACGCAGAAGTTGCTGAGTTAGCAGCAGATGTTGCTGATGTTGAAGCTGATTCTGCAAGATCCTGAACGTTATCTACGTCAGGATCTCCCGTCATCCCCGCTTCTTGCGTCCATTCTGTACTCATTATCTATTCCTTAAAACAAGTCTACTTCCTGAATATATAGAGGACTCTGATTCATCATTAATATTTTTTACAGCAGCAGCGTACATTTGCGCCCAAATTGCTATTCGTGAATCTTCGGCCAAGTATGGCGCAGAATGCAATAACGTTCCATATAAATATGCGTCTGGATGATGCGTAATAATCCAATTGGTAGTGTTTAAATCACTGAGCGCCGGAGTTTTTGCATAATAGATCATGCTAAAATCATAAGCAGTATCTGGCGCTGGGAAAAACTTAATTTGAGCAGAATTTAAAGTATAAATTTCAGGCTCACCAGATGAACCAGCAGTTTTTAACTCTCTGCGACTTATTTCAGCCATTGACGCAAATTCAAGCGTTTTTTCACCATTTGCAGTATCAATATAAAATTGAACCGCTTCAAGAAAATCTACTGGCAAATCCTCATAACGCTCGTCTGCTGTAGACGATACTCTACGTTGTTGCCTCCAATGCCTAATATCGCGGTTCATTTGCGCCTCGGCCAACTGAATGAACACCGGGATCACGCTGGTCAGATCGCTACGGTTTAAGAAATCACCGACCGTTGACTGTAGAGTTGAGTAGTTTGTGATTGTCATGGTTATCTTTGCTGGTTATCAAAATAACGCTTCATTGCTTCATCTCCAGACATAATCTTAAATGCTTGATCAAAAAGCATCTTCATGCCTTCTTCTGGGATATTGCCCATTCTCATTTGATTAACAACTTCTTCATAAGGCAATCCAGTGTGGTTAGCCATATATTGAATAACCATTTCCCCAGATGGCAATCTCATTAAATTTTCGTATGTGTACCTTTGTGGCAACTGTTGCATTTGTTGTGCTTGTTGCAATTGTTGCGGTTGCCCTGCCATTCCAAGTAATCCCTGCATTTTCATGCGATCCATCGTTTTCTCCTAAAAATTAAAATTCATTATCACAAAGGCGACAAAAATGATCCAATAGTTTCGTAAAATTTCTTTTGTTCATCCGTTAAATATTTTGCGTCATAATCTGGAATCATTTTTCTATTAAATTCTTCCATATTTTTTGAGTTATCTGTGCCGAAACTATAATCAGATACTTTCCCTAGTAAGGCGAATGTGTCCATAACTCCTAACGGCAATCCTCTCAAAATAGATAGCGCAGCCTCTTTTAAACTTCCTTTTGGAGCGCCTTTGTTTGACACATTGGTTCCAGAAATTAATGATGTAACATCATTTTCTAAATCATCTTTCGCAAATGCAGGAACTCCAGCCAACAATCCAGTTGTAGCTGCTCCTAATCCTAGTTTTTTAACATCGCCACCAGCTAATACATAATCTCTAAATAACTTTGGATCAATATTTCTTTTTTTGGCTTGATCCATTATTTTATTTGATATTATTTCTAGCTTTGATGCGCCAATTGGAGATTTAACTCCTGTTGCGTGACTGGCAGTCCCCCAAAGCCTTGCTTGTGCTGGTACAGGTTCTATACCAACCGCGTCAGATATTTCTTTCCACCAAGGAGTTAAGTCTGCTAATTCTGACGCAGAAACAGATTGATCTGGAACCGCTCTGGATTTAATTGCTGGCCTAGTGTCAGCAAGGCCAACAGCCCTAGACCAATGAGCATCACCAACAGGAACTCTCCAAGAGCCTCCGAGAGATTCTGGAGTTGATGCGTTTATATATACAGGAACCTTTGGAGATCCCATCTCAACTTTTCCTGATTCAGCATACTTAGTCATAGCTGGCAATTGAGCAGTTTTATGCGCTAAATGTCCCGGAAAATCTCCCATATATTCTGGCCTACCTTTAACTTGTCCGCCATACTTAACAAAGTCATCAAATTTTCCTGAATTTAATAGCCAATTTGCAGCAGTTCCTCTACCTGTTTCTGTAACAACATCTGCCATTGGACTTGACATTCCGCTTAAAGAATTTAATTGTAAAAATCTTTTCTTTGCTTCTTCTTCGCCAAACAAATCAACCATTATTTTGTACATTGGATCTAAGTTGTACCAAGAATCCATGCCTTTATATATTCCTTCGTATTTGCCTGCCTCAGAAAGAATATCTATTAATCTCTGTTTATTTTGATTTTGCATTACAGCTTTTGCTGCGTCAGATCCTCTTGATTTAAGAGGAGGCTGAAAAACTGATTCAGATCCAAGACCTCTTGTTTGTTTTGTTAGTTCGTACAATTCATCCCTAGTAACGCCAAAAAGCTCCTTCATTGCATTAGTTTCTTCTGCAGACCTTAATGATGCTTTTTCAGCTATTAACCTTGGATCATCATAAACTCCGGGAAACGATTTTCTTTTAGATCCTCTTATAGTAGACCTATTTTTTTTAATTGCTTCATCTACAGCAGAAAGTATTCCTTTTATTTTAGCCACTACGCTATTCCCTTTAGATTTCTTCTGATCGGCTCGCCCCAACTAGACTTCATTGGTCGATAGCCGACTGCTAAGTATCTCATCGCGTCAGCGCCATGCGAAGTCCAGTCGTGCCTCGGTCTGCCTCGCCACGTTCTGCCCTTCTCGTCGTAGTCTCGCTGATACTGTCTCAATGCCTCGATCCCTCGATTGCACTTCTTCTCATCAAACCAGCAACGATCCAGCATGGATCGTACCGCCTGAATGCCGTCATCAACGTTGAGCTTCGGTGCTATTTCTACAGGTCTAATTCCAAGATTATCTAACGTCTCAAGCCTAGATTTGCCCGTTCCCAACTCTTTGACCTGCACATCATGAGGCAATATATGAGATTCGTAAACATAATTCTTATCTTGCAACACGTTAGCGTAATGATCGAGGCCAACGCCAGATGATTCGTAGTAGTCGATCAGCCTAACTTCAGCGCCGACATACTGCGCGAACCATATCGATGTCGAGTCACCAACGCCCAAGTCCCATGCAGTGACAACTCCAAGTGATTTATCGTAAGGAACTGTTGTGAGCCTGTTCTCTTCGGTTGCGCGTTTCATCTCAGTTCCGTAATACGAACCAGCGATGGCAGCCTCGAAGCTACACTCAAACTCTTGCTCGTAACGATCCTCGCCCATTGTCTTGAGCGCCGCGTCCAATTCCTCTTGCGGCAACAAACTTGTCTCGCTGGCTTTGTGCATCGCGGTATACCAGCTACTGTCTCTGCTCGCAGCGTCGTATATTTCCCAGAATTCGTTTTTGCCTTTTGGAGTTCCGATAAACGTGGCCCGGCCCTGACGATCAGCGATTGCAGGTCGAATGACTGTTGACCAAGCGTTAGCCGGGAAGTCGGCTGGCTCGTCCAGCACAACTGAGTCAAAGTACAGACCTCGCATAGAATCTGCGGTTTCAGCCCCAAACAGCCTAATTCGAGCGCCATTGGGAAAATCTATCCGAAGCTCAGACTCATTGACTTTGATTCCCGGGATGCCTTGCGTAAACTCTTTGCAGTAATCCCACGCCACAGCCTTAGATTGCCGATAAGTTGGCGAAATATAAGCAACCCGTACATTCTGGCGCTGGATCGTCAGCGCATCACGGATCAGGTCATTAATTGCTGCGACTGTTTTACCGCACCTTCGATGGGCCACCAAACAGGCAAATCTCTGGGTTCGATTGTGAAACGGGAGCATTACTCTCCGAGGATGGTACGGGATCTCTATCGCAGACATAAACCTTATTCGCTATCCTTCCACTTGATGATCAACGGCCCACCAGACTCGCCAGTGTGTTCGAGCTGCTGTTTCTCGCCATATCGTTTGGGCAATAGCTTTGATGCGACCCATTTGTGCGCGTCGACCTTCAATCGAGCCACGTTGTAAGTCTCAGGCGTTGCGTCGTAAGCGATCTCCAAGATATCTTCAGCCGCAAACTCTTGCTGCGCATTCTTTGCGCGCGCGTACTTGTCACGAATGTCTGGATGTCTGTACATCCAACGATAAAACGTGTTCTTCGATGGGCACCAATCCTCTTCCTGACAAATTTTATTCAAAGACCTGCCAGCCGCGATCTCTTCACAAATTCTATCCACCAACTCATCGGTATAATCAGTTGGCCTTCCCATCTTTACTTCTTCACTCATTTATAACTCCAGTAAGTTATCCACAGCTCAGATTATAACGCAGATAAAACGGACAGGATAAAGTCTTTACAAGACTTTTATCCGTGTCTGTCCGTTATCTGACTCTGCCCCATTTTTATCCGTTTCGGATATCCGTTTTCTCGTAAGTCATTGATTTATATACAATCTCAACGGATATCCGATTTTTATCCGTTGTTATCCGTTTTATCCGTTTTTGCATAAGTATTTGATTTTCCTCATTTTATCCGTTTTCACCAAAATCGATGATACAACCGTCATTAATTACCGACCATCCGCGCTCAAACGGAGCAATATATCCGGCATCAATTAGTATCCCAATGAACGTATTTGATGTTGGCTGTAGCTGTCTTTTTGCGTAAGCCTCGCTCATCCCGATGTGAGGCCCAATCAAGTAATCTATCAGCCCACTTCTCGTAACGTGTGGCCTATTGTGCTTATCTCGTTCACGATGTGATGCGTGCCAAGCAAGCTCGAACCGCTTACGGTTTTCCTCAACCTTAGATGTTTTTTTGTTTACCTTAGTTGGTGCTGATACCTCATTTAAGACAACGCTTGATACCTGCTCGTTGTCCTCATCCTTCCAGCCCTTTATCTCAACCTTCAATAGATCAAAGAATCTGCTTGGGCTTTCTTCGGCGTCTTTCATTTTGCGTTGCAACACCTCAATCGGCTTGCCTAAGTTGCCGGGCTTCACGCTCACCTCAATATCCAATGCACCTCTCCAAGCGCTTGAGCCTCTGGCTCGGTGCTGGGCCTCTTCTGATACGCCAGTGTGATGTACCAACACAACCGAGCAATCAAACTCTTGCATAAGAGTAGCGCAGGCATCGAGCATTGTCTTGGCATCTTGTGCTGAGTTCTCATCACCATTTAAGAATCGATGCAATGTATCAACCACGATGACCTTTGGAGGTACTGGCAAGGCTCTAATGTTCTCAACAACCTTTAGCATCCCATCTGGCATATTGAGATCAGTGCCACTCTTTGATAGCCACATCTGCGCCTCTTCGACGTTGTGATGCTGCATCCAAGCCGCGATCCTGCTCCGTAGGCCATGATGACCTTCACCAGCCAAATAAACCACCGGAACCTGCTTGGTTCGATGATCGCACCAGTTGCGATGTTCCATGTGAATCGAAGCCAGCCTCAAACACCAATCTAGCACCAGAAATGTCTTGCCAGAGCCAGACGGCCCATGAACCATCATTAGGGCATTGCTCTGCATCCAGCCCTTAATCAGCCAAGAGATTGGCTCCGGCTTATTTCTAAAGTCATTGGTGGATACCAGCCAGTCATGCGCTATCTTTGGCGGATCGAGAAGCTCAAAAAGATCATTCCCACTTAACAAATAGTCGTTCGCGTCGCCGTTGACGGGGGGCATGATGACGCTAACACCGAACTTCGCTGACGCTTGATCGGCATAATTGCGACCAACGCCGCTACTGTCATTATCGGCTACGACTATGATGCGTTTAGCGGCTCCATAGCGATCTCTGAGCCTCTCGACCACCAAAGGTATGTTAGACGCTGAGTATGTGATGTAGCACGTCCTGTGCATCGTCTCAGCGATTGTCGATGCCGTTGCAAAGCCTTCAGCTACATATATGTGATCGTTATCGTTGTTGCCAATAAACCAATACGAGCCGCCAGTCTTGCCACCTGCGTGGTAGAGCTTATTTCCCGATCCGTCAATGTACTGCAATGTCGTTAGCTCGCCATCTGCATTATACAAAGGCACGATTAAGCGCCCGTCTCCGGTAACTCTGGCCCCATTAGGATTAATCTTCTTTTTGGATAGGTACGGATGATCCGAGTTAGCGTCGGCGGCCTCAGTCCATATCTTATGGACGACCTCCGAGACATTCTCGGACATTAACTTTTCTTCTGCCTCCCGAACTTTTCTGGCCTGCTCAATCTTTCGAGAGAAGGCCATCTCTTCGTAAGGCGCGAGTTTCCTACCAATGTCAGCAATGAATTTATGCTCCAAGCCAAGCCGCCAATCACCAAACTTACCAGCAGGAATGCCGTCAGGATAAACGATATACCAGCCGCTTTTATCACCGAAACCAGATCGACCTTTAGTGCCAGAATTGAATCTATGAATCTTGCCATCGAGATTGATCTCCTTCGGAGGCTCTAATCCGGCCTCAATGATCGCGTTCCTGAGTTGTACCTCTGGCGGATCTGTGGGCTTACTGTTATGCCAAATGCTTTTTATGTCAGCCATGTTGTAGCCCCGGACAAGTTGCTGAGAAATACTCGGATAGCTTGTTTACGGTGCTAATCGTTGGATCAGGCGACCTGCCAGAGGCGATATTTCTAAGCGTCGAGTAACCAATTCCGGTTCGACGGCTCACCTCTTTTAAGTTCCGATCAGATAATAAGTCTTTGATTTCGTTAATTTCCATACGTTTCTCCATTTTAGTGACGCTTTTTTTCTATATTAAAACACTAAAGAGTCTACAATCAATTGCGAAAGGAGGCAAACATGAAAGAGATAATTGCTTTTCTTCTTATGTTCAACCTGCACTATCCGCCAGAGACGGTGATTACTCCTAGCAACGCCACGTTTTTCTTGGCTGGCGATATCCCAGTAATCTACGTCCGATGGGACATGAACAAGCCCCACATTATCCTGCACGAAGCCTGCCACGCGGCGCAGTGGGCTAAATATGAAGGCCCAGCCAGTGATTACAGAGAGTGGCTATGGCGCGAGAAACAGTGCATGGCAATCGAGGACGCTTGGCTTAACAGATAAAATGGACGTAGCGCGCTATGTCCCGATAGCTGCTAAAGTTGCTAAAGCAAAAAAGATACCTAGCGCGCTACGTATCTTTTTCCTACCACACAAAAAGGTACCTAGCGCGCTATGTCCCTTTTTTTAAGCACATTCTGCGTAAGCTAGCCGGCTGGCTTACGCCGAAATACGCACATTCTCCGTTTGGTAGCCAGCTAGCGAACGGAAAAAGGTGTGGCAAATAGGCTACATTGACACTTTTTTTTAATTATTTAGTAAAAAAGTGTTGACACTCATATTGAAGTGACTATAATACTACTCATGGGCACACGGAATTGGCCGAAAGTCCTAAACAAGGAGAACGGGATGTACGAAGCTGAAAAAATGAAAAAGCTCTTAGGCAAAAAACGTTGGGACAGAGTAGAGGATTATAGCTACGACTGTGGCGTGATTGACATTGCATTTAAGTTACCTTGGTACAACCCAGACTATGCTCAAACCATATATGTGGTAGAGCCAAATGGCTGGGGAGAGCCGATGAGTCAAAAAGAAGTTGTTGACGACATCAAGTATTTTATAGACGGTATGGTATGCGATTGGGATCAGTGTCCATACAACCCAGACGGCACAAATAAATAACGGGGCCTCGGCCCCTCTTTCAAGGAGAAGAAAATGTATGTAGAAGATTTTGTTTACGAGCCAACACTTGAAGAGCTTTACAGAATTTATTTAAACAACAACAGCGGTGAAAAATTTGGATATCACTACAAAACTGGAGAGCCATTGTTGAGCTTTTGTGAGTGGCGTGCAGAGCAGCAGGGCTATCTTTAATTAATTTTACGGGGCTTCGGCCCCTCTTTCGAGGAGAAGAAAATGCACGATAAAAGCAATTGGACACTACGTTATAACAGAACCGCCCGGGATATTTATGGCAAGAGCCTAACCAGATCAGACTTCGGTGAGCAGAAAGACGAACGAATCGCTGAGTTGTTTATCTGGTGCATGATCGGGATCTTTCTTGGAGCTTTGATTTTTTAAAAATTGCAAAGGTTGACACAAAAGCGTCAATCTGGTTTATAATTACTTATCGGGCGAACTGATTGGCAGACAGCCCAAAATTTAGGAGAACAGTATGAAAAACGAAAACGTTATTGAAAGCATGGTTGACAAGCTCGGCGCTATCTTAAAGATAATCGACGATTACAAGCGCGACGCAGAAGTGTTTAAGGATCTAATCAAAAACTACTGCAACGAGCATGACGTTAAGAAAATTAACGGTCTGGTGTACAACGCCACCTACGTTGAGGCTAACCGCACAACGGTTGACTACAAAAAACTGCTAGAAGATATGGGCGTACCAAGCGATGTAGTTGCTAAGTATTCCAAGACTACTGCGGTTTACAGCGTAAAGGTAAACGTCTAATGAAAGTTGATAAGCATAGGCAGGAACTTAGGCGTATGCGTGAGGCAGTGGCGGAAGCAACAGGAGAGCGCCACTGCTCTTACTGCAACAAATTCAAAACAACTGCTGGTGGCAGATGGAAGCAAGTCCGTCACCAGCGCAGATGGATGTGTGAACCTTGTTACCAACTGAGGATATCAAAATGAAAATACTCAAAGTTAATTTGTTGTTCCTTGCAATGGCGGCAGATCGGGATCACGATATCCCAAGCATTATTAAAGTTGATGGCAAATGGGCCTTCATTGAGCGAGACGATAAAGACTTGCCTCAATTGTTGGAGTACGCCGGATATTTTGCCGAGCTTCAAACTGTTGACGTTGACAGCTACGAGTTCAATATGCACGTTGAGGGCAAGCGTTTTTGCCAACTCGTTGAGCCAGCAATGATAGAAAAGTACGAAAGCGATTAAAATGCTGGACATGATAAGTAAAAAGTTCAGCGTTCACCGAGAAATCGACGGCAAGAGTTGGCCAATCGTTGTCACGTTGATCGCGCTTAACTCCAGAGAAAAGAACATCCAAGTAGACGGCGCTGTTCTTGATGGGGCTGGGCTGTATCTGATTGAGAACGACGGTTACTCGGTTGTTGTTGAGGATCTGGCTTTTTACTTTCCCGAGATTGAAATGTACGACAAAGATGAACGCGAAGAAGCGTTTGAGGATTACGCAGCATTATTAGTCATGGCTGGAGACTGTACACCAATACCATCTGTGCTGTGCTAATATAACAGACGTGCGACCGGATTGTCCGACCGCACATAACTATGGAGGCCATATGGCTATTAACTTAAAAACAACGTCGTCTGTTGCGGCGACCGGAGTCAAGATGCTCGTTTACGGGCAAGCTGGCGCTGGTAAAACAACACTAATTAAGACTATGCCAAATCCGATAATCCTGTCGGCAGAAGGCGGTCTTTTGTCAATCAATGATGCGGATATACCGTACATCGAGATTGGCAGCATGGCGGACTTGCGCGATGCATATCAATGGCTGGGAGAGAACTCTAAGGATTTCTCATCTATCGCAATTGACAGCATCTCGGAGATCGCCGAAGTCGTTCTCAATTACGAAAAGAAAAACACAAAAGATCCAAGGCAGGCATACGGCTCTATGCAGGAACAGATGACCGACTTGATCCGAGCTTTTCGTGATATCCCGATGCACGTTCTAATGACCGCCAAGCTAGAGAAGATGACGGACGAGCTTGGACGTATTCTGTACGCGCCATCGA
>Ga0208767_1002309_pt1 | contig 14493 bp, 16 predicted proteins | sample VirMetDEL_Mar_21_FD_184514 | JGI IMG/M metagenome (GOLD analysis project Ga0208767, IMG submission 184514) | Aqueous microbial communities from the Delaware River and Bay under freshwater to marine salinity gradient to study organic matter... | ecosystem: Environmental > Aquatic > Marine >... | reverse complement strand
TTGCAACTGCAGATACTGCAGCAGTGAACCGTGCTAATGAAATTAATGCTGGTGCTCTACTAGGCGTATCCCAAACAGCGTATAATAACTTGTGGCAAAACTATTCAGATAACATGGAGTGGGCATGGACATCCGCTGAGAATGAACGTAGTCGAATTAGCCGCCTTGCTGAAGTAAAACTACAAGCAGATAAACAATTTGATGCACTTAAATATAAATCAGACGCAGACGCATCTGCAGGATTTGGCGCATTAATTGGAACGCTATTTACATCCGATCTAACTAACACACTCGGCGGCAGCATCCTTGGCAAAATATTTTAACTAGGAGAATAAAATGAACGTAGGTTTTATGGCAATGAATAATCTTCAAATACCCAATGAAGATGAGCCTAAAGAAGAAACACAGGTACAAAGTAAAGGGCTTCTTCCACGTAAGACTAAAGCGAGTGCTCCTAAAAATTTAATGGATATGGAGCCTAGAGATCGTATTGCAAAATACGTTTCAGATATTCGTAAGGCAAGAATGGAATTAAAAAATGGCAAAGGATAATGCACCATCATTCGAAAGACCAATCCCAGGCCAAGGTTTAACTGCTGAACTGGGTGCTCGGCCTTGGCAAAATCCTCCTCAATATAATACCGTTGAAGAGGCTTTGGACTATTACGTGCCAAGATTAGTTAACCCTGAGTTTATGGATGATCTTCTAGATGTAATTGAAACTGGACTTCCTTTAACAACTATTGCTGAGGCTATGCAGAATGCAGGAGTTATGGAAGGTAAACACACAATTGATGTAGGCATACTTATCATGCCTGTATTGATTGAAACTATGGCGTACCTAGCAGAAGAGGCTGGTATAGATTATGAAGCTGGCTCTAATAAAACTATTGATAGCGATAAAATATCACCATCTCGTATCGCCTTAATAATGAAGGAAATAAAAGATGAAGAAGGTAAAGAGCCTGATCCTTTAGCGGGTGCACCTGTAAGAGAAGAAGAACCGCCACAACAAGAGGAAAGTGAAGAACAACCTTCTGGTGGCCTGATGTCACGGAGAAAAACAAATGGCGTTTAATTTTATGGCAGCACTTGGTGGTTTTGGTCGCCAAGTTTCAGAAAACATCGAATCACAAAAAGAATTTGAACGCCAGAAAGAATTTAAACTTGAGATGTTGGCGGCAGAAGAAGCAACTAAGATGCGTCTTGCACGTGCTCAAGAACGCAAGCAACAACGTGCAAAAGATAAAGAAACTGCAGGTAGACTAAAGGCGATGGGATTTGGAGATGATCGAATTGCCTTTGCTCTTGCACAAGGAACTGGATATGCAGATGGTCTAGCTGATATTGCTTCTGTTGCTTTAAATAATGGAAAAGACCCTAACACATTGCTTACATATTCTTCTGACATGGATCAGTTTAGACAACTGTCTGGTAGCATGGAAGCAGGTAGAACACGAGTTGGGGAAGTAGACCCGTCTAGGATTCCTGAAGGATTTGATTACTCAACCGCATTTACACAGGATAGAGATTTAACTATTTCTTTGATGACTGAGAAAAAAGAAGATCGCATATTTAAATCTAACGAGGAACTGCTTGCGTGGAACACGCAACAAATACTGGGTGTTTTTGGCAATGATGGTACTGTAAAAGACATGGACAAATATAAAAATTTGCTAAATGACAGAGGAAAAATTATAGAGGCTATAGCGTATTCGGCACGGGCGAAAGACACATCAGACGATCCTGCTCCAGTGGACATGGTTTCTCAAAACCAATATAACCAAGACATGAAAATAAGTAGGAGTGGTGTTGCAGGTAAATATAATCTTGTAACACTAGAAGGAGAGTTTCAAAAACAAGAAGAAGGTGGACAGGCGGTTTCTGTAATTGCTGAAATAGATGCTAACCTTAGAACTGGAATGATTTATGATGCTCTAGAGGGTGAAAATATACTAAAACAACAAGGTACTGCTAGGGTAAATGCTGCTATAGAATCTTCTGTAGCGTCATTAGGAGTACTTGCCCTGCAAGTATATCAAGAGTGGGATAAAAAGCAGAACGGGAAACAATTTGATGGGGGTCTTGCTTCTAAGTGGAAAATGCCAGAGGGCCAAAACAATTTTAATCTTCAAAAAATGTTTAAAGATGCAAAGGCTGGCAACATTACGGACTTAATGAACTTTCAAAAGCATGTAGATAGCTTACGTTGGGGAGATGTTATACAGGTTGATGGGCATTTTGCTACATATACAGGTTTTACTCAAACGTATGATCAAATTAAAGATCACAACGGAAACGCATTGGCTATGCCTATTTTGTTTGTCGGTAACTCGATTGGGCAAAGCAATTATATCTATAGCAACATTAGCAATAAGTAATAGAAAGATTTAAATATGGGTAGTTGGAGTTGGAATAACAGCGAACCTACTGAGCAAGATACTGTAACTCCTGCAGTACCTTTTGATGTAGAAGAACAAAATGTTCCAGAAAAGAAAAACGGTTGGAGTTGGGATGCTGAACCAGTTCCATCTACAGATGTTTCTGAAGAGATAGAGACACCTCAACCTTTAGCTACAGATAGAATTACGGAAGATTACGGTATTATTCCAGCAGAACCAGAGATAGAAGAAGAGGAGGAAGATTTACCTCAAGTGTTAGCTACTGATCTAATAGACCCTGATGCTGACATCTACGAAAATGAAGCTAATCCTGACATGTATTACTGGCAGATGACAGGTAAGGATTTTGCGGAAATGGATGCGCCTATTATGCAACAAGCGTATCTAGATTATTTGAAAGAAGAACGTAAAGCCGATCCTAAAAGCCCATACTTAAACAGTGAAATAGCACGACTTGAAAAAGAAGGATGGGCTATACCTGAATATGAGGATGATCCTAACACTGCTATAGATGAGTCAGATATATTTGACCGTATACAAAATAACCTTCCCGTAAATGACAATAGATTTCCTCCAATATTTGTAGACAAATTTGTAAGAGAATATAATCGTCGCAATACACCAGAACAAATTAAATTCGCACGTGAAAGTGCGGAGATACAATATCAAGAATTTTTAAAAAACGATTTGCCAAGAGCATTAGAGCAAGCTGAAGAGGCTGGATTTGGTGATGACATAGATAGTTGGATGCTTACTCAAAGTGAAGAGAAGCAAATAGCTTGGCAGGGTAGACCAAAGACACGTCAAGAGTTCTTCGATAGAACAATAGAACAGTCTGATGAAAACATGCGTAACTCTATGATGATAGCGTACTCTATGTTAAATGCAGAGAGTCCTGTTATGCGAAAAGCTGCTGAACTTGTTATGATGTCTGACGACTATAATTTATCGGGTGGTAATTTTGTAGTCCTAATGAACGAGATTGCTAACCCAGCTAGCGCAATAGGGGATATAAATGTAGATGCAGCTAGATTCTCACGACAAACGTATGGTGCGTGGGATAAGTTTATGGAAATCTTTGATGAAGCCCGTAAGGTTGACCCTACAGATGAACGTACACTTAGACAATATCTAGGTGGAATGGCAAGTGCAGCAGCATGGACTACACTAGACACTGTATCATTAGTTCCTGGAGTTAACTTTGCTAAGGCACGTGTAAAAGGTGTTAAGAACTGGTTAGATAGTCCTATCTACAACAGAGCACGTAATGCACGTAAGGCAGGAGAGCAGCGTGAACTAGAGTTACGTGCTGCTGTACGTAATAAAGTAAAAGATAATCCTGAGATTGAGCAAGATGTATTTGACCAACTTGAGGCACGTGGTCTAGTTGTTTACACTGAAAAAGATGGTAAGAAAGTACTAGACAGAGATAAGTTACGTGAAGCGGGTTTGAAAAAGACCCGTGAGATAATGAATAGTGAATTGACAGATGCTGCTGGCAATAAATTAAAAGGTAAAATAAATCTACCCGAAGAAGCCCTTACAGTGCCTATACTAGATGCTAAAACTTTTGATGGTTTGATAGCTACACTTATTGACTTTAAGAAAATTGCACCAGAAGAGTTTGGTAAAAAGGGTGAACGTTCTATTGATACTATGGTACGCCTAGCTCTTGAACGTAAAATACAACCAGATAAAGTGATGGGTATACTAGCAGACAACGGGCTTACGTTTGAAGAATTTATTGTAGGATCGTTTGGCTCTGTGTCAAAAGCTGGTGAAGTTCTAGGTACATTTAGTGCACTAGGTAGACTTAAACCTAAAAATATTCTTGACGAAATTAACTCGGCAGTTAAGATAAAACAAGAAAATGTTTTCTCTGATTTGTACAATCGTTACTTCCTGCGCAGTGAAGCAATAGCTAAAGGCGCATTGGTTGCGCCATTTGCCGTGGCTGCACGTAACGTTGCTAGTGGTGTTGTACGTGCTCCTCTAGAAGTACTGAACGGTGTACTGTCTAACGCTATGCTTGAGTTCTCCCGCAAAGGAATGAAAGGCGGTAGCAAAGCACTCGTACCTTACACAAGTAACTCTGTTTGGCGTGGGTCGCTTGATCCGTTAAAGTATATGTTTAGTGACCCTCGTAGTGCGAAGCATTTTTCTGATTATGTGCTTGAGCAATCACCAGATCATTTTAAAGTAATACGTAACACACTAAATGAAATACAACTTCAGTTAGGTAGAGGCCAAGCAAGCAGAAAGAATAATCCATTAGCTGCTGCAGACAGAGTGTTTGACACAATGATGTCTGATGCAGAAGATATGGTTGCTCTTTTAAATACGCCTAACCGTATACAAGATCAGCTTATACGTAATGCTACATTCTATTCAGAACTAAAGCGTGTCGTTAAACGTGAGTACAACTTAGACTTTGAACAGGCTCTGGAAGAAGGTAAGTTGATGGACTTCTTTAGAGACTCTGAATCCGTAAAGCCTAAAAATGCTCCTTCGTTTGCAACTCTTTTAGATCAGTCAGCTAACAAGGCATTGCGTGTTACATACTCTGCCACACCTGAGAACCCAGCATTGCGTAAGATAGCAAACTTTATCTCTAAATCACCTGCTACTATTTTTGTACCGTTTCCACGCTTCATTGCTAACGGCTTTGAGTACTTCGCTGAGATGGGTGCGGTAGGATATATCGCTACTGGTGGTTTGCCAATCGGCGGTGCCGTTAAACCTTTAGCCCGTAAAGCCTACGGCCTCTTTGACAGAAGTGTGCGTGGTCCGTTAACAGTTAGAGAAACTGAAGCGATTGCAAATAACATGATTGGTGCAGGTATCTTCATGGGCCTTACTGATCTATATGATCGAACTTCTCCTGAACGTATAATTGAAAACGAAACAGATGAAGATTTACGTAATCAGCGTTCAGAAAACTACAAGCAGTTTCGTGTACCCTTTACAGATTTAGAAATGGATATGACTGCAGACTATCCAGTTGCGCAGATGAGTTGGATTATACAAGCCACACGTGAACGTAATCGTGGTACGTTTGATCAGTGGGACGCAAAGAATGATTGGATAGAATTGTTTGCAGGTGCACAATCACGTACTGGTGTTACTAACATAATTGTAGATGAATTTACAGATATGATTGGCGGCGTTGATAAAGAGGCAGATGAAGCTAAAAGAGATCAGGCTATGGGTAGAATACTTGGTGCCTACGCCACACGTTTTATCAACCCCCTATTCCAAGTCGTTGAACTTGAACGTAAGATGGGTTTCAGAACAGAGGAACGTAAAGAAACACGTCAAGACTTCTTAATCTCTGATGATAATCTAGAAATAGGTCTAACACGTCAGGCAAGATCACGTGGCCTGATGGACCCTGATGAAGAAGCGGCACTAATGCAGAGACAAACTATCACCAATACAGGTGAGACACGTGATAATATTATGTGGAGATTATTAGCTGGTCGATCCTTACGTGATCGTGATGGAACACTAAACTTCTTTTCTTCTATTGGTATTGATGATCCCAACTTTGATCTTGGTAGTAAGCACAAGATGATTTCTGTACAGACGTATCAGAATGAAAAGGTTAGTGAAAAGATGCCACTGTTTATAGACTTAGCTAGATCGGCAGGTGCACGTGCCAGAGCACAATGGAATGGTAACGATAAGTTGCAAGAAGCCTATACAGAAGCTGAGTACGTGCGTATATACATGCGTGATAGCATTAAAAATAATATCAATAAATATAGAAGTAAGATCGGTGAAGGTAAAGGCATGATCGTTAACAGACTTGAAACACGTGTCGATCAGTTCATGGCTATCGGTAAAGATAGACGTAGAATGGCAGAGGCTGACTTCATACGTAGAACAGGTAGAGAAGTAGACTTTGGTAATTACAAAGACCTAGAAAGACTTCTTACTTACGCAGGGGTAAGCATAAGGAACCGAAAACGCAGATAAACAAAGGGGGCCATCACAGCCCCCTCTTTTCTTATCGGTTGTCACCTGACCCTTGAATGACACCCCTTGCTTTCCTGTCATGTAGTTTACGAAGATTGTTCTTTGCAATTTCTTTCATGTCTACATTCAGGTCACGGCATAGTGCCGCAATATACCATAAGCAATCCCCCACTTCATCTGCTATGGCATTTCTGTCAAACTTCCCATCACGTAAAATCTTCTTTACCTTGTTGGCAACTTCCCCTGCCTCTGCTGCCAGACCTAGTGCAGGGTAGATTACCTGATGTTCGTGTTTATACACAGCAGTTTCTGCTGCCATGTCTTGATAAGACTTAAAGTTTAGGCTTTCGTACTTTTGCTCCATGTATGCTTTAGCCTCTTCCTCTAGCTTCATGTTCCTTTACCTTTTCAAGCTGCTCGTAGTAGGCAGTATTAAACCCCCTAGTCCACTCACGATTTTGCATCGTGTCTTTATGATAGGGGCAACTAACTCGCCCCCGCTTAAAGTCTCCGTATCCTTGATCATACTGAAACTTTAATGGTGCATCATACTTACCTAGACCACGTTCTTTTCTAGACTTTTTGTGTGAATAAGACATATGATATTCTCCTTATGCTATGTTGATTAACTCTGCTTCTGTGTAAGGTACATGGTAGAACAACTCTCCTTTAAGAATATTTCTACCTTTGGCTTCACCTAGACGATCCTTTGTAAGGCTTGTGTCTTTGATGCGCCACGCTTGCTTTAAATCTTTGCGAAAGATATAGAAGTTAAGCACCCCATTTTCCCCTTCATACTTTTCTATCAATCTACTCTTACGTTCAAGAATGCGTATGTCCTTCCAATGTGTAGGCCAATCACCATCCCATGCTAACTTTACTTCTGCCTCATTAAAGTATGTATAATCTTTCTTGGTAGAAACAACATCAGCACCATAGTTTTCTTCTGTGCTTTCTATCTCATGCCCTGCGTTTTGCAGATATTGCACGAGGGCTGTTTTTGCAGGACCATCATACGCTTCGTATAGTGCACGGCTAAATTGTTTACGGGTTGGTCGATTCATTATCTTTCCTCCACATTAGTTCACGTTTAAGTTTAAGCTGTTCGTATTCGGACATTATAACCCAATCACGAATTTCGTCAATAGTTCTTTTGCACCCTGCGCAATAACCGTGTTGAATACGACACACCTGTACGCAGGGTGATGGAACTTTGCCTAGTGTAATCTTGCGATTTCTACTCACACTGGCGCAGTCCTGTTGCAACGTCGAAGTAACAGGCACCACCTTCATCAACGTAGTCTTTCGTTTCCTCTACTTGTGGTTCTTCTACCACATCTTCAGACGAGGATGCATTTAAAATGCCGTAGCGTTTACCTGATGCTCGGAATGTAGTACAGCCAGATGCACCACCATCATAAGCATTCATATAAACTTTCTTAAAGTCTTCCCATGACACATTATCACCAACGTTACACGTCTTAGAACATGCAGAGTCAACGAAACGTGATGCCACATTCAGTACTTTTACATGGTCAAACACAGACAGTTCGTCAGCAGTCTTACCTTTAATACCAAACACTCGATAGCCATAGTCTTCTACTCGTTCTGTCTTTGGTCCGTCGAAGGTTTGGATAGTTCTATCGTAGTAATGTGAGAAGACGGGTTCAATCCCAGAGGATACGTTGTCGGCTGACAGACTGATAGTTCCTGTTGGAGCAACAGAAAGCAGATGACTGTTACGAATACCATACTTGCTAATAAGATCACGGATATTATCAGGCAAAGACTTAGCAAAATCAGATTCAAGATAAGCCTGAGTAAATAGAGGAAACGGCCCCTTTTCCATAGCCAATGATACAGATGTGGTATACGCAACATTCCTGATTACTCCCATAATTTCTTCAAGAGTTTTTAAGAAACGTTCACTGCCGTACTCAAACCCTAATGCCTCAATAGCGTTAGCTACTCCAGTAACACCTAGACCCATGCGGCGTTTGCTCTTGGCCTCTTTCTCTTGCTCTTCTAGTGGATATACAGCACGATCAACTACGTTATCCATAGCACGAACAACGTGTGGAATATCATTCCGTAGTTGGTTCATATTAAATACGTACTTACCTTCATGCTCAAGTACATACTTAGTTAAATTGAATGAACCTAGTAGACAGGCACCGTTTGGTGGTAATGGCTGCTCACCGCATGGGTTAGTAGCTGCAATCTTCTCTACGTATTGAAGGTTGTTCTTCTTATTAATTCTATCAATGAATAGAATCCCAGGTTCTGCCCAATCCCATGTGCTTCGTAGAATGTCATCCCACAATGCACGAGCACTTACAGTTTTATATACACGCCCATCGAACTGTAGATCAAAGTCTAAGTCCTCTTTAACAGCAGCCATAAATTCATCAGTCACACCCACGGAAATATTAAACTGCGTCAGTGTATCGCTGTTGTTCTTAGCTCTAATAAACTCTTCTATGTCTGGGTGGTCTACACGAAGTACCCCCATCTGTGCACCACGACGATGACCTGCTGATGCAATCGTCTTACATACGGCATCAAAGATACCCATGAAAGATACTGGACCAGACGACTTACTGTCTAGTGATTTGATCAGCGTACCCCGTGGACGTAGCGTAGAGAAGTCGTAGCCTATGCCACCACCTAAACGCATTGTCTCTGCTGCACGTCTAGCAGCTTCCATTATGCCATCCATACTATCTTCTATAGTCATAGATACAAAACAGTTATAGGGGGTCACACGCCGTGGTGCTCCCATTGCTGACTGTACACGTCCTGCTGGCAGGAACCGTTGGTTGTACAGAATACTTCTAAAGTTATTAAAATGATCTTCGTCATCTTTTAGTGCTTCAGCTACACGTGTCATAGCTTCTCTAAATGTTTCGCCTTTTGAACGGTACTTCATTGCGTGTATCTCTTCTGAGATAGGTAATGTTGGGCCATAAGTTTCCATGTCTACTCCGTTAATATTTTTATTGTTCTTATGCTTATACCGTCTATGTCGTAGACGATTTCTCTCATTGTCTCTTCAACCTCTTCGTCAATGTGACCATCAACAGGAACAGGGTAATCATCTTCATCAATCTCCAAAGTCAAGAATACTTTGACTATCATCTTTCACCTCAATCAATTTATTTAAATACCACTGAGCCTTTTTAAGGTCTTCAGCTTTATTTTTGTAGCGATAACGCCACAGATATTTAAGTATGTTACCCTGTAGGTAATACTCAAACCCCTCTCCAGTTGCAGCTTCAATGGCATCAATGCATTCAATGCCAGCTTGGTTGTAATGTGGTGGTTGGTTTACATTGTCTGCCATATTGATCTCCTTAACTGAATCGTAATTTAATTATGTTGCTATCTTCCTGCGTTTCAACAACAGGTTTACCTTCTTTTTCTAACATAGATGTAGTGTACTTGTAAAGTTTATTTCTTAATTCTACGTCCTCTTCCATTAAAGGAATGACAGACAGAGTTAAGTTAGTTACCATATCTACATGACTGTAGTCAGTTTCGTTTAGAAAGTTTTCATCTAGCGTAAGATAGCCCACTGATAACTCTCCTGTCCATAGATCGTCGTCATCTAACACTGGTGAAATGCGAATGATAAAATCATTTGGCTCGAAGTCTACGAATATTCTCTCTTCTTCTTTGCTCATACTAACTCCTTTTTATTTTTTCTAGTGGGAACTCTATTAGCTCTGGATGTTTATCTTTACCTTTCTCTTTCAACCATTCCAGTGGTGGATAACGATCTGCGTACAGAAACTTGTTACGCTCACACCAGATGCCATAGGTTGTCTTTGCCCCCTTGCTCAGTTTAGATTTACTATTTGTAAACACAAATCGTATGTCAAGGTCAGGGTGTTGCTGCTTGATCAGCTTATGTTTCCTACGGTCATCTGATGTGAACCTCCCCTTCGTTTCTACTATGATACCATTAGGCAGAACGAAGTCAGGGGTATACGTGCGGTACATCAAGTCTTCCCATTCGATCTTGATTGCTTCGTACTTCACAGGAATTTTATTTTCCTTTAAATACTCCGTAACCCTTTCCTCAAGACCGCTACGATACCCATGCTTCATTGCTGCGCTAAAACGTTTCATGGGAACAGGGGATTCCACCTAATTGTTTTGATGCCTAGTGCTTTCAACTCTTCAGTGATAGCTTGGTCAGCATCTTTACGTGCTTCCATTGCGCTACGCAATCCTGCATAACGTTTATTGTGTAGCTCTCGCTTACGCTCACGCAATTGTGTTTCAAGAAGATTGATCTCTTCCTGCATTTCTTTAATTTCATCATCACCTAACATTTAATACTCCTTTATTTCTACATAGGCTACTGTCTTAGGCTCTTTAGCCTGAGATACTTTAGATGGTAACTCCTGTAAAGTGGGCCAACATTCAAATCTGTAGTCACAAAATCTACAGTTATCGTTTAATACGTAATTCCCTGATGGCTTACCCCTATATGTTTCAGGGACTGCCTTGAAACAACGTTTAAACTTATTCTCTTCCACAGTTGCTACAGTCTCATTGATCTTATCAATCTCTTTATCTACATCAAGACCAGTGGCAGGTACATATTTAAACTCACCGTTGCCCTTGTTGACTACCCACCAACCACCTGCTTTCTTGTTAGCAGCTTTTGCATATCCTGCAAGTTGTCCTACGTAGCCAAACGAATCTCCCTTAGATAAAGAGTCAAAAGAATCAAACTTGTTAGCGTAAGACCAAGGGGATGCTGACTTTATGTCGTCAACTGCATCGTCAATTACAATGTCGTAACTGCCCTTGATATTACCACCATCTACAGGCAGGGACACAGTGTCTGTATCCTCGTATGTGACACCTGCCTCTGTAAGAATGCCTTTGAATACTGCTTCGACTATATCACCAATCATCATATTCATTACGAATGTAGATGGCTTTGGCAGTGCAGTCTCAGGCTTGTTCTTTTCAAACCAGAGTTGACAAGTAGGACGCCCAACATTGGACATCCTTAACTTGAACTCGTCACGAGACTTACCACTGCCGAACTGTCTTACAATAGCCGCAGCCACGTCTGAACCAACTTGCATAGCAGTTTCAGGAGAGAACTCTGTCTTTCCGTTGGCTGCATCTGTCATGTATTGGTGCAGTTTCAGTTCAGCAGGGTGGTTCATTATGCAAAGTCCTCTTCTGTAATATCAATGAAGTCATCGACGGTTGCGGTATCTACATCCTCATGCTTGTGGGCATTTTCATCCCATGAATTTGTGATGTAGTCATTGTAGTTGCTGATCCACGCCAAGAAATTACCAAGTGTTTCTTGTGCGTCATCGTCCAAGTCCAATGTGTTTTGCAGGTCTAGCTTAACCTCTGGTAGGTAGAAGCTGTTCCCATTTGGTAGAGACTGCTGACTTGTAGTCAGTGTGACGTAGTGCATTGGTGGTAGTCGGCGCATCTTACCTAGTTTGGTAAACACACTACCGATTGTTTTGAACGCATCACGGTTCTCTACTTCGTAGATGAATGGCATCTCTGATACCTCAACTGGATTACCAGATGCATCTACTGGATCAACCAGTTCAACTGTACCGAACACGGCACGAACACGTTTAATCTGACGAATCAAATCCTGTGTCTTTTCAGGCAGTGCCTTGAAGTCTTGGATGTAACCCGCAGGTTTACCGCAGTTGAACCCACCGTCATTGTCCTTCAAGTCAATGTTAAGGTTGTCAGCCATTACAGTTTTGATGTAACGGTTTGGTGTTTTGTCATTGCCCATAACGAAACGCTTGTACATAAAGCGTTGTACGAATGGACGAATGGTTGCCTTACTTGCGTAGTAAGTTGGTCCATCTGGAATCTCCAGTTTATACGAACCCCCTTCAACAACTTCCATCTTCACCTTCTTGCCGTTTACTTCTGACTCACCCATGATAGGAGTGTGACTAATGCGTAGACGTGCAAGCGTAGACACCTTTGGTGCTTGCTCTGTATCGGCACTCATGCCCATCAGTTTTGCCATGTCTGTGAAGTTTGTCTGTGTTGCTACTTGATTCATGTAAGTCTCCTTTTCTGTTTTACGAAGCTATAGTTATATCAGGCTACGTCCTTTGTGTCAAGCCAGTTTGGACCAATTTTTGCTTCTAATAATAGAGGCACATTAAAGTCTATGTTCCAACGTTTGTTGACCAAGGCTGTAAGTATTTCATTAGTACGGTGTATTACTTTAATTACCTTTTCTGTTTCATTTGGGTGAACGTCAATCACAATACTGTCGTGTACCGTGTTGACTATGCAGGATTGCATTTGGTTTACTCCCATTAGCTTATCAATGTATATCAGAGATATAGGTACGATGTCTGCTGTTGCAAATGATTGCACGGGATAATTCTTTATTTGTGTGAAATATGTCACACCCCCAAAGCGTCTACGCTGTACATCAGGGAATGAGAACTCACGTCCTGATGGTGTACGTATCTTGCCTGTGTTTAGTGCTTCCTTGGCGAGTGCTTCATGCCATTTGCCAATGCCACTGTACTTCTTAGTGAACTGCTTGTAATATGCAGCCTCAGCTTCAGTACGACCAAAGCCACTTGCCCCATATAACGGAGCGAATGTGTGTGCCTTGGCATCTTGACGTGAAATCTTCTGACCTGCGTCACTGATAACCTTTGCCGTGTAAGAATGCACATCAAAACCTGTGGTCACCTCGTCAATGGCAGTCTTGTCCTGTGATAGGAACGCAGCCACACGAAATTCCAACTGTGCAAAGTCAGCTTCCATAACGCTGCCGCCATCCCAACGTGACTTGAACACCTTCTTCACTGGGAATGTACCACCACGTGGCATGTTCTGCATATTGGGATCAGCCCCTGATAGCCTACCTGTGCCTGTGCGGTGCTGTAGTAGCCGTACATGCAGCCTACCATCTTGTTTGGTATGGGTGGCTATTCCTTCCACAAAGCTACTCAGGTATGTATCTACGGCGCTTAGTCTACGGACACGTTGCAAGAACAACTCCGCTTCTTTCATACCCTTGCTACGTGCAATACCTTCAAGGTGTACCAGATTATCTTTACTTGTGCTGAAGCCATTGGCACTGACCCACTTAGGTGTGGGTGCAGAAAACTTTAGGCCAGCTACTACTGAAGCATCAGTAAAAATATAACCACTAGCATCGCACGTCCCACACCGATTAGTTCTTGCGTATAGAGTTCCATCTTTCTTTACCTTTCTTATCTGTCCAGTGCCACTGCATGTGGCGCACTGCTTTGCTTTCTGTTTGTATAGCACCTCGCTACTGCTATTCACTAAACGTTTGTACTCACTATCACTCATGCGATCATCGAACAGTTCAGCCCAGAACTTCTTATCTAATGGCTTACGACTGTATATAACCCATGATAGTTGTTCAGGGCTATTGAGGTTAATAGGACGATCACCCATTAACTCACGTACCTGTAATTCTAGGTCAGTGATTAGCTGATTACGTTCCTGTTCAAACTCCTGACGCACCTCGTCAAGTGCATCCATATCCACAGTAAACCCACGTTGATATATACGTGCTAGGTGTATAGCCAATTGGTTAGTCAGCTTGATGGTTGCGTCCAGTGAGGTACATTCCTCGTACTTTGTCTGCAAACGATTGTACAACTGTTGTGTTGCATGTAGGTCAGAGGATAAGTACTCAGACAATTCAGCATGGGGAATGTCACGTACTGAATAACCCTGCTTGAAATACTCCTTGAGGGTGTCTTGCTTTTGCGTGGCTAGTTCGTAACGTTCTGCACATGCTTCTAATGATAGCGGTTCTTTCTGTCCACGCTGCAAGACATACTCGCCTAGCATTGTGTCAAAGATAGGACCATCATAAGTAAAGCCTGACTCCCATAGCCAGATCAAATCATGTGCAGCGTTGTGCATAATTAGAAGGGCGGCTTCATCCAGTTTCTTTTGGACAATACACCGCCCCTCTGTGGTGGGCTGTTGCTCTGCGTGATCGAATGTTACAAGGTCTTCGTTACCAAGATCATCTAGCATACCCACCATAACCAATGTATTCTCTGGTTCAAAGGGATCAAGGTGTAGCTTGCCATCC
>Ga0208767_1002306_pt1 | contig 14506 bp, 19 predicted proteins | sample VirMetDEL_Mar_21_FD_184514 | JGI IMG/M metagenome (GOLD analysis project Ga0208767, IMG submission 184514) | Aqueous microbial communities from the Delaware River and Bay under freshwater to marine salinity gradient to study organic matter... | ecosystem: Environmental > Aquatic > Marine >... | reverse complement strand
GTTCTCTAGATCGTATTCAATGCCAAAACCATTTTCTATAATGTTATACGTAGCCACTACACGAGCAAGTAGTTCTATACTTGAATCGTCGTGCAGGCAAGTCTCAAATTCAATCTCGGTTGTATAAGTTTCCATGTTTTTCTCCTAATAATCCATTCCACCAGTGCAACAGTACTGTTGCAAAGAATCGGCTAACTCTTCTCCCATAATATCTAATTCTGACTCGGTGAGCTCATGCCCAGTCTTCCAAGTTGCATAAGAGTAATAAGCGTCGCAAAAATCGGGATAGTCGTACTCTTCAATTCCATCGACTGCAAAGTCGGTGATATCTTTAAAATTGTATCGCATCGGTTTGATGCCGCTTGTATGTAACAAGTAGCGAAATTCATACAGTACTTTAATCAATGCTAATTTAATCGGTTTCATTTTAGTTCTCCTTGTTTAATTGTTTCTTTAAATTGCATTCGACGTTATAAAGGATACACTCAGCTATCTCATATAAAAATTCTTCAGTTAATGTTTGAGGTGTCTCAATATTCTCTAAAAAATCTTGTACCTCATCTTCGATTGTATCCATTAAATTTATGATTGTGTCGTTCATTTTAATTCTCCTTTTCGGTTATAGTGATTAAATATTGAGTACCGTTTCGGTCTTCAACTTCAAGCGTTTTTTTAGTTGAGTTCAATGCGCCATTGGCATCGAGATCCCAGTTAATATCTAAGACTTTAAATTCAGTGTTTTTTAATAGTTCTTTAATAGTGTAGGCGATCTTGTCGCAATAAATTAAATGCATTTTAGTTCTCCTTGTTATTAGTTTAATTAAACACCGTAGGCGGGTGTATAGAATGCCAGTATATAATCCTCGGTGTCGTTCTCATCGTTACGGTTGACGATGACTTCACCGTTCTCTCTGATCTCCTTAAGTGTATAGTCTTGTAACGCTTGATAGATAGCATCACCGTCGTAGCTGTCATCCACTTCCTTATAATCAAGTGTCATGATATCTACACGCACGTGTATATCTAAGAAGTGAGTCAGACCGTCATAGTGACTTGATGAGAAGACACCAAGCTCTCTATAACCGCACCTAGCATCAAGTCCCTCATGAACACGCACCAATACCACAGCGGTATCGTTATAATACCACTCACCACAGTCATCGTCGCCTTTGGTATAGACTTTAAAATCAAGGTCATCACTTAGATCGCTACAATAGTTGTAAGTGTTGTCATGACAACGCTCGACGTATCCTAACGCCTCGAGAGCCTCCTCAGTGTCTATATTCTTGCGGTCGCATAGCTCTAGTATCTCATCGTTAAATGACTCATCGAAGTCTAGTGTTTGATCTAAGAACTGATACACGTCAACCGTTGCCAGTAACTCATTTCGCTCGATATCGGCATCGAGTTCAATCGGTCTGCGGTCTCTTATAAACTCGCATTCAAGTATCTTGATGCCATCACGTTGGAAACCGCCTAGGCGGTGCGTGTTTATATCGTCTCTCGATTCGGCGAATAGCTCTGTGGTGTGTGTTGACTTAGTGCCTTGATACGATGTTCTCTCGTAAGTTACTTTAAATAGCTTTAAATTTTTAATCGGTTTCATTTCAGTTCTCCTTGTTATTAGTTTTTGATTCGGTATATAGTACAATCAGGATGCGGTAGGTTGGCAATAGTTGCAATTCCGCACTGTACCTTACTCATTGTTTTAGGCTTATGAGAGCATGAAACTAAATGCAATAATCCTAAAATTAAAATAATTGCTTTAATATAATCCATTGTTTACTCTCCCTTGTTTATAGTAAGTTCTCACTCTCTAGAAATTTATAATATCTCTCAGCTTCATTTTTAGCCGCCTCTAGTGTCTCGTGGTAGTTTAGTGGCTGAAGATCATAGCCATCGGTAGTTAAAACAACGAAGCCACTAGATTGACGCTTTACTTGTATCTCTTTTAGTAGGTTCGGTCTGTACTCATTACTTAGGACTATGAAGTGTGTGTCACTAAATAAGTTTTTGTGTCGTTGCCATGTAATTTTTTTCATTTTTGACTCCTTAGTTTCGTTATATCCTAGCTATCAATATAGTCGATCTCAGTTATATTGTCAAGCAAAACCGCTAGCACTTTATATTTTAAAAAGATATACTAATCCACGTAAGTTATTGAAAATACGTGTCCAATTAGGTTTTTTATTTTTGGACACAAATAGAGGATATCCGAGTTTTATTTTTTGTGGTGTGTTATAGTGATGCGGTGAAGTGTGTCCAATAAGCCCAACTTTGGGCAAAACGGTGCGGTTTAATTGGGCGGTTTGAATCGCGTTAAATGGCTATATCCATTGATGGGGCGGTGCACTCTGTCCAATAAGCCCAATATTATTCTTTAAATTATTTTTATAGTGTATATATGGGATATACGAATAGGATAACGCATATAGTTACGCCCCGTTTAGTGCATATAAATGTGAAAACTTTATAGAATTTATTTTTGGACACAGGACTCATGCACCGCATCCCACAAATTGCGAACCTATAAACCCACCGCATCACCGCGCCAAACATAAGAGATAGCGCATCCTTATATATAGAGCACCGATCCAGGGTGCGCTGGGGCACCGAACCAGGGTGCGCCGAGCTCTTGAATTAAAGCGCATCGTATCTCGGTTTATATCAATGCGGCTGTCAGGAATTCGGGATTAAATAAATCATGTTTAGTAGAGCACCGAACCGCTTATAAGTAATTGATATCACAGTGCTAAATAATTATTGTTGAGGGGGTACCCCCCCAAATCTGTCTCGGTGTGTAGCGTTTTAGGTCCCCCGAATACACAATATAAAATTTTAATTATATAACCGACCGATTCAGTCAACTTAAGCTAAGACGCGATACATATCAACGTGGATAAAGAAAAGGGGCTTTCGCCCCTCTATCCCAGTATTACTAAAAAAGCATTGCCCGTATAGTAACCCCCATTGCTACACTGGCAAGCAGAACCATTTCAATTTGTATAAGTGGGTTAATGTCCATAACTAGTTACGTTGTTTAGTGATGTTAATATTTTTGTTTACCCGACACTCAAAAGGAGAATTGCTGTAATAGTAGTATCTGTGGTTAAGGAAAACAACGGGTCGCTCGCATACAGCGTTTTTAAAAATGCAAGTTTCTATGTTATAGATTACGCGGCATCGTAGAAGTTTACCTGGATCAACTTCTAGTTTATACTCTTCAATTGTTCTAGCGTCTACATTTCTTTTACCGCAACTAGCTAGAGCGAGTAGAAGTAAAACTAAAGTGGTTACTTTAAAAACATTTCGATACATTGCCGTACTCCTTTTTCTGAATTTTTACCTATGTATGCCAAATAGCCGAGATAGGCAAACATAACTAATAAAGTCAGTGTTAGTATAATTAGGGATTCATAAACTTTTTTTAATATTTTCATTTTTCAAATCTCCCGTAACCTTTTTCAATTAGTGGATAAGTGTCTGGTTGATTTTTAATTTGTACAGATGCCGATTTGCAGCCGTATAGATGTAATGTTAGATAACTGCATATAGCAAGCGTAATTGCTCTTAAGAAATTTTTCATTGTTCTCTCTCCTATTTAATCGACATCTTTTACTCGTATATCACTAAAAAGTAAATAGTTTTATTGGTACTATGTAATAAATTCAATATGAACGCTTGACCGATCCGATGTGTGCCGACTATTATATCAGAATGGCAGAAACAGTAACGCACGTCGAAAACGGAATCATTAAAATATATGATGCGTATTCAGGAGAATTAGTATCATCTTCGGACCATATACCTACGCTTCAGCGTTGGAACTACTCTTTGGAGATAGGCGCGGCTATAGTTGATTTGGTGCGACAGGGAAATACTTTAGTTAAAATTGGCAAAATGAAGGGTTTTCCTAATGTGTCTACCATTTACCGATGGGGAATGCTTCACCCAGACTTTAAAGAAAAAATCGAGTTGGCACGTAAGGATCGGGCAGAATACTTCCACGATAAGGTTATAGAGACAATAGAAGAGGTTAGCTGCAAAGAAGACGTGCCAGCCGCTAAATTAAAAGTGGATGGATATAGGTGGGCAGCCGAAAAAGGGGACAAGGATCGTTATGGGAACTCTTCTAAAATCGATATCAATACCGGCGGGATACAATATATTAACACAGGCATACCAGAAGATACAACATTTGATGAAATTGTGGAAGCAGAGTACACTGAAATGGAGGAAGACGAATGCAGAGAATCGAGTGCAGGGATTGCGGAACAATCACCTGGAACAGAACAGAAAGGTGCCATCCATGTCGGAGGAAACTTTAAAGAAGATCAAGATACTGGACACGGATTACGAACCGGAGATGAGGGAGCTTCTCAGACTAGCGAAGCTGCAAGAGGGATGGGACGAGATCAGACAAAGCGAGTTTCGGGCAAGGATGAACATGAACAAGTATCAGATAGCAGTACACAAAGAGAAAGCCAAGCAAGTGAAAAGGGACAAGATAAAATTAGTAAAAAGTAAAAAGCTTAGGGGGAATACATGGAAGGAAAGTCCAAAGGTAAAAGCAAACTAAAAGAAACTATCAAAATGTTATTCGGAAGGGGCGAGGGATCTCTCAATCACGAAAACTTTAAAAAATTTGGCGACGTTATTAGAAAACCTAGAAAGTCTAAAAAGAAAAATAAATCGTGAGTCAAGAAGTCAGTACAGGGTACACCCCTAGAAAACATCAGATGTGGCTGCATAAGGCACTCAAAAGATTTAACGTGCTCGTTTGTCACAGACGATTTGGCAAGACTGTATTCTCACTTAACCACACGTTACACAGAGGGATTCGTTGCCCAAGACATAATCCACAATACGCATACGTTGCTCCTACATACGGACAAGCGAAAAGGGTTTCGTGGGACTACCTAAAAGATTATACTAAAGACATTAGGGGAGTTAAAACTTATGAACAGGAGCTACGAGTTGACATTCCACGACCCGACCGAGGAGACCGTGTACGGATTATGCTCCTTGGTGCAGACAATCCGGACGCAATTAGGGGTCTGTATCTCGATGGAGTCGTCATTGACGAGTACGCCCAATGTGACCCTGGTCTTTGGGGAGAGGTTGTTCGACCTGCTCTCTCCGACCGTTTGGGGTGGGCTATCTTTATTGGGACACCCAAAGGACAAAATCACTTTCACAGAATCTATTCTAATGCCGGAAAATATATAGCCGATGGTGATCCCGAATGGTTTAGAACTTTACAGCGAGCCAGCGAGACAAAAATTGTTTCTAAAAAAGAATTAGAGTCTGCCGCTGCAACGATGAGTGAAGAAGAATACGATCAAGAATATGAGTGCTCTTTTTCTGCCGCATTGGTTGGAGCTTACTATGGCAAAGCAATGGAAAAGGCAAGAAAAGAGAAACGTATTACTCGTGTGCCATATGATCCTAATGTTCCTGTCCATACATTTTGGGATTTGGGAATTAACGACACTACTGCTATTTGGTTCTTGCAAATTGTTGGTAAAGAGTATCACTTGATAGATCACTACGAGATGAGTGGCGAGGACCTATCTCATTACGTCAAAATCCTACAGGAGAAGCCTTATGTGTACGGAGAGCATACTTTGCCTCACGATGCGGCTGCGAGGTCTCTAGACACGGGTAGAAGCCGTCAGGAGACGCTTAGGAATTTGGGGTTAAGAACTCGTATATTACCAAGAGCAAAAGTAGAGGATGGAATCAACGCAGTTAGGTTAATTTTATCGAGATGCTGGTTTGATGAAGCGCGGTGCGAAAGAGGTATCCACGCACTTAGTTCTTATCAAAGAAAGTTTGACTCAAAGAACATGGTATTTCAGAATAAACCTTTGCACGATTGGGCATCCAACTCAGCCGATGCGTTTAGATATCTTGCAATGGGAACTAAAAATGTGGATAATGGAATGGGTATATATAGCGATAAAGCAAAATTGTTGCCACGTCAAGCAGACATGGACTATGATTATTTTGGGGGTTTTTAATGGGCGGATCATCAGGGATAAAGAAGGCTTCAAAAGGGATAACGAAGGCTCTCGTTAGAGCAGGTATGGCATACTCTACAGGTGGGTTTAGTGAAGTAGCGAGAGCCACTAAATTTAAGCCACTACAAAAAGTAACGTCATCCATAGGTCCAGGTGGACTTAGTTTAATTAGTTCCGATGTTAAGGGGATGTCTGAGGAAGCTGTAGGACTTCCCGATCCATTTGTAGAACCAGAAATAAAATTACCGAGCATGCCTACTAAAAGCGACATTAGACAAGCAGCTAGAAAAAAAGCAAGAATAGCAAAAAAATTAAAACCAGGTAGATTGCAAACAATCCTTACTAGAGGAACTGGAATATTTGATGAGTGAAGATAAAGGGCTTGCGTTACAGATAAAAAAAAGATTTGAAACTTTAAAAGGTGATAGAAAAAACTGGGACAATCACTGGAGAGAGGTTGCTGATTATGTCATCCCAAGAAAAGATGATGTATATAAAACTCGTAGAAGTGTTACGGGAGAAAAAAAGAGTAACAAAAGTTTTTTATTTGATTCAACTGCTATTCACGCTAACGAACTTCTTGCTTCTGCTTTACATAGTATGCTTACTAATCCATCTTTAAATTGGTTTGAGTTAACAACAGGTGTTCCAGAAATTGATAGATTAGATGACGTTAGACTTTGGCTACAACGTACAGCCGAGACTATGCACCAAACTTTAAATAACTCAAACTTCCAAACAGAAATACATGAAGTATATTTAGATTTAGGATCTTTTGGAACTGGACTTATTCAGATTGAAGAGGACCCCGAAAGACTTTTAAGATTTAGAGCGCGTCCAGTATATGATGGTTACATTCAAGAAAATTCAAAAGGAGTTGTTGATACAATCTTTAGAGAAGAGTGGATGAGCTTAAGAAATATTGTAGATAAATTTGGAAAAGAAAAATTAAATGAGAAGTTGCTTCGTGAACTTGATAAAAATCCAGACAGTAAAAAACATATTATACATGGAGTGTTTCCTAGAAAAAATCTTAATAATAAAAAGATTGGTCCTAAGAATATGCCCTATGCTTCCGTTTATTCTTTATCGGAAGAGTCAATTGTTCTTGAGGAAAGCGGTTTCAATGAGTTTCCATATTTAGTACCAAGGTGGACTAAAATTTCTGGCGAAGTATATGGCAGAAGTCCAGCGATAAAATCTTTACCCGATATTAAAATGGTAAACGCTATGATGGAAACAACTTTACGTAGTGGACAGAAGATTACCGATCCACCGCTACTTGTTCCTGACGATGGGTTTATGTTGCCGTTAAATTTAAGACCAGGCGGTATTAGTTATTATAGAGCAGGAACACCAGATCAAGTTATTCCATTGCAAACAGGTGGCAGAATTGATTTTGGTTTTCAATTGCTAGAAAGAATTAGAACTTCAATAAGAGAAGCTTTTTTTATAGACCAGCTACAATTAAATGTTGGTCCACAAATGACAGCGACAGAAGTATCTCAAAGAACAGAAGAGAAACTTAGATTGCTTGCTCCTATCTTAGCAAGACAGCACGACGAACTACTAAGACCATTAATCGATCGCGTGTTTGGAATTATGTTAAGAGCAGAAGCACTTCCACCGATACCAGAAGTGTTAAGCGAACAAGAAATAAATGTTCGCTACTCTTCTCAAGTAGCTAAAGCTCAAAGAGCATCAGACGCTCAGAACATAAATAGATTTGTTCAACTTGCTACACCATTTTTTCAAGTTGATCCAACAGTTATGGATAATCTAAATCCTGACGAGGCAGTAAGACATATTGGACATATGTTCTCTATTCCTCAAGAATTGTTTAGAGATCAAGATGAGGTTGAAAGTTTAAGAGAGCAAAGACAAGAGCAAGAAGCACAGCAAGCACAGCAGGAAGCACAGCTCGCCCAAGCAGAAGCAATTGGTAAAGCAGGACCGACTTTATTAGATGCTCAAACTCAAGGGGTAATTTAGTTTGAAAGAAAAAACTATTGAGATAGTCGAAGACTATAAGAGGTGCTTTGGCACACCTTCTGGTAAAAAAGTTTTATACGACCTTATGAAAAGAGGGCATATCATGGAGGCAAGATTTACTGCCGATCCGTATGCTACTCATTTTAATGAGGGGATGAGACATATAGTAACACAAATATTAACCATACTTGGCACTGATCCAAAACGTATGCAAAGTATGTTGAAAAAACAACGTGAGATGGAGGACACTTTACATGAGCACTTTAACTGAAGGAACAGAGACTACGGCACCTGCTGAAGGTGTAGTAGAAACAACAGAATCACCAGTAGAAACACAGGCAACACCTAAACCCGAGTGGATGGATTGGGATCCAGAAGATTCGGATTTATTAAGTTCTCCTGCACTTAAAGTGATTAATTCTAAAGATGCGTTATTAAAATCGTATATACATTCTCAAAGACAAATTGGTGCGGATAAAATTCAAATACCAGGAGAGTATGCAGCTCCCGAAGAATGGGAAAAAGTTTGGCAAAAACTTGGAATGCCTGATCTAGATAGTTATTCTTTAAATGTTGCTGAAGACGCAGATGATGAATTTATCCAAGCTTTTAAAGAACATGCGCATAAAAATGGAGTATTACCTAAACAAGCTCAACAATTATACGACTGGTTTAGCGAGTACGCCGGTAACGTAGACGCTCAACATCAAGAAATGCAAGTAGCTAGGGCACAAGAAGAACTTAATAAACTTAAAGAAGAAAAAGGTAAAGATTGGGAACCATTTATACGCTCCGCTAGATTAGGTTTAAAAGCTATTGGAGATGATGGTTTTGTAGAATACTTAGAAGAAAGCGGACTTGGAGATAACCCAAAAGTAATTACAGCTATGGCTAAACTGGGCGAAAAATTAGTTGAAGATAAGATTTTAGGCGAAACAAGCGCACTTGGAACGACCACTGAGGCTTCTCAACAATTTATAGATGGGGTTTGGAGCAATCCTGAGCACCCAGCGCACCATGCTAATCATCCGCTACATAAGAAAGCTGTACGGGAATTACAAGAGCATTACGCTAACGTAAATCAAGCTTAGTACTTGACTCGTACAAAATATTAGTTTTATACTATAGCTATGCGTAGGACAATCGCCTAGTCGATCCTCGACGACAGCGCATACAGCGGATCCTGAAAGGGACAATCCCACTGACATTTATTAATTGAATACTAACTATTTTCGTAAGGAGACGAATATGTCTAGTGAAATTACAACCGCATTTGTGAAACAATTTAACAATATGTTATTTCATCTTTCACAACAAAAAGGATCTCGCCTTGAGCCAGCTGTTAGAAATGAAAGCCAACGAGGGGAGTCACAATTTTTCGAAAGGCTAGGACCTGTAGCTGCTGTTAAAAGAACAGGTCGTCACAGTGACACGCCACAAATCGATACTCCACACTCAAGACGTAGAGTTACTCTTGTAGACTACGAGTGGGCTGATCTAATCGATGACCAAGACAAAATCAGAATGTTAATTGATCCTGCTAGTGATTATTTACAGGCTGCTGTTTGGGCACTTGGTAGAGCTAAAGATGACGAAATTATTGAAAAAGCAAACGGAAATGCTTACGCTGGTAAAGAAGGCGGAACTATTGTTGCTGTTTCTAACTCTGAAAGACTTGTAGCGCACGATGGTTCTACTACTGCTCCTATTAAGTTAAATGTTAAAACTCTTAGAGCCGCTAAGAAATACTTCGATCAAAATGAAGTTGATCCTTCAATTAAAAGATGTATGGCGATTAGTTCTGCTCAAGTTCAAGATGGACTTTTAGCTGAAGACGAGTTGACATCTTCTGATTACAACACTGTTAAAGCTCTTGTTGGTGGTGAAGTAGATTCTTTCATGGGATTCAAATTTATCCAGTTAGAAAGACTTGATAATGCTGATGATCTATCTGCTGTAAACTTTGCACCTGCTGATGGTAGCGTTGGAGCTGGCGGCGGAACTATTGGTTCTTCTGCTATTAAGTGTTTTGCATGGGCGCAAGATGGACTTCTTCTTTCTAAAGGCGAAGACATTCTGACTCGTATTGAGGAAAGAGCTGATAAATCATTCTCTAACCAAGTGTATGCAAGAATGAGCATTGGTTCTACTCGTATGGAAGAATCAAAATACTTAGAAATCATTTGTGCTGAATAATAACTAAGGGGTGGAAACGCCCCTCTTTTTAGGAGAATAACATGGCTGATTATAAAGCAACAAACAAAACAAATAGAGATGCTGAGCCAAGTGTGAATGCTAATCCAGGTGAAGAGTATGTAAGAAAATTTATTTCTTACGATTCTTTTACTATCACGGCAGCACTTTTAAACTCATCCTCAGACACTATTACTTTTATGAAGATTCCTAAAGGAGCTAGAGTTCTTGATCTTCAATTAGTATGCGGTGATTTAGGTGGAACAGGTACTATGAACATTGGATGGGCTGCCTCATCTGATGGTGTAGAAGTGGCGGATCCTGATGGATTTGGAGCAGCAGTAGACTTATCTGGACAAGCTAATCACTATAAACTTAGTGACCAAGTAGGACTAGCAGGAACTTTTAAGAAGTTTAGTGCTGAAGTTGAAGTTCAATTAGCTGTAGCGGCAGATTTTACAGCGACTTCTGGAGACATTGAAGTTTTAGTTGAGTACGCAGTTTACTAATAATTGGGGGCGCAAGCCCCCTTTTCTTTAAGGAGAACTAATGTCCTCTGTAGTTTCAATTTGTAATTCCGCCCTAATTAAAATCGGTGCAGACCGAATTTCTTCTTTAACAGAAGATTCAAAAGAAGCTCAACTTTGTAATGAGCAATACGAAAAATTAAGAGATGAAGTTTTAAGAGCACATCCTTGGAACTTTGCAATTAAAAGAGCCGAGTTAGGTAAATTGGCTGACGCTCCCTTGTTTGAATATAGTAACCAGTTCTTTCTACCAAATGACTGTGTAAAAGTTTTGAAACTTGAAAATATAGATGCAGTTTATAAAATAGAAGGAAGAAGTATTTTAACTAATGAATCAACAGTAAAGATACAATATATATCTCGTGAACTGGACGTAACAAAGTACGATCCTATCTTCCAAGAAGCGTTAGCATTAAGACTGGCTACAGAGTTAGCGTATCCCCTTTTGCAAAGTGCTTCGCTACAACAAGCAATGGAAAAATCTTATTTAAGAGTACTAAAAGACGCTCGTTCAATGGACGGGCAAGAAGGAACTCCAGACAATCTCATTAGAGATGAGTGGTTACTAAGTAGGTACTGATGGCAGCCAAATTTAATTATATACAAAATAACTTTGCGGCAGGAGAGCTATCAGATAAATTAGATGGAAGAACCGACCTTCCTCAGTATAAAGCTGGGGCAAAAGTGTTAGAGAATGCTTTTACACTTAGACAAGGTGGGGCTACAAGAAGACCTGGTTTTAGATATATATCTGATATAAATCAGACCGGCAAAATTTTCCCATTTGTTTTTTCTAAAACACAAGCATACTTAATAGCAATCGATCCCTCACAAACAGTAGTGGCGGATAGAATAAAAGCTATTGATCGCGATGGCACTCAAACAAGTATAGGAAGTAATTTAATATTAAATACTTCTTTAGATGTAGATGCCTTTCAGTATGTACAATCAGGAGATTTAATTTTTTTCGTACACCCAGAAACGCAACCATTTGTTGTATTTAGATATGGTAGCGTAACCTCTCCTACTTTTAATGCTCAAACTTACTGGGATCAAGCTTTAGGTTTTGCAGCAGGTGGAATAGAGGCAAGTAATAACGTAGATGGATTAGCGACACCATATAGAGATTCTAATATTGGTTCCACTACTATCACACCATCAGCTACAACCGGAGCAGGTATAACATTAACCGCTAGTGCTAATTTATTTACATCAGGGCATGTCGGATCATATTGGAAAATAGAGCATGGAGCAGCTACAACAGGTATAGTTAAAATTGTAGGGTACACGTCCCCAACAAGTGTTACCGCTAATGTTATAGTTAGTTTAGGAGCAACTACAGCTACAGATAATTGGCAAGAGGGAGCGTGGTCAAATGAAAGAGGGTATCCAAGAGCTGTAACTATTTTTGAAAACAGATTAATTTTTGGCGGAAATGAAGCCCAACCAAATACTTTATGGGCTTCTCTCCAGTATAATTTATTTTTTATGATGGAAAGAAGACTTGCACAAGATGACGGTGTGGAGCCAGCACCATCAGGCACTCTTTATGGTGGGGACCCTAATGTCGCTGATCCATTTCAATTTTCAATAGCTTCTCAGCAAGTAAACCAAATACAGTGGTTATCTGCAAAACGAACTTTGCAAGTAGGAACTTTAGGGTCAGAGTACACTGTTAGGGGCGGAGAAGAAACGGCATTGTCGTCAGCTAACGTACAAGTAACTCCACAAACAGCACACGGATCAAGTGAAGTGCAACCTGTTCAAATTGGAAACACTACTATATTTGTTTCTCGTGATGGTCAGTTGCTTAGAGAGTTTCAATTTAATTTAGACAATGATGCTTATGTTGCAACAAATATTTCACTACTATCTACAGATATAATTAAACACAAATTTGTTTCAGGTCAATTTAATGGTATTGAAGTTAAGGAAATGGTCTATCAAGAATCCCGAGCGATTATTTGGATAAGAACAAGTAGAAATGCTCTTATTGCGCTAACTATAGACGCAGGGGCAAACATACTAGCCTGGCATAAACACGATATCGGCGGAGAAGATGCAAAAGTTATATCGATTTCTATTATCCCAAATGAGGACGGATCCTTTGATGATCTATGGGCAATCGTTGAACGAACTATTAATGGGACTACAAAACACTATTTAGAAAAAATGGGAGATAGTTTTGAGCACCCTAATCTTAGCAACATTTCTACAAATGAAGATGATAAACCGTGGTTTATGGATAGTGCTGTTAGATATACTTTAGAGACATTTAACTCAGGAGCACTACTTGAAACATTAAATACAACGAATACGGGGACGGATATACTTACCATCACGGATGGGGTAAGTACCTTCATTGACGGGGATGCTGTGCGGTTCTATGGATCAGGAACTCTCCCCGTCCCTTTATTATTTAATAAAACATATTATATTAATGTACAATCTGGAGTAACGCCTAAAGATGTAAAGATATACGAGACTAGGGCAGATGCCCTAGCTGATACTAATTCAATTGATATAACGGCAGTACACTCAGGGTCGATCACTTTGGCAAAACTAACCAAAAATTGGACGACAGGGTTTGCTCATCTTGAGGGAGAGACTGTTCAAGTATTAGCGGATGGATTTACGCACCCCGATGTAGTAATCAGCTCGGGAGGAATTACATTAGATAAAATATCTCATGAAGTTGTAGTGGGACTTCAGTATATCACTACTATTGAAACTATGCGTCTTGAGGCAGGTTTATTCTTAGAAAGTTCTCAAGCACAAATTAAACGTATAGATCAAGTTACAGTACGATTGTTTGAATCATATGGCGTTGAAATAGGGGAGCCAAGTAAAGACTTAGTGCCAATTAAATTTAGAGAAGCGTCTTCAAATTTTGGAAGCTCCTTGCCTTTATTTACTGGAGATAAGAATGTAAAGTTTAACGCAGGACCTGACAAAGAAGCTCGGGTTAAGATTCAACAGGTAAACCCATTACCGTTGAATGTTACTGCATTAATCTTAAGAGGTCAGACATATGATTAGTAAAGTCGTTGAATTTTGCCCAGGTCATTTAGATTTATTTGAACCAAGGGAGGAAGAAGATGATCAAAGGGAAGGTATTTTGTTGGGGTATCAGTTAAACAATGTTGAGCTGTTTAGTATAATCTGCGATAATAAAGTATTGGGAATTGTAGGGGCTAACCACATGAGACAAGGTACTGCTGAAGTTTGGATATGTATATCTAAACACATCTCCAAATACGCTAAGACTTTTCACAAAACTGTATTAGACTTGATAGAGTGGGGAGTTAAAAAGCATAATAAGTATAGATTAACTATAGCTGTTAGAGTGGATAGTGACAGAAACTATAAATGGGCAGAGGCTATAGGATTTAAAGCCGAAGGTATTATGAAAAAATACGATGGTAAAAAGGATTTTTATTTAATGGCGAGGTTATTCTAATGTCAGGAGAAACAGGAATGATAGCCGGTGGGACAACTTTTGAGCTAATAGGCAATGCCCAAGCAAACTACGACCAAGCAAAAGCCGAATTTGAAAACGCCGCTTTTTTTGAAGCTCAAAGATCTGTAGCTAAAATAGCCGGACAACGAGAGCTTGATGTTTTTAGAAGACAGGGTAACGAATTAATAGGAGAACAGACCGCTGCTTTTTCAGTCGCAGGAGTAGACTTATCGGGGTCAGCTTTAAACCAATTATCTCAGACAGAAGGAAGATTGATGGAAGAGGAAGCAGCTATTAGAATAGGAAATGCT
>Ga0208767_1002304_pt1 | contig 14524 bp, 22 predicted proteins | sample VirMetDEL_Mar_21_FD_184514 | JGI IMG/M metagenome (GOLD analysis project Ga0208767, IMG submission 184514) | Aqueous microbial communities from the Delaware River and Bay under freshwater to marine salinity gradient to study organic matter... | ecosystem: Environmental > Aquatic > Marine >... | reverse complement strand
AGGACAAAATAGCCCTGTTGGTTTAATCTATGTAACAACTGGTGGTAGTGCTATTACCCCAGCAATTTCTGTGGGGGCTAGTTCTAATGAGGAAAGTTATTCTATTCAGAGTGCTGGTTCAAGTACATTAACAAGCGTAAGTATACCAACTAGTGTCTGTTACATCGAAGGGAGAATGGTTGGGATCAATGCAACTGGTAAAATATCAATTTCTGGTGGTCCTCCGAATCCTACTGGAAGAAAATATACACTCGATGTGAATATTAAAAAAGCATTTACCGATAAAAACGGTACAGATATATTCCAAAAACAAATAGTGATCGCTACGTGTACCGCAGTATAGTATGCAATACGGAGAAACAGAAGAATCATTTGACGTTGTTTCCGAAAGGCATCGTCGTCAGACGGATCAAAAGGCCGAAGAGAATCGTGTAGCTACGGAGAGTAGTTTAAGTAGACAAAGGGCTACAAGAAGAAAGGGCGAGATTCGTCGTGACATCAGACGACAAGAACGTGCTCAACTAGGTGCTGCTACATCGACATCAGAACGAAGGGAAATAAAAGAGGCAGCGGATAAAATTATCCAGGATGCTTTTTTTGATTTAGATACTGGGTACGAGCCACGGAAGAATAAGACTGATGCTGAGTCAGACATAGATCAGCGTGGCACTGACCAGTTCGTTGCCCCCGAATCAACAAGGGAAAATGCCCAAAACAGTATTGTTCTCGATGTGGTCCTATCAGACAATACTGCAGGAACTCTAAATGTTGTTATACTATAATGCCTAACCCCATCCTTAGAATAGGTCCATATGCTAGTACAATTGATTATTCGTTAAATCAGCCTGCTAGTGCTACATTAAACATATTGCCAGTTAATTGTGCAATGGGTAATTGGGAAAACGATAGCTGGAAGTCATTCGTCAGCAAGAGTTCTGTACCTGTTGATTTCTATCAAACAAATCTTCCACAAAGTCATTCTTATACTGACTCGGCTGTAGACGCATCTGGATTGATTCGTGTAGCTTTTGCTTATCAAGCATCAACAGCGACAACAATGAATATCATATCGAGTGCCACAGCAGCAGCACAAACAACTGGATTAACATCTTCTCAGATACGAATAGATGTCGGAGGAGCCACTCCAGTTAATGAGATCGACGATAATGCCACTACAACATCTGCATCTTTCTCTGGGGATGTTAGCCTACCACTAGCTATCACCCCAACTCGTGTAGTGATACTAGTGCAATCTGGACAGTTTGGAACTGGAGTAGGGGACACAATCAACATTGCAGGAAACCTATTTATACAAGCATAATTAATAACCCTATATGATATAATAACGCTATGGCAAACGGACTTTCAGACGATCTAGCTAAAAACGCCCTTCTAGGCAAACAAGATCAATCTTTAATGGATACAGCGGTTTCTGCTGGTGTCCCACAGGAAACATTGGGCTTAATGTTTAATGCACTTGCTGGACCTAATGTTAACTACGACACGCAATCTGGGATTCTTACTACCAGGGGTCCACAACGCCAAGGGACTATTGATCAAACGCAATCTAATGATTTAATGCTTGGGGGTCTATTTGGAAATACATTTAGAGCATCACCAGAAGAGGAAGCTAGTGCTGAACTGTACTCAATGATGGGTACAGATGTCCCTGCACTTGGACAGACATCCCAAGGAGAGACGGCTGCGTTTCAGCCCATCACATTGGGTGAAGGTGGTACAACAATGATTGATACCTCAGCACCAGCGACACAAGCAGACTTGATGCAAGCTGGATTGACTGGTGATGATGCTGTTCTACCTCTTGTTGGAACTGGTTTAGTGTCTGCTGGTGCGGCCAAGCTTGCAGACGAAGCACTCAGGAAACAACAAACAAAACTATTTAATCAATTATATCGTGATGTGCGTGGTCGATTTGTTCAAGGTGCAAAGCCTGTTACACGGCTAGATGTGCTTAAGAATCTAGGCTCAAGACTTGGGGCACTGCGTGGTGCATCTGGAATGGCTGGAATGGTGAATCCGTACACGGCTACCGCTGCTGGATTGCTTGCCCTTGAGGAAGCACCTAAACTGGTTGGAGATAAAAGTACATCCGAGATCCTGACGGAACTTGCAGCTACTACCCCAGAAGAACGGGCTGGAGCCGCTGAGTACGCAGCCCTTGGCACTGATGTCGCACCTCTTGGTGGGGTTATTGATGCTGGTGTTGTAAGCAAGCCACCTGCTCAAACCCTGTCTCAGTTCATGCGTTACGAGGATCGTCCAGAACAACGCACAGAACAATTCGTTGATCCGCAGGGTCGTATTCGCCGAAGAATGATTAGTACTGGAGAACTAGCTCCTGAGTATAAAACTTTCGAGGACGAAGCCGAGGATCGCATAGATCGCATTGAGGCAAAGCCTGACTTTATGACGGCGGTCCCCACTTCGATGACTGGTCAAACTGGAGGTTCCGTAACCCCGACAGCAGCCAATATATCATCCGAAATCCAAGGCATCTTACTGAAGCCAGCACAGATGCGTACACAGGATGAGATTGATCGACTAGCTCGATTTAACAGAAGTACACTCGGACAGTCCCTTGGTGGCATCGCTGCCATCGAGGAATCAATGATGGGTCCAATACAAAGTCAACGTGCCGAACTAGGATTGCAAGCTGATCGACTTCGTTTTGAACAAGAAAAGCTACAGTTAGAAAATGCTGGATTTGTTCCTACTGATGTCGAGACTGATCCAGAGACAGGAATTACTGTACAGATATTTAAGAAGGGTGACGAAACTCGTCGTGTATTTAAAGGTGTAGCCCGTGCCCCTCAAGCAAGCGTAGAGGATATTACTGCTGAGTTTACAGACAGTGAGGGAGCCAAGGGAGACCCCAAGGAAGGATTCTCAATAGTCAAATAATGGTATGCCAATAACTCAGGTAAAAGCTCCCGACGGATCAATCATTAAGGTAGAGCATCCAGAGGGTGCTTCTGAGGATGACATCCTTTCATTTGCTCAATCGAACTATCAAGCCGAAGGTGGCCCGTCTTTAGGTCAGATTGGTGCAGGTCTAGCCGCCGAGATTGCTACAGCACAGGGACTTAAGTTCGCTGGTGCGGCTGCTGGTGCTGCGGCTGGTGGAGGCGTAGGCTCAATACCTGGTGCAACCATAGGCTACATAGGTGGTGCTATCACTGGTGGCATAGCTGGTTCTATTGCTGCACAAAAGCTAGAGGGTCGAGAAGATATATCACGAGGTCGTGTCCTCGCGGATACACTATTGAATCTTATTCCTGTACCCATTGGCAAACTAAAGAAGGGTACAACATTCACGAAGGCACTGGTTGATAACTCAGCCAAACAAGCTGCGGCTGGTGCTGGATTATCTGTCAGTGCGGCTGCTATCGAGAAGGGCATCGAAGAGGGAGAGTTCCTGACCCCAGAAGAGATACTTGCTAGTGGTGGAATTGGTGCTGGCCTTGGTCTTGGGCTTGGTTCATTGGGAACCGTGATGAATAAGTCAGCCCGTAAGATGATCGGCAAGTCCGAGGACGAGATCACTAGACTGTATGACGAGGGCGATGTTGATGCTGTTAATTTTATTGATGGTGTCATTGGACAGAAGGAATCAGACCGAACTATTCGTAGAGCCAAGGGCCTCGTTGCACAGCTTGTACCAAGTCGTGTAATTGGAAATCGAGCTTCAGAAGATGTACGCCGTGTAATCAATGAGGTTGATGCGGCAAAGGAGACAGCACAACGTGCGTTAAAAACCATTGACCCCATTTATAATAACCTTAGCGATCCTATGAAAAAACGGGTTGATGACTACGTTGAGGGTAGGATTGATAGTCTTCCTCCTGAGCTAAATGACATCAGGGCTAGTATCGATGAGGCGAAGGATCTTATTGTTGGTTCGCAGAATAAGATAATTGAGCTTTCCGAAAAAGGATTCATTGACCTTGATGAAGGTTTCGTACAGGCAATAAAGAATAGTGCCGCTGATGGAAGTTATCTTCGTCGTGAGTACAGGTTCTTCGAGGACCCTAAGTACAGACCATCAAAGCAAGCTGAAGAGGCTTTACTCAGGAGTCTCACTAAGCCATTGAAGGACGATAGCCAGATGACAACTGGCGAGGCTATGGACTTCATAGCTCAACTACAGTCAGCTCGTACACAGAGTAGCCCATTGCGTGGGCTTGATATACTGGGTAATCCAAAGAACGCTAAGTTCTTCAAGGATCGTAATGACGAGATGTCCAAGGAGATGCTTGACTATCTGGGTGTCTACAAGCGTCCTGGCGAAAAAATATTTGCAACTATTGGCAAGCTAGGAACCTATGCCTCAGAACAATCAGGGGCACAAAGAGTTGCTAGGGATCTAATGAATCAAGGGTTAGCTGTAAAAGCCAGCCAGCGTCCAGTCGGTGAGGTCTACGAAAAACTTACATTCCGCAATCAGGGCATAACCGACAATGGCGAAGAACTGTTTGTTCCCGCTGATGTTAATGTAGCTATCAAGAATCTATTCGGACCAGGTGCGGTAGGTGAGACTGGCGTACTTACGCAGAACGCCTTCTCTAAGCTATTGAATACAACAACTGGTCTGTCTAAGTTCGTTAAGGTTCCACTGGCTCCAGCGGCTTACTCACCTCAGCTATTTGGCAATGCCTTTACAATGCTTGGCATGGGGATGAATCCATTCCGTGGACTAAAGAAAGGGCTAGGAGTATCTTTGGCTGAGTTCAGGAAGAAGGGCATATCACTCAAGGAGTTCAATAGATACAAGGCACTAGGACTTGTTGACAAAGATGTACGATCCAGCGACATACGGGCATCCCTGGAGAATGGATACGACATTCCTATACTTCGTGGAACTGTCGGAGAAAAAGCAAAGGGTGCGTTGAGGGGAATCGGCAAAGCGTATAGTGCCGCTGATACAGCATTCCGTATATCGGTGTTCGAGAACTACAAGAAGCAACTCAGGAAGATGTCCTCCAACATAGAGAAGAAGTTATCTCCAGAGCAGTTCGATAGAATGGCCGCTGAGTTGACTAACTCAACGTACCAGAACTACGATAGAATCAATCCGAACCTTCGGTTCCTGTCTCGTATCGGTGTACTTAATGAGTTCGTCTCGTTCAATCTTGAGTTGATGCGTACCACGTTTAACCAAGCTAAGTTAGCTAAGTCAATGATTGACGGATCTTTTGCTCGTAATATGCAGCAGAAGTACGGGGTTAAGATTGAAGCTAAAGCTGCTAGGCGTGAGGGCATGAAGCGAGTGACTGCTCTTTCGGCAGCACTTGGTGCGGCCTCTAGTGCAATAGCTATCTATAATAGTCGCAGAGGATTTGATTCAGAACAGCAGAAGGCTATCCGTGAGACAGTTGCTCCTGATTGGGATGACAGCACGGCACTGATCTTTAGCCGTGACGGTGATAAGATTGGATTGACTAACATGAGTTACAGGATGCCTGTGGCTGAATTAACTTCAGCATTTGAGGCAGGTCTTCGTGGAGAGGACCTCTCGGAAAGTGCGGGTAATTTCTTTCAAGCTGTCGGCGACAAAATGTTTGGCGAGGGTCAGATGAACATGAGGAACGCCATCAATGCTATACAAAACAGGGACCCAGACACAGGTCGTCCGATTACTTCTGACCCAAGATTTCTTGATGGTATCGTTGATCGAGCGACTTACTATGTTGGAAAAACATTCAAGCCTGGACTCATTAATGATATACAGAAGTGGGACGAAAGAACACCCTCCGAACAGGGTGCTAGATACTTACTCGGTGAGCGTAAGTTCAATACTACGATTGATAGCGGCGTAGGCTTCAAGTTCCGCGACATACGGGACAATGTTAAGTCACTTCGATCAGGTTACTCAGGTTCTCTGTTTGACGAGAACGCCAATGTAGCTGCTCAGTACAATAAATTCAACGATGTGTACAGGGCGAATATGGCTGAGATGGTTAAGCACGTAAACAATCTCCGAACCCTCGGTAAGTCCAATGATGAGATCGAGAAGTTACTCAAAAAGGGTGGTGCTTCTAACGTAGAAGTGAATGCCACTATGCGTGGGCTGATTCCTAATATGGCTATAGCTGTAGGTGTGAAGGGGCCAACCTTGGATAGAGTAAAACGGTACGCTGATATATACAGCCGACTACCTCGTGAGTTAGGTAACAGGATGCTTGAACAGGAGATCGGCCAGAAGCGTATCAACGCTCGTTCATTGAATCTTATCAAACAGATTGTACAGCTTAAGGCTGCCCAATAAAAAAGCCCCGTCCCCCACATACAAGGGACGAGGCTATCCTAACCATCGAGGGATTAAATAGGGGGCGTAACACCACTGCCACCTGCCAAGAATTACTTCATTGGCTTACCTCGAAATCATTATACACTAAAGGTTATCTAACTGAGCCTTGAGCTTCCGCTTCTCGTCCTGAAGGATCTTCCGTTGTTCCGTCATTCGATCAATACGGTACGAAAGGATTCTGGATTCAGAACGGATCATTTCAATCTGTGTTTGTAAACGCTCTAAGTTCTCGTTGTTCATGCTCAGTATCTTGTAGGGGGTTTCCGATTTGTCAAGTAATTATTTCAGACGATGGCAGTTAGCACAGAGGAGTTCGCACTTATCTAGTTCCTCATTTATCTTCTTCTCTGAGTAGTTCCTCATCTTTGATATGCCCCTTGACTTAGTAGCTGGGTCAATGTGGTGACAATCGAACTGACTAGGGACTCCCGTGAACTTGCACTCGGAACAAACAAAACCACCAAAGTGCCTCTCTATCATGCTGTTAAGCCTAAGTCCTTGCTGCTTGTTGAAGCATGTCTTGCACATCAGCCTTAACTGTTTCATACCGAGTCCGCATTTGTAGAACTCGGTCGATGGCTTCTCTTCGCCGCAGTCCCTACAGTGCTTGTTCATTACTCGAACCTCCCTGTGCAGTGATAGAACTTGAAGTAATCCCCAACATCCCTTTCACCCTCACGGTTCTTCGCTATCTTGTAGAATAGGCCAGTGTAAGAACCCTTGTAGTCCTTATCCTTGCTGGCCTCAACATCACCCTTGTGTGGCCACATCAGTAAAACAACATCAGCATCGTTCTCAATATCACCTGAGTCCTTGAGGTCATACAGGCTGAGGCCACCCTCACGCTTGGCTCCTTCACGGTTCACCTGAGCCAATAGGATTACTGATACGTTCAGTTCAATGGCCATCTGCTTGATCTTGTGGGATATATCAGCGATACCCTCAGCCTTGCCCATCTTGGAGCTGAAAGGGATTAGCTGTAAGTAATCAATGACGACTAGCTTGACCCCCTTCTTTCGGACAAAATACCTGCATTGACTGGCTAGATCCTCGGCGTTCCTGACGTTGTGCGATGTCATCAAAGGTAAGTCCTTTGCTCTAGCTGAGGCTTCCTCGAATGACTTAGTGTTAACGTCCGTAGCTGTACCCTCTTGGATGTTACGGATATTAACGCCTGACATTGACTGTATCATACGCTTCATCAGTTGCTTACGTGGCATCTCAAAAGAGAAGTAAGCGGTGGGCGTATTCTCAATGGTCATTGTCTTGGCCGCTATGTACAGTGCAAGTGCTGACTTACCGCAGGAGGTAGGTGCTGCTAGTGTAAGAACCTCCCCAGCGGCGATACCACCACTACCAAGCATTGCGTCCAGCCTGCCGAGATTAGTATGCACTACATCGGGGTTGAACTCACCCGCCTTCATCCTCTGGATGTCGTCAAGGATCTCATCAACAGCCCCGTCGATAGTCTCTCCAACCTCTTCGCCTGAATCAATCTCAAGGATGTTTCCCTCCAGCGTGGATCGGATGTCCTTGAAGTCCACTTCCTCGGACTCAGCGTTCTCCTGTGCTATCCTGCACTCCCTTATAAGCGAACGAAGCTTCGCCTTCTCTGATATGAGCTTTGCGTAGTAGATGGCCTGTGACTCCGTTGTAGCCCCGTCCATGACGGATGTGATACCCTGATAGCCCCCGACCTCATCCAGCGAATTTGACCCCTTCAGAGCCTCTACAAGCGAAACCTCGTCAAAGGGCTTGCCTTCGTTGGCAAGTTCCGTGACGGCCTTGTATAGTAACCTACCCCTTAAGGTATAAAAATCATCAGGCGATACGATAGATGATACTGAATCCAGTACCGATGTATCCCCTGGGAGTACGCATGATGCGACTAGTCTTTCTTCTGCTTCAACATTGTGCGGTGTTTTTGTTTGATTCATTTTCAAGTATCTCTATCATAGAACGAAGGCACTGGTCAAGTGCTTTGTGCTTCACCCTCATGTCCTGTGGCAATCTATAGCCATCCATCTCGTTGAGGATTGTTAGTGAAACTTCTGCTGCGTCCTTTAATATATGGTTCATTTAGTTGTGTTATTAGATAAAAATACTTGACCCCCGCCGTATTGCGAAGGCCAAGCATTCTATCATTGTTGATTCTATTTACCCTTGTCTTTCCAGCATCCCTATGGCTATCAACGAGTAACCAATGAGATCCCGAAAAATATCTTTGGCTTTATCCCCATCGGAGTTAATCGAGAGGGAGCCATCAGCACAGAAAGCCTTAGCTCTCTGGAATTTATCCTGCATACGAATGCAGATGCCCGTAAGTGGTTGTACTCCGAAATCCGTGCTGGCATCGAAGTTAGCGAAGGGGTTGTCGCAAGTGTCACCACCAGTGTAGTCACGGTTTTTTCCAGCGGTAAGCTCCAAGATATGCTGGATCTCCAGCGATCTAAAAGTTTCCCACCAGTCCTTGTCGAAGTCACTCATACTTAAAATGGGTCAGAGTCAATGGTAGGCGACGAAGGCTGCTTAGGGGAACCAGCTCCTGATGCCCCTTTGTCAACGGGGTCAAGTGCTAGGGACAAGAAGTTAACGCCACTCTTGGCGGTCTTCTTCCAACCCTTGAGGTAGTACTGGACACCCTCCACATCTATCTTCCCTGTGTAGTCAGGGTGCGTTTCCTTTTCCTTGCGGTCATTCACGAAGAACGTGCCGCTGTTCGTATTGTCGTATTCTGGCATATTATTTATGGTTAGTTATTATTGTTGTTGTTTTCTTCTACTGTAGTGATAACGTATGTACGCTGTTCACCTTGGTACTCAATGCTGACACCTAAGTGCTGGCAAAGAATATCAAACTGTTCTTGCATCTCGTTGATGTCAACCCGAAGATCTTCGATGTTGAACACCGATTTGGCAAATGCGTTCTTCACTTGATCCATATTATGGTTACAGGTTTCAACGAGTTCGTTGTGATTCTCTGATGCATCATGCTCTAGGTCGTCGATGGCATCTTGAATAGCGAGTATATCTTTATTTTTAGCAAACATAATTAGAATCCTTGGTTAGATGTAGCCTTAACACTCTTGCCGTGGTCGTTGGTCGCATCGGGATCTTTCGTATCGTCAATAGCAAAGAGACCATTGAGTGCGTACTTACGAGCATAGGAACTAGCGGAGCCAGTGATCTGTGCCTCGTCCATACCCTTCTTGGATGCTGCTTCACGAGCGTAGCCTGATGCGTAGACAAAACCATCGGAATCATTATCCAATAGGTTTGCCTCAGCCTTGACGTAGACCCTGCTATCTACTCCTAACTCAACGATCTCATCTGAGATAGTCAACGAGCAACCCCACTCAGCGAGCAGAGGTTTTAGTGCAGTAAGGATGTCCTCACAAGAGCGGTACTTGTACCCCCCGAATTTATTAGTCTGCCCCTTCGGAGCTTTGAGGGATGACTGGATTCCCTGTAGTTTTTGTCTTATGTTATGACTCATATTTTTGTTTGGTTAGTGTTCTGAAGTATGACTCTCGGTGCTTAGAGTTAGTACACGTTTCGAGTACTTCCTCATCCGCTCCTAGGTCAAGTAGTACAGCGTGCTGTTCACCTGCTGTCAAGTTATTTTTAAACCTTTTTGTTAATTGTGTAAGTCCCACAGGGTGAAGCACATCCATGTTTTCCCTCTCTAAGTAATCAGCGATGTTGCGAAGAATCCTAGGGAAGTTTTCTGGTTTCTGGCCACCCCGACTGACAAGGAAGTTCTCGATCTTTCCGATCAATGAGTTCCCGACTCGTGAGATTACGCCCCGAACCATACCTGTTTTATGGCAGTGATCCACAACCCAGTCGGACTTTCGATCATTCAGTATCGGGCATCGACTCGGCTTGTTAGCTTCACGCCACTTGGCCAGTTTGTTCTGTGGTAGGTAGGTCATTAGAACGGATTGCTTTTGGGTACATTGGTGTGGGTTTTTCGTAATAGCCTAAGTTTAAAGCCTTTCGCCATCGGTGATATTTGTCCATCGATATACCAGCCCCCTTGCAGCACTCAGGCAACAATAGCCCTTCATCCCTCTTGGAGTCAACGGCATTGATAGCTTTCATCATTACCTCCCGTGGAGGAAGCTTAACACCTGGCCTGTTATTAGATAGGATTACCTTGGGGTCAGGGATCTCTGACGCCCGTATCATCTCCATCTCCTTGTTCAGTTTCTCTTCTAACCAATTAAGGAATCCTCCCGTTGGCTTTGATTCATAAGTGCTTTGTATCTGTATTGCTTGGTTCATCTTCTATTTTAGTTATTGATTTAATTTGTGCTATGCCGCCCCGCTTCATGCGGAAGTATCCCCTCTTGTCTGGCTTACTGCCTAGGAACTTAACGGCCTCCTTCTCATCCCTTGCGTGCTTGACTGATTTCCCGATGTATCCCGTTGGCATATCATCTCTTATGTATTCAATCCTGTACGGATGCATCCTTTGGTAATTGCTGCGGGTTCAGTGTCATTAGATCACAGGTGGTAATCATACTGAGGAGATCAGCCATACCTTCCCTAGTGTACCCTCTGTACAGAGCCTTGCTTGCGTGATCCACCATGTCGCTGATGTCACAAAGGTACTCAGCTAGACTAGCTAGAGCGATGCGAGGAACAATCCTGTACTGCATCGGGTATTCAAAAGCTATGTAGTCCTGCTCCCCGTACAGCCATCCATTGTCGCCTACCTTGTTCTTGAACTCCAGCCAGATGAGTTGATCCTGTAATTCAGAACCACGGCTGACCGCCTTCATTGCTTTAACATCTATGGAACCCTTGTTACAGATCCAATCAATATGTTTGAACTGTTCCTCTAGTGTAGCCTCCCTTGCTTCGGGGTATCTACGCTTGAGCAGTGTACCGAACTCGGTCTCGACCTGTTGTCCGTTCTCGAACGATTCAGAGCCGATCCAATCTTGAAATGTTTTCTTCATAGTATTACATTCTAAGGAGCCAGTAAAGCTCCGCACATTTTTTGGCTACCTTGATGCCCTTCTGCATCTCGTCGTCCGTCCAGACCCTATGGTAGTGTTCCTTGGTATCACAGTCAATGATGATGGATCGACAAGAAGGCAGGTAAGATAGCTTATGTTCCTTCATCAGCATGAATGCCTCAATAGCTAACTGCTGGCAGTCCTTGTCATAGGTCTTAGCCTTACCACCTGTATTGGCTCGGCACTTGTAGTCCCCAAGAAACAACTTGCCATCGGTGTCATGGCCGATGAAGTCTACACTCCCCGCAATCTTGATTCGATTGTTGGCAATGATGCGTTCACAAGCGATTGGTTTTATCCCGTTGTCCTCGACCCACTGGACGAACTGTTCAGCCCAGTCATTCCAGGGTGTATCCTCTGGGTGCTTTTCAATACCTAGCCAGAAGTGATTGATATGATCCTCAATGACCTTGTGTACAGTCGTGCCGAACTCAGAGGATTCAATTGTCTGCCCCGTGACGGGGTGTTCACGTGTCCCGTAGGTCAAGCGTTCAACATCCTGCCATGATAGCTGAGGGAGCCTTCTGGCTATCTCGGTGATCTTCTTTGGCTTCCATATGGAATCAATGAATGCGTCCTTCACGATCCCAAGTACAGTAGTCACGGATGGATACACCTTGTGCTGTTTCCGTGCCTTGGCTGGTGTCTGAATCTCTGGTTCAAAGGATGGATTCAAGACGTCCGTGCAGTTATAAAAATGAGCCATGATATTTACAGTTGTTGGTTATGGATCGCTTGTGATACTACTTCACGGAAGGCAGAGCGAAGGTCGACTAGCTCTGTGTCAAATTTAAGCTCAGATATGTCCTTATAGTTTGATCTCTCCCAGAGAGCAACCCACCCATTGGTTCCCATTGTGGTGCTTGAGAATCCAATGTCATTATCCAATATGAAATCAATGATCTCTGTATCAGTGGACATAGGTAGCTCGACCTGTTCGGGGATGAAGTAAATGTCGCCATCCTGTAGCTCGTGAAAGTAAGTGTCCTTGAAAACAAGACGACCGCCCTGTTGTACCTGTACCTGTACAAGCTCCCCGTCTGAGAGTTGTTGCCCCTGTGGGAATGTATTTAGTTCTATGTTCATTATATTTTAGTTAGTATGATTGATGCTATGAGTGAGATTGCTGATCCAAAGATACAGCACAGTAGAATAATAGCGGAGTCAATAACTTTTTGACCGCCATGTACTAACGGAACTTCTCCGTGATTGTGTTGGGTGTTCTGTACGTTTTTGCTTGACATAATTTTTCATCCTCCCTACCTTAAGACTGACCCCGTTAAGGAGTCAAGCCCTAAGGTTTTTATTGTTAATTTAATTTAAGTTAATTGAATCCTAAGAAGTGACAGCCCTAGGACTGGACGAAGGGTGGACGACCACGCTTGCAACGTGATACGGGCTTGCCCATCTTTCGGAGTTCGTTCCGTCGAGTCTTGATCGCCGATATGGTACGCCCCGTTTCTCTGGACAGTCTAATGATGCCTGAGCGGGTACGGACTCGGCTGATCCTGAGATCCTCCTCATCGGTGTACCGTCTACGTTGGTTAACCTGCGGGTCTACCTTTGGCACGGACTTGGCGATTGCCCTTGGCTTTTTTGTTACCACCCTGGCCTTGGCCTCGTGGATGTTAAGGAGTACGCCTACGGCGACTCCGATTGCTGCTGATGCGATTGCTATTAATGTTACTTCGTTCATTGTATTTATTGTTGATTGTTTATTGTTTATTGTTATCACTCTTGCTTAGGTTTCTTACCATCTGTCCAAGCACCCGATTGACGGCTGCTTCTTCAACCTCCTGAAAGCTCTTAGCTAGATTCTCTATCTCTTCATAGACTGCATCGGCTTCCCATTCCTTGAATGGCTCCCATATGTTTTCGCATATGAATTGATTCTGATCGCCCATGTTTAGCTTATCCCAGTCTTCTGGGAGTGGCTGAATAAGGAAATGTCCTGCTGCTTTTTGTATATATTCCATTGTTTTATTGTTTAGTGTGTTATTGTTTTTTGTTCAGTTCTTCCTCGAAGAATTGAAGAACCATCTCTTCGTCAAAGATGTTCAGCTTCATTCCGTTCGATGTCTGGTAGCTTTCCAGGTGGTGGGTTGGCTTGCTGGAATCTCCCCAGCCGTCATCCTCCCCTGTGAACTCCTGCCAGATCTCGGCAATGATTGTGACATCCTCCTTTACCTTGTCGATATGGTTATTCCCCTTTCCATAGAAATCGAATGTGTCCGTGTAAATTGCAGTGTCCTGCTTGATCCAGTATATTTTAGGTTTCATTGTGTGTGTTGTGTGTGTTGGTTGGTTACTTATTTCGGACTTCCAGCTCCTTGGCGATTGATATAACTAGACCCTTCTCTTCGGGGCTTAGGTCGATGCGACCCGTTAGGCGGAACAGGAGAATCTCTAGCTCCCCTGTGGGTGTGGTTTCGATTGATGGTTTCACGGTGTGTGTTGGTTGGTTGTTTGTTTTGGTTTATGCTTCTGTTTTTTCCTTGATCGCTACCCATACAATAGCTTGAAATTCGTATCCTTTGATATTAAATTCCCTGGCCAACTCCATTGTCAATTCTTTTATTCTGTCGTATTGTTTTGGCGTAACTGACTCCTTGACCTCGCCAGCTTTAACCATTCGGGTAGGTTTGCTTTGACAAGCCCGCAAATGCCAACTGTCGATCGTGATATACTTGTCATCCAATTCGCCGACATTTTTTACGAAACTGTAGGTTTTCCGTGACTTCCACTCAATGGCTTGCTTGCCCCTGAGTATGTTGAAAGCTTTGTTCTTGTTCTTATGATAGGTTGAAACCTTTACATCACTTGGCCTCAACTTCCTAGCTTGTGCCCATGTGACTGTCTCTGCATCGGTCAAATTTTTGTTCCACTTATTCCTTGGGGAAAGTGCTGATATAACTCCAGCAATTTTGTGTATACTGTGCCCTGAATTGCTTGCTAGTTCATCGGCGAATAGGTTTGCCTTTGGATACCATTGTTTTCCGTCAATGACTTGTCGCTTGCTTGCTGATTTGTACCATGCTCGAAGGTTGTTTTTGATTATTCTGTCAGTGGTGTTCATTTTATTTCTTTCTTTTATGGTTTAGGTTTAGGATTCTGTGACAAGGACAACCGCTTTGGTTGCCTTGCCGCTTGCTTTCACAAAGTCTTTTGCA
>Ga0208767_1002303_pt1 | contig 14552 bp, 23 predicted proteins | sample VirMetDEL_Mar_21_FD_184514 | JGI IMG/M metagenome (GOLD analysis project Ga0208767, IMG submission 184514) | Aqueous microbial communities from the Delaware River and Bay under freshwater to marine salinity gradient to study organic matter... | ecosystem: Environmental > Aquatic > Marine >... | reverse complement strand
TTAAACTCTACACCATATTTATCATTTAACATATCAAAAGTTAACTTAGAAACTGGGCCATAAAAATCATACAATGTAGACTTACCTGTTCCTGATGTTTGCATCCAAATAAATTGTACTCTTGTATCATCTATTCTTCTACCATTAGGTATAGCAACCATGTCCTTTACTATTTGACCTAATAATACATAGAAAGATATTGCAGAAGGAACTTCATTATAGTGTGAAACTTCTACTGCACTCTTTACATATTCTTCTACCACTTTAGGTAACTTACTATCTCTTCGTTTAGGAACTTCTATTGCCAGCCCCTCGAAATATAACCTATCTTCTTCTTCTTCATTTTCATAATCATTGTTTTCATTCATTTATATCACCTGTTTCATTTCAGAGTTAAAAACTCCATAGATTCTTTTGGCTAATATTTGACCAATACCATCTATTTCTGTTAATTCTTTAACAGACAGTTCTCCTATTTCCATAAGAGAACCATATTCTTTAATTAAGAATTTTGCCTTTTTTTCACTAAGACCTTTTATTGTTGTTAATACATCTATTCGTAAATCTGATGTACTTATTTTACGTTTTTTAATTAATCTAGGGTTGTAAATATCCCTATTGATTGGTTGCATTTTACAAACAACACAAATAATTTGTGCGGCTTCCTTTTCATCTTTGACCCATATAACACTACAATCTGTATCTAATATAATTTTACCTATTGCACCATAGAATTTATTTTTTAGTAGTCGGGCTTGATTTGCTTTAGGTAGGTTAGTCTTAGAATAACTAATAAAATTAACTACCGCTTCTGCTTGAGAGCCATATACAATTACAATATTGTTAGTAAATGCTCTATCCATATTATCCATTTGATTCCACAATCTTTTATTAACGACAGATTGTAAAAAATCAAATGAAGACTTCGCTTCAAAGCATACGTCATTAAATGTATAATCTCCAATTTCTAACCATTCTTTAGAATACATTATACTAAGTTCTTCTGCTTTTGCTATTACTGCTTCTGTTAGTTTAGAAGTTTCTCTACTATCAATTAATAACTTATTCATTCATGATACCTCCAACATTTACCGACACAATATCCCTGTGGTATCAGTACAGATTTACAACCTGCGGCATGATAACCTTTGTTAACTATCCCTGTGACATATCTTCTAGTTTTAACTTCATCCCAATCTAACCATATGTCATCTACAGAAGCAATTATTTTTAATTCATCCATAATAGAATTAGTAATTTCATGTTTCTTTTCATGAGTTAATTCTCTTTCGCCTAATGCTAATAAATCTCGATACCATTGAATGAGATATACTCTAGCATAATGACTAGGATTTTCAACTGTAATTGCATTATGTAAACATGGAAGTATAGGTATTCTTCCTAAAGGTGTAGGAATATCTATTTCAATGGCTGATAATTCTATTGGCTTTACAGTAGGCCATTGTAATAATTTACCTTCATTTCTAGATGAAACTAAATGTGGCTTCTTTGCTAATAATAATATTTCATCTAAAGAATACATTTTATCTAATGGAATACAAAAGTATCCATCACTACTTAGATTCATCGAATTCGGGATTCTACGAAGTCTGTTAGTTTGGATACCCGTTCTATCAAGTGTAGGATAATCTTTAGCCATAACGGTATAATACCTTTGAATGCTTCTGATATCATCTACGACTTCACCATAGACTATCATATGAAAACCTTTTCCACTAAAAAAGGAATCAAATTTAATTTCTTCTTCTTTAAATTTCGTTCTTAATTTACAGTAATCATTGTATGCTTCTACTAATGGTTTATCATGTGCATCAAAATCTAAAAACATTCTATCTAATACAACAGAATAATCTAGTTTTATATTGTCAGTAAATTCTGCATAGTCATATACAGTAGTATAACAATTCATAATTCCATTGTAGGAATTCACCCATGATAGGAATTCTTGTTTATTCTTCACTATCTGTCTTCGCATTTGTGGTGCGTTTTTTAGATGGCTTCCTGCCCACACTTCTCTTGGATACATTCTTTTCTTCCTCCTTGTTAAAATTTATATTTGCATTCATTAATTCTTCTTTCAATACATTTGCTATAGTAATATCTAGATGTTCTGATACTGTTCTAGAAAATATATCTTGAAATTCCCACCTAATTGGAATAACATTTCCTAAGTTCCCATCGGATTCATGAGCATAAATAGATTTATTAAATATAAAATCTAACTTTTCTAACTTAGTCATAGTATCCTGTAATTTTAAATTGAACTCATCAATTATACCTTGCATATTTTGAAAATCCACAAACGTCCACTTTCTTTCTTTTAATAACTGTTTAATTTTCTCTTCTATCATTATAACATCACCAATCCATAGTATCCATTACCTCTAATTGGTAAGCCCATATACATAGCATAACATTTTTCAGAACAAAATACTCTTGTTCCTACGGCTAAATTTTCTACTATGTATTTTGGTTTGTTATCGCACATTGCACAACATGAAAGACTACCTAACATTATTCTTCCTCCAATTGTATTAATTTTTCTATGTAAATTGCTAGGTCTAAAGCCTCTTCCTGTGCATGAATTAACCATGCTTTTCTTGTTAAATCAACTCTTTCCATTGTTGTATCATACTTACGTTCACCAATTTCTGCTCTTGCTTCTATCTTTTTAATTACTATATTTTCTATTTCACTCATATTTATTCCTCATTATAACCAACTTTCCGTATTAGCGGCATCACATATTCCAAAATAACTACATGATGCACATGTTCTTGCAAAGTATTTAGCCGGAAAGTTTCTATGTTCATAGGCATGAACTAATTCTGCTAAACCCTTTTTAACTGCTGAAACACTAGCATTTTTTACTTCTTCAATAAAGAGATAATTTGAAGCAGGATAGTACCATGACCAATGTGTAATCGGTATAGTATTATCTAACTTATTTTCTATAAGTTGTGTTTCTTCTGCACTCTCAAATAATAACTTGTAAAAAGCCATTTCTTTTCTCATCATTGTTTTTTTGTAATCTTTCCATATTCCTGTTTTTAACTCCATAGGAATGTACGCTTGACCGTCTTGAAACATTCTATCTATAATCCCTTGAAGGTGGACAATATAATCCCTCTGCAAAGGAAACTTTGGATTGTCATTTCTACCAATTATAATTTGTGCATCTAATTTTGCTTCATTAACTACGGGTAAAAATTGATGTGTAGTTTCTTCCTTAACTGATTCTAAGAATCTATTTGCCTCAAAGATTGACATGGTTTCATACATTTCTACATTATCATCTATTGGATAGAGACTCATACAATAATCAACTAATTCACTTTTATTCAAATTCTCAGCCTTTTTAACATCAAACTGGTTAAAGAAATCTTCTCTAGCATTATGTACTATTGTACCTTTCCACATAGCATCAGAAGTTTCTTGTGGTAATCTCTCTATGTAATTATATTCGTATTTTTTAGGACACCACTGAAAAGAACCAAATGATGATTTAGTTATTTTTAATATTGGTAAGTCTTCTTTATCTGCGTTTTCTGCATTCCATTGATATGTATATTCTTTCATTAAAACCACTCCTCTAAAGTTTTCTGTTTGCTATCTTTCATTATTTGTTTTATATCCCAATTCATAGCATTGAATATAGGTTCTGCTTTTTTAACAACAGTCTCCGCATAAAAATTCCAATGTGGAATATATTTATCAAAGTCTGATTCTTTTAGTTCTGCTACAAAATTAGGTTTTAACCATTCACCCTTAATAGGGTGAAAATATTTTTGTAAATAAGTATTATTAACTTTTAAATAAAGATGAGAATCATCTATAGGAATTTCATTATTACTGTTATAATAAAGAACACCTTCTATGTTACTACCAATAGTAGGTCTTTTACCTTCTTGAGTTTCTAATATTGGTTGTCCACAACATGTCTTTTCATTGATAGATAAATCATTTAAATCAGAAGTTCTTTTACATGTTTTACAAACTACTGTAAATCTAGCAGGTCTGTATCTACTCCGTTTGATAATTTCAGATTTAGATATTTTACCGAATCTAACTTTCTCAAACATATCATTAAGATATGATACGATTTCTTTTTCAGACTTTCCGTCTACCCACATTTTTAATGTAGTGATTTGAACATCTTTTGCTAATTTAGTTTCAGATACTCTCTTTGCGGTAAATCCTGTCATAGTAAATTCCATTTCTTCTAGGTCTTTACCATCTTTCCATGTTATTAATCCTGCATTTCTATTCTTAGTAGCACCAACTCCTAAACTGTGAAAGTACTTTTCAAATTCTAATGTTACTGGATGCTCATCTAAATTTAGTAGATTAGGAAAAATACTTCTTACATGTTCGTTAATTATACCAACAGTTTCTTTGGCCTTTTCCAAATCATCTATTTGAACATAGATTGAATCTGTATGTCCGTAAACTACTTTCAAGGCCAGCCAACTCCATCTTGAATAATGGTATATGTTGTTCTTAAATTCTCAATGATAATATATATTACACATATTAAAAATCCTATTCCTGCACAACATGTACCATATAATAACATATCTTCAAACCCCATTAAATAGCCCCCAATTTTTGTAGGTTAAACCTTGTAATGCAATACCTGTGAATAGACCGATAGTAATATCTGTTACAGTAATAAACATAAAACCTAACAATATTACTGATGACCATATCCAATGATGTAGATGAAACTTTTCTGTTTTTAATGAAGGTACTCTAGGTACTGCCCATTTTGCTATAGCAAAACCACCTACAACTCCTAAACTATACATTAACATTATTCTTCCTCCATGTGTTTAGCAAGAAATATAACTTGCCAAGTTTCAAAATCCATATCGTGTGGTATTTCTCTAGTTTTCTTAGCACACTCATATACTTCTTCCATATATCTTTTCATACTACTCATCAGTAAGCACCTCTACAAGGACACGCTAATTCATGTTTTCTTACTGTATGACCACATGCATCACAAGTAAAACCACCATGTAGTTTCTTACTTTGAATTGGTCTAACACTTATTCTTATTTTTCCATTTTTATCTATTTTATTGTTCATTTCTATTTTTCCTCCTTTCTCTTTTCCATTGTAAGTAGCACTTACCACATCTTCTTGTAGCACTTCCACTAGTACCGCCACGTATAGTAAATATCTTATCGCATTCGATACATGGTACTTCCATTATTATTCATCCCCATCTACATGATACTTTGGTAAATATTGTTTTCTATTTTCCATTTTATTTTCCATCTGTTGTTTAACATTTTTAATTGCAGTATTCCATCTCTTTAAAGCAACTTTATCTCCTTTTGGAACTACTCTATCAAAGATATTTTGCATAGTTCTTTGTATTGGTTCGTTACGCTTATTAACTAACATTCCTTTATAGATTTCATATTCTGCATGTTTAACACTCGCTAATCTAAATTTATTCATTTCTTTTCCTCCTTTGCTCTTTTAATTGCTTCTCTTGCTTTACGTGAACAAGTTGCACAACGTTTTACATCTCGCTTTGCCAATCTAAATATTTTATGACAAACTACACATTCTCTTCTTATTGGTTTACTTTGGTCTGTTTTAGCCATTACAATTCCCTCGCTTTAAATGCCGCTTCTCTGATTGCTTCTCTAGCACTAGCAGTTATACTAGCCGCTAAATCTACATCAGCCCAACCGAATCCTTGATATGCTAACACTCCGTAAAAGGAAGCCATTAATCTTTTAACTGCTAATTGATTAGAATCCCACTTATTGTATTCTTCTGTAGAAGAAGACTCTTTTCTTTTTTGTTTATACAAATCCCTTAGAGTCTTTAAATTAAGAACTGACTTTGGTAACATACCTAACTCATCAGTGTTATAGTATAACATATCTGTATGTTTACATTCACTAAAGTCTTTAGGTGTGCTAAGGTTTACTGCGAATGATGTAGGTTTCGTACTTTTGGTTTCCCAACTTATATTTCTAGCCACCATCATTGAAGGATACAATCCTGCGAAATCGAAGGCCGCAACACCCCAATGAAGGCCGTTTGTTCCCTCCGTTAGAGGATTATACACCATCGCCCCATCGTAATCTTTTCGGCCTGTTTTTCGTCCTGTAGGGGCTTTCCAATATGCCGTTTTTGAAAAGTAAATCGTACCCATATTGCTTGCATAAAAACAAGCATCAAAGGGAGCAACTAGTAATCTTTGTAAAGATAAAATAGAATTTGTAATATTCATCTTATTATCTAAATCAGATATTAATTGTGTATCTTTAATGGCATACTCAAGATAAGTATCTGTATCCTCTAACCAACCTCTTTGAAAGAATTCGTTCTTATCAGGAAACTTATCACTTACTAATTTCTTATTACCTAATATAGTTTCAGATACATAATCTAAAGCCATTGATGGTAACGTACCTCTTTGCGAATCATTCCATTGTCTCTCAAATGCTAATTCTAGAGGAACTACTATCCTACCTTTTATGGGTTGACTAACCGGAGAGTATCTATGTATTATTTCACTGTTACACTTTACACCTTCTTTAGTAGAAGATACACCTGTTATCTGTAGATATGGCGATATTCTTCTAATATCAATATCATTAGCAATTGCTCTTTCAATTAACTTTGGTATATCGAACTTCCACCCAAACCAAGAGATAATCATATCTGCATCTGAAGACACTATCTTATCTAAGAAATCATTAATTACATCTGCTTCTGTTCCTTCATTAGGAAGCCAATAATAACAGAAATCTTCATCACCGATTCTACAAGTAATACAAGTAATTTGTTCGTCATATTCTCCACCTTGCATCCACTCCATATCAAAATAAAGTTTAGTCATATCATACTCTTTAATAGAATCTATTTTATCTATAGCATAACGATATTCATGTTTAACATCTGCTTCATAAGTAGGATGAATTAAATCTTCATTACCTTGCTTCTCAAAAAATCTTCTAACGTTATATGCATAGCGACTATGATTCGGCTTCCAAGTAACCTTTACTAAAGGTTCATTTTCTAAATTCTTATAATCTTCACTAGTTTCATAGATGAGGTCTAAATCAAATCTACCCCATTGGTCTTTAATCTTAATTTTATTAGGTTTTACTTGTTCATTGTGTATATAGAAATAAGATGGATACTCAGAGTAAGGTATAGTTTTTATAATTCTTTTACCATCCTCCTTGTAACTCAATCCTATTCCTGTTTCTATTTTGTTAATTATCATTTTAATACCTCAAATAAGGGGCTTTAACTAATATTCTATTAGTTGATGTTAGTAATACTGGCGAATCATCTTTCAGATGAATTTGAAATACTCCTTTCATAAACTTGTGGAATACTCCTGTAAACTCAACAGTAGCACTTTGACCTGCCGTATGTATAGTAGGAACTACCATAGTAAAAGTTTCAGTTTCACTTCTATTAGAAGAAATAAATAATTCTTGAGTATCTTCTTTATATTCAAATTTATACTTTGCTAAATTCATAATATTACAAGCCTCTACAACTTCTATCATTTCTGTATCTAAAACAGTAATTTTACTTTCAAAGGTAGTTTTTCTAAATACTTTCATAGTATCATCTTGAGATAATTCTAAAGAATTAGTTTCAAAATATACTATTAACATATTAATCATAACAGTAGCAGTATGCTCTAAAACTTTAGGCATTTTACTATTAATAGATGCATCACTAAAGGTTAGAAAATCTCCTACTGTAATCTCTACATTAGAATTAAATGTTTTAAGAAGTTTAGTAGTTTTATCTATATCTACTACAACCATGTCGTTTGTAGAACTAACGCTTTCATTTTCACCTAATGGAAGATGAATCAAACAAGCCGTTGCTTCATTTGCATTACATATAAACAATCCATTTTCATTACATTGTATATATGCATTTTCAGAAAGACGACTGTTTTTACTAGTCATACCATCAAAGTACTTTCCTTTTAATGCTACATCTTCTAGTGCTTCTTTTAGTTTATTTGCATTTATATTTATATTCCATTCAGACATGTTTCTCACTTAAAATCTCCATTCTTAAATTCTTCAATTCCTATCCACTTATTATCAGTCTTAGATACTTCAAAGACATTCCAAGATTTACCTACTAAAGAGGGATTAGTTTTACAGTCATCTAATACTGCACGATATAATGTTTTATCTGCTCTTTTAATTTTAGATACTGTTAATATCTGTAGTAATCTTTGTGGGGTTGATTTGTGCCAATCAGGTTCAAAACCTACGGGAGTTGGCACATTGATATTTTCATAAATAGGTTTTAGATGTGTAATTAAAATCCTATTTGTTTTTAGTGCGATAAAGGGATTTAGTATTCTATTATAGACTCTATTTCTAATCTTCCAATCTAGAGGTTGAACCTTTATTGAATCTATATCATGTATAATAGACTGTCCTTTATTATTTGATTTAACTAATGCTTCTCGTAATACATCACTAGAGCCTTCATTTACTTTATCAACTCCATCCAATATTACTGCCTTTACATTACCTTGTTCTACACACTCGTTAGCATATTCTAACCAAGCATGACAGTTATGAAATGTTTGCTCCCAATCCCAACTACCATCAGTCTTTAGAACATTAGGAACATAAATTTCTATATTTTCATCTCTCCAAGAAGAATTCCATGTAGCAGTACAACCGTCATCTAAATCTAGAATTAATACTTTCATTCCTGCTTTCTTTTCTTCTTCTGTACGACAATCCATAGCCGTTCCACTTTTACCTGTTTTAGGTAGACCAACAATACCTAACAATAGATGTTGCTTATCATTAGCCATACGTTCTTTTATTTGTTGACGTATTGCTTTTTTTCTTTCTTCATAACTTACTATTTCAACTGCTTCTTCCTTTTTAACATTCCAACTCATTTTTATCACCATTATAATTTATATTTACGTCTGTCCAATTGTGGACAATATCGTTTAATTCTTCTTTTGTTACTTTAAGTCTAATCTCTTTACCGGAAGGAAAATGGAATTTCATCCAATATTCTCCGGTATCTTCATTTTGTCTCCAAGTAGTAAAGTCTGCATTATTCATTGGAAATGCAAAACTCCTACCATGTATTATATTTTTTGTTATTTTATATTCATTCATTTTAATCACCATATTTGGGTGAAGGGCTTCCCACCCTTCTGACCGATTCGGGGAGAGTTCGGCTACTCGATAGATAAATCAGTCAAAGAACCAATTTTCTGTATCTTCTTCTACAAAGTCTATTGCTTCGGGGCTTCCACCTCTAGCCTTAATGACATACATACCATTTACATTAATAGAAGGTGGTTGCGGGTCGCCATTATCATCTGTGTTTTGTGATGTTCTACCAACTACAATTACGTTAGAACCGATACCAAAATCAATATTCATATGTTCCGGTATCCAACATGTAGTTCCACTCCAACCATCTCCTTCATAATCAAAATCAGTATTCAAATCATCTAAAGTTAGAATCCTATTACCGTTTTTAGTAGGAGTCATGTTAATACTTGTAGCATTACCTTCTGTAAATACAAATCTATCAGAATATGGTTTTTCATTTACAGTATCATGGAATCTAGATAAGTCAATAAGTGGACTATAGTTTCCTTCAGAATATCTAATTAACATTTCTTTCATATCTGTTTTAGATACATCTTTCTTTAATTCAGAATCTTCAGGCAAATCAACATTATAGATTAGAGAATCCATAGTTTTGTTTGTTGCACCGTGAATCTTACTACTATCATTAGAGTTTACAATACAAGTAAAGTGAACATATTCAAAAGTAGTAGGACTGAAAGTTCTACTTGATGCACCCTTATAGTTAAAGAAGTATTTACCAAAGTTACCATTTACTTCCCCAATGAATACACCACTTCTGCGGAATTCTTCTTTTGCTAAAGGCTTTCCATAGTTTTTCTTATTCCATTCTGCATTGTTAGAATCAATAGGAACTAAGTAAACACCATTTTCTAAATCTACATTATTGTTAGGAATAGTTTTAGTTTGTATTACCTTTTCTTCTCCATTCATCATCATACGACCTTCAAAAGTTTCATCTTCTAGTGCAGTAAATAATGCTACTTTACCAAGACTAAAAGTTGTATTACTATCTCTACGGTATTCATTAACTATTCTTTGTCTTTGAATAGCCATCATATCTCTTGCTTCATCTAAAGCAATAAAGAACCCAAATGCAGATTTAAACAAAGAATCTGATTGATTCGATGTATTTGATTGTGTTTCACTTCTCTTTAGTACATTTCTAGCACTAGAGAAAAATTGTCTCCACAATGCTCTCGCCATGAGAGGTTCTTGAGATGCATCAATGCTATTTTGAGTACAAATGTCCTCAAACTTAGCAATTGCATCTGACTCGGACATACCGAGCAGTTCAGCCGCTTTCTTTATTTCATTTTTTATTTCATCATTCATTTTTATTACTTCCTTTTTTTTTTATTTTTTTACTAATATAGTTTCAAGTGTTTTATAGTATCACCACTTTCTCTTAGGTTTTCTATCTAATAGATTAAGTAAAATCTTTAATCCAAAAAACGCTAAAAAAATCTCAATCATTTATATCATCTGCCCTACCATCCAAGAGGCTAGAACTTTAGGAGTCATATTACTACTTCTCCATTCGCACTCCCCTACAACTCTTAGTAATTTAAATTTGTTTTTAGGTTCTAAATTACTTTTAATAATAGTATCATGTAAATTAATACATATAGTCTTCATGTCTACTGATTGATATAACAATTTATGCACCTTCTCTAAACAATTTGTATATTCATTTGTATTTATTAATTCTAATATTTTAGTATATGGTTCTAAGTTTTTATCTATTTGATATAGGAGGCTAGAATTACTAGAAACTGATGCCTGTAACTCCGTGAGTCCTCTTCTTATGTCTCCATGCAGGTAGGTTATGAACTTTTCCAAATCGTCCTCGGATACGCTTGTTATGCCCTCCTCGTTCAAAACTGAAGTCATAACTTGTACCATATCAGAATCAGATAACCTACTGAATAGATAGTTTGCACATCTAGATTGTAATGGAAATATAATCTTATGTCTACTATTACAAGTAATAATAAATCTACAATTAGAACTATATCTTTCCATGATTCTTTTTAATGCATTCTGTGCATCTCTTGTCATACCATCCATTTCATCTAGTAATATTATCTTAAATGGAACTTCACCAATTTTACTAGTAGATGCTATTTCCTTTATTCTTGTTCTAACAGTTTCTAACTTTCTATCATCAGAAGCATTAATCTCAAAGAAATTTGCTTTGATAAATTCACCTAGTAAATCATTTGCTAATGCTATTGCCGCAGTTGTTTTACCAACTCCTGCAACACCATACAACAATAGATTAGGCATTTCTTTATTCTGTAACCAATGTTCGGCATCTAATACAAAATTAGTTTGTCCATGTATTTCTTTGATATTCTTTGGTCTATATTTTTCTGTCCATAACATTATATTCTCACTCCTTTCATTCCTTTCATTAGTGAAAACCATTTTGGTATTCCATATTTCCATTTAGCAAAGGAAATTTTATCCTTGACATAATACATTCTGTATTTTTCTACAACAGATAGTTCGTCAAAGTTTTCTTCTCTTCTACAGATAGAATCATCTGATATGGCTACTGCAAATTCAGTTAATCCTATATCGGGTAATTCTTGTAAAACCTGTTCCCAAACAGATTCATATTCTTTTAATGTGATTTGTACTTTGTGTATTCTACCATAATATCTAACACTATATTCTTCACATAATGCTTCACAATGAGTTTTTAGAAATTCAAAGTTTTGTTTGGATTTTCTTGCCCAAATAGTACAAGGATGATTTAACATCACTGGTCTATATGGACTATCAAAACCTAAGTGGTCTGCAATAGTTGACATCATTTGCAAACTTTCAGTTGGCATTTTTACAACATGCTTATTGCACATATCTTTGGCGGCTTTAGTTGGGTCTTCGTTTAGTATAAATATATTCATTTTTATTTCTCCTTTATTATAACCATGCCCCTAGAGATTGTTTTGGTTTTATTGGGGCATATCTTTTCTTTCTCTTTTTATTTCCAATACCTAATACTTTACATTCAGTATTGTCTAATTTTGTTTTTGCATATTCTAAAAACTCTTCATCTTGTAATAAAGATTTTAATAGATGTGCATCTGATTTTTTAAGTTTTAGTTTTCTACATATCTTAGGTACTACTGAATAAGAATTTCTAGTAGGCATTACTAATTTTCTATACATTCTACCATCATGAACATACGCTAACATTTCATAGAAGTAATCATTACTTAACTTTCTTTTAACTGCAAAATCTATGTATGCTAATTTATTTGGGTGTAAGTTGGGTGTTAACCAACTTAGGAACTGTGTATCTGATGGTTTATTATTCTTTAGCATTTTAGAGATTTCTTCTCTATCTGCATTCTTTAGATATTCTCCTACCATAGGATATATATCTATATCATATTTTTTAGGAGCAGTGGCTCTAGGTGCAATTTCTTTTAAGTAATCTGCATACGTTTTTTTAGTTGCACGTTTTAATTTACATAAGTTATATATTGACTTAGGTACATCTTTTTGGTTATCAGATAATAATACAACTTGACCTTTATACTCTAATATAGTTTTACGAACTAAATCAGTGTTTGGTTTATAGTTTGCTTCTCTAATTATAATTCCTGTTTCAATCGGTATACTATAATTATCAGTAATGTCATACTCATTAGCATACTTGATAATTGGATTATCAGATACAAAGGTTAATGCCTTTTCTAATTTTTCTGTTACTGCTTGTCCTACTATTATTATTGGTTTATATTCATTGTGTTCTTTTATCGTATTTATTAGGCTCATCTATAATCCTCACTTCTACAAGTTCATCATATTCACTGTTACATTTTCTGCAATCAATGGACATAATAAACCATTTTACTTTATCTTCATATTTTACTCCGGCTTTAAAACCGAATAATTTGTTACCACATTTTCGACAACCAAGTAAACTTTGTCGTGTGGCATGATAATCTAATATTTCTTCATCAGATACTAAATGTTCTGATTTATCTAGTAATGTTGTGTTAATGACACAAGCCGTACAAAGATGATTATTGTTATGTACTTCTCTAAGATTACATCTTGCACACAACATTAAATCAAACCCTTTATTTCTAATATCTTATCAAGTCCTTGTTGGGTTAGATGTTTATCTTGTCGAACCATCCACATTACATGAGCAAAATCATTCCAAAGTACATTGGAATAATTACTATATAATGCGAATGTTTCATACAGACTTTCTAAATTAGAAATACCTGTTATGTATAAAACTGGTCGTGGTCTATTTTTACTTTCCATAGGTTTAACTTTACTTTCTATTTCATGTTGAAGTAGACTTCTTCTTATTGCAAATAAGAATTTTAATTCACCTCTAATAGATACTCTAAGTCTTACTCTATAACCTACACTTGTATTTTTATCCTTAGATATATTAATTTCAGCAGTAGGTAGCGATAGCAAAATACCTCGCAGTTCATCCTTACTTAGCATGACCGTGACTTAACAATAAGGTAGTTAAATATTACTCCTTACATCTTCTAGAGTGTTGATATCCGCAGGAAATTTATCATCACGAATTTTAACTAATCTAGGAAACCGTAGACCAAAATTACCATCAGCATCTTGAGATATCAAATCACATGTTACTTCTAATACAATTCTAGGTAAAACATAGAAAATATCTTTATCATATTTATCTACAATTTTCTTTAGGTCTGTTGTTAATTTAATTAAATCCATTTGAGAAAAACCTGTTCCAACAGAACCAACATTTACATATCCACTTTCATCTTTTACAGATATACCAAATGAACCAAAGACATCACTTCTATTTCCTTCACCATACCTTGCACTATCTATGACTACATCTAAATTAATTGTAGGTGGTTTATGTTTTAACAAACAATTATTTCTTTTACCAATAGCATATGGTGCATCTAAGTCTTTAATCATAATACCTTCAAACCCACGATTGATTGCAATATTATATGATTGCATTAAATCTGATGAATCAAAGAACTCACTAATATATTTATTATCTATTGTGTTGTGTAAAGCATTTAATCTAATTAGATAAGGTTCTTCAACTAAAGAATTACCATCAACATAAAGTATATCAAATACAACCAACTTAACCGGACAATCTATCATTGCCTGAACCTTGTTTTTAGAGTGAACTCTTGTTGCTAACTTCTTATGTTCAGCAGGAGAGCCATCTACATTGATAGGATATATTTCACAATCTAATATCATATCTTTACAAATTGATATATCTTGAAGTGAAGCAATATCTCTAAACTGTTCAGTGACAATCTTACCTGTTCTGTTAAAAATAATAACATCATTATTACTTACATGTATTTGATATCTATTACCATCATACTTAGTATCTATAAT